>JGI24143J45723_1000647_pt1 | contig 17527 bp, 22 predicted proteins | sample BarGraIncu00432A_FD_45723 | JGI IMG/M metagenome (IMG submission 45723) | reverse complement strand
AGTATATCACTTTCTTGATCGCAAGTAAGAACGACTAAGGTTTCTACCTGCGTCTGAGGACTTTGTCGAAACCAAGTCTTTTCTTATAATTGAATTGAAATNTTATCAGTCAAAANTGCTTATGGGTTTGGGAAATTCAGTAGGTTGTGCGTAACGGTGCACTAATTAGTGTGCGTATTGATGCATCATTGNAAAATTAATTCAGATATCCNTTATATATTNATTAATTTGGAGGAAAATGCAGAAAATTGTCGAAATATAATATNCATAGATTATAAAAAGCAATCAGCAGGATAAAGGAGTGCAATATGAATATTTTACTTGTTGATTATGATACGGACAGTAGAACTGAAATTGCTGGATTTTTGCAAGAAATGGGACATCACCAAGGAGAACAGGAACTGGCAAGGAAATAATCGCGAGAATAATTCATTATGGCGAGATGGCCACGCATGAACCGTTTATTGATTTGAATTGCGCGGCATTAACGGCTAGTTTATTTGAAAGCGAGTTATTTGGTTATGAACCTGGATCATTTACTGGTGGTCTCGCTAAGGGTCAGAAAGGCAAACTAGATGTGGCCAAGGGCGGTACGTTACTATTGGATGAAGTGGGTGAAATACCTTTAGAACTAGAGGGAAAACTGCTGAGAGTCATACAAGAAAAAGAATTTTATCGCGTGAGTGGATTAAAGAAAGTGAAAACTGATGTTCGAATCATTTGTGCTACAAATGCTGATTTAGAGCAACGGGTAGAGCAGGGGACTTTTCGTAGGGATTTGTTTTTTCGGCTAAAAGTAGGACATATAGTCATCCCCCCTCTCCGCGAGCGAGTTGATGATATTCTTCCCCTTGCAATCATGTTTCTAAGGCAGTTTGCCGAACAAAAAGGTAAGAACTTTCGTCGCATTAGCACCAGTGCAGTTGATCTATTGTTGGCATACGAATGGCCGGGTAATGTGCGTGAGTTCAGGAAGACTATGGAATTGTCAGTGCTGATGTATGATGATGTGGAACTTAAACCAATTCATCTTAATTTGAATATGCAGCACAAATTAGCTCCGGACCCAATCTCAGCCCTTTCTGTCGTAAGTTTAAATTCCCAGTCTCTTGACTCTAATCGCTTTATCTTACCCGAAAAGGGGATTGATTTGGAAGATTTTATAGATAAGATTGTTCATCAGTCACTAGAAATATGCCGCGGTAATAAAACGGAGGCAGCCAAGCATTTGGGAATTTCTCGACGCTCTTTTTATTGTCGATTGGAACGGAATAAGGTCACTAAGAAACCGATCCAGTTGCCAATAGAATCCATAAAATCGGTATAGTAACAAGATAGATGAAAGAGCTATTTAAAATATTATTTTTTTAATATGTTAATAATCTGTAAATTATAGCTAACTAAATTTCAAAAATGTCAAAAAGAGGTGGTTGTAAAGTGGCTAAACATAACGAAGAACTAAAATATGAAGGTCAAGAGGTAAGAAAAATAACAGAAGATAAATCGGAACTGCAGACCTCATATCATTTTATACGTGATAGTACTGACAACGAAGAGGTGGAGTTGGCTGCTATTCAGATGAGATATAAAGCTTTATTTGATAATATGCCCAATGGGTGCGCATATTACAAGGTCTTATTAGACGAATCAGAAAATCCTGTTGACCTTAAATATATGAAAGTCAATCCTGCCTATGAAGATAAGATGGGGCGCCCACGTATCGAACTGATTGGCAAGCGAGTGACAGAGGTTCTTCCGCAATTGACTGAAGCGAGCCTCCACTGGATAAAAACGTATATCAAAGTGGCATTGTTCGGTGAGCCAGTAGCCTTTATGCAATACCTTGATTATCAAGACAAGTGGTATTCTATTTCTGCTTACAGCCCTCAGCGTGGTTATGTTATTTCAATATCGGAAGATATTACAGAGAGGAAAGGTCGCGAGACCAAGGCAGAACAGTATGTTGTTAAGCTAGTGAAAAGAAATATTGAACTTGAAAAAATGCAAACTCCAAAAAAGGCAAACCAAAAGCAAGTGGAGTTGATAGAAAGAGTTTCTTCTTTAGGATCAATGGTTAAAGGGGTGGCACACGAAATTAATCAGCCGTTGCAAGCGTTGAAGATTATGGCTGACGGTATGATTTATTGGTATAATAAGGGGAAAGAAACCAGTATACAAAAGGTTATTGAGAATTGTCGACGCATTTCAGTACAGGCTGGCAATATAACGTCTATTGTAGAATTAATGCAGGATTCTGCAAACAGGGCTTGGTCTGACACCCCAGAAGAAGTCAATGTTATAAATATGATTAAGCAAGCATTGACGATGCTTCAAGACAGGTTAAGCGGTTGCAATATTCAGTTACGTGTAAACCCTTGTATAATTTCGCCTTCAGTCTGGGGAGATATCAGACTTTTAGAAGAAATCGTAATCGTTATTTTGGTCAATGCGATAGAGTCACTTGATTGCGTTAACCAGCCCTTAAAAGAGATTGTTATCACTACATCGTGTGTGGAGAAAAGAGTTGTAATAGAGATTAGCAATAATGGTCCTGCTATTCCAGATGATATTATAGGAAAGATATTTGAACCATTTTTTTCATCAGCGAAGCCAGATACTAATTTGGGCATGGGGTTAGCAATTGTACAGTCTATTGTTGACTCCCATAATGGTACAATTCAAGCTTTTAGTATGAATAAACAAGTGACATTTCGAATTGAGTTTCCGATATATGTGCAGTGAGTATAGAAGTGTATTTGCTAAAATAGTGTGTGCCAAATGAAAATAAGAAAATGATTAGCTAATTATAATTTATTTGATAACTAAGACAGGTACTTGGGAATGGTTTTCTACCGACGTCTGTTTAGCAAAATCTAATACCCATGTTGATGCCTTTTTGCTGTCATCTGAGCCATCGTACGCTAATGAAATTTTCTTCAAGGCCATAATAATTCTCCCTCTTATCTTTTCGATTAGGATTACACAATAGATATCGTCGGCATTAGCCGCAGAGTATGTAAGCTATATACACACTATATTTGTAAAAAGTGTGCCAATCATTGTATATCGCTAATGAGGGGAATTGTTTCAAGGAAATGTACTTATTTGAACAACAGAAGCGTGCAATGCTGAGCATAAACGTACAATGGGGTAAAAAGTTGTTTCATAAATAATAAAGCTATTAGAAATGAAAAACCACCTTATGGTAGTCTCATAGTAATAATGAGATTCCATAAAGGTGGCTTTTGAATGTACAAATGCAAGCTTGGCATGCTTTGTGCATTCAATAATGTATATAACTCCTTTAAAGTGTAAAAATGTTTAATAGTAAAGTGTATCAAAAATGATGTTAAGGAGAGGTGCCACTATGGTTAAGAAAGAATGTATTGCAATGGTTTTAGCAGGAGGGCAGGGTACGCGTTTGGCGGCACTAACGACTCAGATTCCTAAACCAGCCATTCCCTTTGGTGGTAGTTGTAGACTCATCGACTTTTCTTTGAGTAATTGTATTAATTCGAACATTGATACTCTAGGCATATTAACATCGCAACGGTCTTCTGAGCTGAATAATTCAATGGATTCACTGATCGCCCAGGGGTTGTCTCGCCACCGCTTCAACATAAATATGCTACCCCCTACAGATATGAAAGGGCTTTCTTCATATAAAGGTACGGCCAATGCTATATACGAGAACATGGATTTTATTGAACAGTTTGATCCTGAATATGTCATCATCTTATCAGGGGACCACGTTTATAAAATGGACTATAATCTACTTTTAGACTATCACAAAGAGAAAGGGGCTGATGCAACCATTTCCGTCATTGCAGTGCCTTGGCCAGAGGCGCCCCGTTTTGGTATCATGACGACTCGGACTGACGGTTCTATCATAGAGTTTAGCGAAAAACCCACCCATCCGAAAAGCAACTTAGCTTCAATGGGTGTTTATATATTTTCATGGGCGAAACTAAAAGATTACTTAAAAATAGATGAAGCGAATCCTATTTCAAATCATGACTTTGGTAAGAATATTATCCCCGATATGTTGTACAAGGGAGAAGATTTATACGCTTATCCTTTTAGCGAATACTGGAGAGACGTAGGAACTATTAAAAGTTTATATGATGCCCATATGGACTTATTAGCTAGTTCCCCTATGATCGATATGCAGGATATGAATTGGCCAATATATTCGACATTAGCAGACTGGTCATTTCCAGTATCGGTGGAAAATTACATGGGAAACTCAATTATTGGGAAGAACTGTAATATACGTGGGGATATAGAAAACTCTATCATATATCCTGGTGCTTATATTGGAAATAAGGCCAAAGTCAAAAATTCAATCATAATGCCAGGAGCATACGTGGGTCATAGCGCTTACGTTGAAAGAGCTATTATTGGACCTGGTGCCGCAGTTGATAATGGCCGCGCTATACTTGGAGGTGCTAAGGGAACGATTGCTGTCGTCGGTCAAAATACTGTTGCATCCTCGATAAAAACAAAGATAGGGTGTCGCACAGTTAATCAATGGAGTAGGAGTCTTTCAAATCAAGAAGCCTGATCATATTATATAGATTGAAGATACAGAAAGATGGAGGTTGATAATGAAATGAAAATATTAATAGTTTATTATTCCATGTATGGTCATGTTCATGAAATGGCAGAAGCTATCGCAACAGGAGTGCGGGAAGTGGAAGGAGCGGAAGCTGTTTTGCGCCGTGTTCCAGAAACTCTATCTCCCGAAGTTCTTAATGCGATGGGGGCAGTTGAAACACAAAAGGCGTTCGCCCATGTTCCTGTTTGTGCAGTAGAGGAGTTAGTAACTGCTGATGCTATAATTTTTGGAACACCTACTCGGTTTGGTAATATGTGCGGCCAGATGCGACAATTTCTGGATGCTACTGGTCAGTTATGGACTCAGGGGGCGCTTGTTGGTAAGGTCGGTAGTGTTTTTGCTAGTACTGCAACCCAGCATGGCGGACAGGAGTCTACCATAATAAGTTTTCATATGACCCTTCTTCATCAGGGTATGTTAATCGCTGGTTTACCTTACTCATTTAAGGGACAAATGACTTTAGATGAAATCACTGGAGGAACTCCTTATGGTGCAACAACCATTGCGGGTGCCCAAGGGCAACGGCTGCCAAGTGAAAACGAACTGGCTGGCGCACGTTTTCAAGGAAAATACGTGGCAACAATCGCAGCTAAACTTACAAAGTAGCAACTAGTAAGATGAAATAAATTAATGCAAAACGCATAAAAGCTACTTAATAAATAATAAAGTTGATAAAGTGAAAAACCATCTTATGGTATCTCAAAGTAATAATGAGATTCCACAGGATGGTTTTTCTATGCCAAAATAGAATAATACCCAACACCTGCTTAATTTAAGGAACATGACTTTGTAAGGATTAAAAGAAGGAAGAGTGATAAAAATCTATCACTCTTCCTTCTTTTATTGTGTGTATGTTACTTGTTTATTGAGTAAGATTCTACCCCAATATTTTAAATGATCCTGGATAACCTTATTTTAGCTCAACCGACTACTACGGGTTTATCTGGGGAATAAGCATCTCAGTTTAAGAATCTACCTTAATTTCCTTGGAGTATTCCCATAGGCCATGGATATTGCAGTATGATGTGGCTAGTAGTGTGCCAGACACGTTCAACTTCAATGCCATTTGAATTAAAGGCTCACTGTACACTGGACCTTTATTGGGACCCTCAACCGATTCTCCATGAACGTCAAATTCAAAAAAAGCCACATCATAAGCAAACTTACCACTATCCGGTTTAAAGTAGACTCTTATCCAACGAATATGGTGTTCGGTGGTATTGGGGTGCGCAATTTCTTTGCCAACAGTGACTTGTAGTGTGAACTTTTCGCCAGCTTTGACACTTTCTGGTGCCTCAATAACTGGCACATGTTTCTCAGTTTTCCAGTCGGCACTTTGAATAATCTCTGCATATTTCATAGAAATCCCCCCTTTTTTGCCTATTACAAATGAATTACTTAGGTTCTTTAATCGCTAACTCAGGACAAACTTCTGCACAAGCACCACAATCGATGCAAAGATCCGGGTCAATAACGAACTTCGTTTCACTTTCTGAAATGGCCTCTACAGGACAAACTGGTTTACATGCACCGGCTTTATCACACTTGTCGGTAATAAAATAAGCCATTGTTGTTCATCTCCTTTCATATTTTTTTAGCTTTAGGCAATGGATAACTACTAATCTTTTTAGTGGATATAAACGAATTATCGCTCCATCCTTTACATTTTAATATGCAAGAAGCGAGCCAAGCCATAAATCTCTGTAAGTGAGTTATAAATATAAATGTAATGGACCTTTTCGCATAACAGAATCGTACGATGTTGAGTGTAAAGGTACAAACTCTTTACTTTCTTATAATTATGACCAACTGATTCAATGGGATATTGGATTATGTTATTTGATTAAACAGCAATAGACCCTTGCAGATATATGACAATTCTATGCTTGGCACATTTCTTGCATAGTTAATATATAGATAATAGATCTAGTGCATTGCCAACAATCACAAAACAAGACTACACTTCGCCGGATTGATGATGCGATCCAGGCAAACAAAGGAGATGACAATATGGGACTGAACACATTTAAGAAAACCTTCACCATATTGATTGTATTGATGGTCATGACGATCACCGTAGTGAGTGCGGCTACCATTGAAGAAAGTCGTCAGTCAATTCGGAATGTAACCAATGAGACGCTACATGAAGTTTATAACGTTCAACCCAAGGCCAGAGATGCCGTTGCAAACTCTGCGGGATATGCTGCATTTTCCATCACTGACGCTAAATTATTCTTCTTCGGCGGCGGAGGTGGTAAGGGAATGGCGGTAAATAATATCACCGGGCAAGAGATCTTCATGAGGACTGGCGATGTGCAACTTGGATTTGGACTAGGGATAAAAGAATACCAGATCCTTATTGTATTTCAGACCGAAAAGGCCCTTTCCGATTTCACCAATAGTGGCTGGCAATTGGGCAGTCAGGTTACCCTTGCCGCGACAGACAGTATAAATGGCGGTTCTTTCCAGGGGGCTGTTTCTGTGGCTCCGGAGATTTGGATGTATCAATTGACCGACAAAGGTCTCGAAGCCAGCATAACGTTAAGGGGTATTCGCTATTTCAAGGATAATAAATTGAATTAAGAATTCATGGAGGGTATGAAAATGCATATACGTCATCAATTGCTAGCGCTCATTGTAACAACTCTCTTGAGTTGCAGTTCTGTAGAAGCTAAGGAGTACACAACGGTTGTTTATACTGTAGGTGCTGGCGATACGTTGAACAGTATTGCTCAAACATACCTACCACCTGATAGAGGTAGCTCGTGGCAAGCATTTGCAGAATTTAAAGAGGGTATCTTCGAATACAACTATGATAAGGTATTTGTCAATAGAGAACCTTATGAGGTACGTTTAGGAGATTCACTGCTCATAACATCTTGGAATTAATTGTAAGAAATGTGCGTGATCAGTAGCTGGAATGAAGGGGAGAGGATGAGTACAGATCACCACATTTTTTCATAGTAAAAAAGCTGCAAAGGGGAGAAATAAAAATGCAAATAGTTACATTACGTATTTTTCTGGTTCTGAGTTTATTACTAGGATTAGGTTCTGTAGGGGCAGTTTGGGCAGAGACATCTAATGAAACAATATCTGATAATGTGAAGTCTTCGACCCAGACTCCTCCATGGCAAGATGCTTTGTTTACTGAAGATCCAAGAGTTAACATGGTTGGGTCACCTGAGTTGTGGAATCAAATTGAAATCGGCAATATAGAAGAGGGTATGACCAAAAACCAAGTAAATCTTAGTTGGGGTAAACCATTGCGCGTTGAAGCAAACGATTCAGTTTGGATCTACGGTATTAAGAAACTTAATTTTGATAGTGAAGTGCTACATTCCATTGAAATTCTACCTAAAGATCTTCCTAAGGACCTAGTGCCGTCGGAAGTACAACACCACGGTCATTGTATATGAGGAGCATTCCTGTAACGAACAAAAATGAGAATTGAACAAAAAAGTACCTCCTGTTAGAATACAGGGTGTAAGGCGCTCGAGCGCTTACCCCAAAATCAAAAAACTAACAGTGGAGGTACCTAATATGAATTGTAAACAAAACGAGAGAATTTTGCAAGTGTCAGATGAAACCATAATTGTAGGAATTGATGTAGCGAGTGAAATTCATTACGCTCGCGCCTTTGATAATCGTGGGATTGAAAAACAAAGCTTAAAGTAGATACTAAGCCTTTTTTTGGAGGAACGAGTATCGTAGCGCAAGCTATGGAGCGTGGGGATATTGATATATATCCTGAATATACAGGTACAGGGCTCATTAATATTCTTGGGGAGCCGGCGATTGATGATCCTCAGGCTGCTTATGATAAAGTAAAGCGAATGTATCAAGAAAAGAAGCAAATTGTTTGGCTTGCCCCTTTCGGCTTTAACAATACTTATACATTAACCATGCGTAGTGATGAAGCAGAGCACTTGGGGATTAACACCATTTCTGATTTAGGGAGTAAAGCTAGTAGTCTTACCCTTGGAGCAACCCATGAGTTTCTAGAGAGAGCAGATGGGAAACAGGGTTTAGAACAAAAATATGGTTTCAAATTTGCGACTGCAAGTGGAATGGAGCCAGCATTGACATATGCAGCGCCGATTATAAGAGCCGATGTGTTACAAAAACATCCTGAAATTGCAGAGGCGTTGCAAGTTCTAGCAGGAGCATTAGATGATAAAGAAATGACTAAGTTAAACGGAAAAGTAGATCTAGAAAAACAAGATCCCAAGGCAGTGGCCAAAGAATGGCTACAATCCAAAGGATTAGTCAAATAAACAAAAATGGAAAAAAGAGGCGAAAAATAATATGAATACAATTATTGTTATCTTGGTAGTGATGTGGCTTTTAGGTATGCTTACTTCATATACCTTAGGCGGTCTGCTCCATCTTCTNCTCGTACTTGCCGTCATAGCCTTTGTGNTTAACTTAATTAGAGGACGACGCTCCTTGTAAGGCACTTTCCTTATAGTGCTAAAAGATATTTGGCAGGCAACAACGAACAAATCAACTTTAGAGTAAAAAGGATGATTATTATGCTAATCAAAGCCAAGACACTTTCAGGTTACACATTACGTAGTCTCGATGGGGACATAGGGAAAGTCGAAGAATTCTACTTTGATGACCACCACTGGACCGTTCGTTATCTGGTCGCCAACACAGGAAATTGGATTATGGGCAGGCAGGTATTAATCTCCCCTTATGCCTTGACTACTGTGAATCAAGAAGAACAGTACATCGCCATAAATTTGACCAAAGAGCAGATTGAGGGTAGTCCATCTTTGAGCCATGACAAGCCTGTCTCGCGACAATTTGAGGAGTCCTACAACATGTATTATGGAATGCCAATGTATTGGGGTGGCCCATATTTATGGGGAACTTATCCCGTTATTGTGCATGACCCTAAAGTGTGGAGTCAATCGATCCAAGGTCAGGAATCGTGGAATCCTAATTTACGTAGCACTTCTGCTGTGAGTGGCTATGATATCCGAGCTTCAGACGGGGATATTGGCCATGTGGAGGATTTTATCATTAATGACGAGACGTGGGCAATCTGTTATTTGGTTGTTGATACACAGAATTGGTTGCCGGGGAAAAAGGTTTTAATTTCACCACAATGGATTGATCACGTGAGTTGGGACTTGTCCGCAGTATTCGTCAATCTTTCACGGGAGGCTATCAAGGAGTCGCCAGAATATAGTGAGGAGGCTTTGCTCAATCGGGATTATGAGGCGAAAATTTATAAACACTATCATCGACAAGGATACTGGGTCGATGAAATCGTCACCAAAGACCATTCACGGTGAAGCAATAAAAAATATTAATAATGAAGAAAGTCACCCATATTATGCTCTTATGTATTGCTAAAGATGCTCAATTCCTATTTCGTTGAGATGCTTCCATTAGGGGGCAACATTGACAATTTGCCATTTTTATGGTAAAATTTAGACATGGCAAAGGTCATATGTTGATTGAAGTTGGTGCTTTATCATTTATATATATTAAGTTTATAATATTTTTTTTGAAGAACCCAACTACAAAGGGTTCTTCTTTTGTTTAAATGAAAGTTGAAAAAATCTGTGCACAGCAACTTTCTTATTTAACAATCAGATGTTCTAGAATCTGAGCGTTAATTATAATAGAATTAACTTCCTAACAATGCTCCATATTTGTGCAAAAGGAGGCGCTTGTTAAATGAACAAACATAACGAGAATTTAAAATCACTAAACCAAAAGTCGAAAGAAATGATCGAAAGCACAAACTCCATTGATACCCCTGTTTATTCAAAAATTGATATGAGTGACGCAAAAGAGGCAGAGTTGCCTACTGGCCAGGTCGGATATAAAGACTTATTTGATAACATGCCCAGTGGGTGTGCCTATTATAAGGTTATATTCGACAAGATGGCAAATCCGGTTAATTTTGAATATGTGAAAGTTAATTTCGCCTATGAAAAAAATATAGGCCGTTCATTCAGTGGACTGATTGGGAAACGTGTAACAGAAGTTTTTCCACATTTAACTGAAACGAGCTTTGAATGGATAAAAGCGTATATGAAAGTTGCATTATTGGGAGAACCGGTTGCCTTTACGCAATATCTCAATCGTCAAGAAAAGTGGTATTCCATTTATGCTTATAGCCCTCAGCATGGCTATGTTGTTGCAATAGGTGAAGATATTACAGAAAGAAAACAAATAGAGGCTAAGAGAGAACAGTATGCTGCCCAGCTTGCGGAAAGAAACATGGAACTCAATGCCAGCCAGTCCCGTTATCGGAGTTGGCTGGATATAGAAAGAGTAGCTTCCTTAGGCACACTGGCTTCAGGGGTGGCCCACAAGATTAATCAACCTCTGCAAGCGTTGAAAATTATGGTAGATGGTATGGTTTATTGGTATGATAAGGGGAAAGAAACGAGTGTAGAAAAGGTGATTAGTAATTGTCGGTATATTTCGGTACAGGCGTCCAATATAACTTCTGTTGTCGAATGGATGCAGGATTTTGTCAATACCGCTTGGTCGGATACCCTGCAAGATGTTGATTTAAATGCAGTGATTAAACAAGCCTTAAGTGTGGTTCAAGAAAGAATGAGAACTCATGGCATTCAATTGCATGAAAAAACGTGGGCGATTTCTCTTCCAGTATGGGGAGATATAAGAATGTTGGAAGAAATCATGATCATTATTTTGGTCAATGCCATAGAGTCCCTTGAGTGTGCTGATCAGGCCGTGAAAGAGATTGTTGTTACTACCTCGTGTGTAGGCCATAAAGCTGTAATGGAGATTAGCAATAATGGTCCCGCTATTCCTGAAAGTATTGTCGGAAAAATATTTGAGCCGTTTTTTGCATCTTCAAAGTCCAATGCAAACTTAGGTATAGGGTTGGCAGTTGTTAAGCCCATTGTTGATGCCTATAATGGTACAATTGAAGTTTCTAGCGTTCATCAGCAAGTAACGTTTCGAATTGAGTTCCCCATACATGGACAATGAGAAATAGTGGCATTCAAAAACTAAATATAACAAAGTGTGTAGACTGATAAAAGATGATTTCTGTTTTCCGTGAACAGGAATCATCTTTTTTAGGAGTGTGTCTCAATAAGAGGGGATAATATCATCAAAACTGAAAATGAACCGAAAGGTACAACGACGCCCATTAAAGTAGTACGTAAAGGTACAACTGTATAACGACAATAACTGATCGCTTTTGCGCTAATTTCAATTAGACTAATGAGTGAGAGGGTAAGAGACGTGCTGGCATGTTTTGTGCATAGTATTTGGTGATAATAGAGTAAGGGCAATTGTCCTGTTGGTGAAAGAGTGATAATAGTGGAAACCAGTCGTGACCATCTTGGTCATTGATATTGCTGAGATTGGATCTCGTGCTCCAGGTGTATGGGGTGAACGAGTAATAGTAGAGGATAATGCGGTAATTTGTCGAATGATAACCTTCATAGAATGTATTTGGCTCATTCAGTGATGATTGAACCCTTGTAACTTAGAGAGAACCGTAGGAGGAAGGAGTGTATTATGAACATCTTACTTGTTGATTATGATACGGATAGTAGAGCGGGAGTTGCTGGATTCTTGCGGGAAATGGGGCATCAAGTCACTGAGCGAAGCGATGTGGAAGAAGCATATGCTACCTACACTGTGGGTGATTTCTCCATGGTGTTAACAGATATCAAAATGCCAGCGATGTTGGGGGCTGATTTATTACACCGCATAACGGCATTACCTGGAGACAAAGCAGATGTTGTTTTGTTTACCAATTATGATGACAGAGGGGCCGCTATCGAGATCTTACGAGAAGGGGCGTATGATTATCTAATAAAGCCTGTAAACGTGATTCAACTAGCGATTATTACTGATCGGATTGTCGAACATCATTCATTACTCCGGGAAAATAAAGCGCTGACACAGCATTTTGGTGAAGAAGTACAAGCGGCAACNGAAGAGACACGCCTCGAGGTATCTAGACTCAAAAAGATGTTATCACAAACAAATGGTCTGGATAATGTAGGGTTTTTTTCTTCAGAAATGAACAAAATTATGCAGTTGGCAAAAATATATCATGAAGATCGATCGATACCCGTGCTTATTCAAGGTGAGACAGGAACGGGCAAAGAAATAATCTCAAGAATCATTCATCACGGTGATTCGGCCACCCAAGATCCGTTTATTGATTTGAATTGCGCGGCACTGACTGCCGGTTTATTTGAAAGCGAGTTATTTGGTTATGAGCCTGGATCTTTTACAGGGGGGTTGATTAAGGGACAGAAAGGGAAACTTGATGTGGCCCAAGGCGGCACTTTGTTATTGGACGAAGTGGGCGAGATACCTTTGGAGCTTCAGGGGAAACTGTTGCGAGTCATACAGGAAAAAGAATTTTATCGCGTTGGTGGCTTAAAGAAAATAAAAACGAATGTACGGATTATCTGCGCTACAAATGCTGATTTGGAACAGCGAGTGGAAGAGGGAACTTTTCGTAGGGATTTGTATTTTCGACTAAAAGTAGGTCATTTAGTGATCCCCCCTCTTCGGGAGCGAACTGATGATATTATTCCTCTGGCATTAATGTTTTTGCGACAGTTCGCTGAGCAAAAAGGCAAACACTTTCGCCGGATCAGTGCAGGTGCTGTTGATCTACTTTTAACTTATGATTGGCCGGGTAATGTACGTGAGCTCAGAAATACCATGGAATTGACAGTGCTGATGTATGATGATGTGGAACTTAAACCAATGCATTTGAATCTGAATCTTAATCTACTGCAGAAATTGGTGCAAGTACCAATCCCTTTTGCCGTACAAGTGAAATCTCAAGCTCTTGACCCTAATCATTTTTTATTACCTGCAACGGGAATCGATTTGGAAGAATTTATAGACAAAATTGTCCACCAGTCTTTAGAACTATGCCGTGGGAATAAAACAGAGGCAGCTAAATATTTAGGAATCTCTCGGCGTTCTTTTTACTGTCGACTAGATCGGAAAAAGGTGATCAAGAAGCCTTTGCAATTGCAAATGGAATCTTGAGTTTACTAACAACGGCGTTGTGCGGTTACGTACAATATCGAAAAAATTTGTTGAGCAGATAAGTTCGTCCTGGTATGAGAGAATGTTGTCGTGGAATTTTTATAATAAAATACATTGCTATTCGATAAAAATATACGCGATCATAAATCAATGACAACGGAGGAAAAGAAAATGGAAAACAATAGAGCTTATCAATCCAACGTGAATAATTTTAAACTGAGAAAGATAGTGTATTATATACTAGGTATATTTGAAACTCTTTTCGCCTTTCGACTTATATTCAAACTCCTTGGGGCTAATCCTGGTAGTACGTTTGTATCTCTTATCTATACTATTTCAGGAGAATTTTTGGCTCCGTTTAGTGGTATTTTTAGTGCTGCTGTAAATAAAGGAATCGAAACTGAGTCGGTTCTGGAACCGACCACAGTTATAGCTATGGTTGTTTATGCAGTGATTGCAAATGGAGTAATAAAGTTACTTGAAATTTACACAACCCCTAAAGATAAAAAGATACAATAAAGTCATAAAACTGCAAGGTCTATAGCATTTTCCAAACGCCGCAAAAAAAAATGCGGCGTTTTGTATTATACAAACTGGAGTAGGAAGTATTTTTCATGATAAAAGGCTGTCAAAGTTTTGGGGATGTGTATAGTAACTTGACTTGTGCGGTTTCGTACAATAATGTACCCTTCAGTGTCCTATTGGGAACATCTTATTAAAAGGCAATCCCTTCTTTGCAGTATAGGGGGATTTTGTGAATGGCACGTTTCTTGCATTTCGAATAGATAGAAAGAATTAACTACAGTTCGTTATCCGAGAAATATAAGAATAAAGGGGTAATTAAAATGCAGACTCGACATCTATTGCTATCTCTTGTCGTAGTAGCTCTCATGAGTTGTAACCCAGTAGAAGCTAAGATGTACACAACGGTTGTTTATCATGTAGGTGCTGGTGACACGTTAGACAATATTGCCCAAAGATATCTACCGTCAGATAGAGGNCCTTCGTGGCGAGCATTTGCAGAGTTTAAGGAGGGGATCTTCGAATACAACTATGATCAGGNTTTTATTCACCGTAGACCCTACGATGTACGTGAAGGGGACCGCCTCCTCATAACATTTTGGCAATANATTTTCAGAGAGGAATGCAAATGGATAATAATAGGNCTTGTAGGTCTAATATGAATAATAGGATACTGCGAGATATTGTGTATTGTATACTCGGCGCTTTTGAAGGGCTTTTTGCTTTTCGGCTTATTCTCAAGCTTCTTGGGGCTAATCCAGGGAACACATTTGTAGCACTTATTTATAATATTTCGGGAGATTTCTTGGCTCACTTCAGTAACAGTTTAATAACAACTGTAAATAATGAGATCGAAGTGGAGTCAGTGCTGGAGCTTACCACGATTATAGCCATGATTGTTTATGGGATGATTGCCTATGGAGTTGTATGGCTATTTGAAATCTACGAAATTCCTAAGGATAGAGGAATGCCGGGAGTCTAAATGAAGGAGGGTGATGAGGGTGAAAGGCGGTAGTGTTAGTTTTGTACGGCAACCAGATGAGGTGGAGAGATTCAAATACCTCTTGCAAATGATGATATGGGCAAAGAACAAGACGGGTAAATCTTCCGCTGAAATTACAGGCTTAATATTGCGCAGGGGTAAAGATGCGATTGAACAACATTTATAACATTAGAGACGGCTTCTCGGATGCAAAGTAGGATTTTGGTAGATAAGAATATCTAAGAAAAGCAGTTGCAATTTTTGCGACTGCTTTTCTTGTCAAAAAGTATAATGTCCTTTAGTTCCAGGCAAGGACTAAGGGTGCTTGGCTGAGTAAAACCTTCCTTGCTTGGTTACACGTATATGTAATACTCGACAAAATAATAATGAATATATCATAATTATTTACAAATTGATGATATAATTTAAATTACTGACAGGAGAATTCAAATAAATATCGAAAATAGTCGAATATAAAGGTTGATAAGGAGCGTTTGTGTAGATAGGCTGATAAGGAATTGATTGACACTGATTGTTTATAAAAGACGAGGGAACGTAGTGCTTGATACTGATAGGACTTTTCAATTTGAACTTATTAAGTTACGAATTGATCTTGTAANGATTTAGAGTTTATAAGATAGAGTGGCNAATAAAATTCTGANATTTTGGGANGAAGGCGGTTGTGAAGTGNCAGAAAATATTAAACATTTAGAGTCTGAGGACCAAGAAGTATTAGAAAACAGGTCCGAAAGGCAGAACATCCACCCTTCGTTATATGATAGGACTGATGTTAAAAAGGCAGAGTTGGCCATGAGCCAGGTGGGATATAAAGCTTTGTTTGATAACATGCCCAATGAGTGTGCATATTACAAAGTCGTATTTGATGGTGCCAAAAATCCCATTGACCTTACATATATACAGGTTAATATAGCCTATGAAAAAAATGCGGGATGCTCACGTAACGAACTGATTGGCAAGGGAATGACAGAAATTCTGCCGCAACATACGGATGCGCATTTTCAATTGTTAGAAGCTTATATAAAAGTGGCATTATTCGGGGAGCCAGTAGCTTTTACACAATACTTTAATCACAAAGGCAAGTGGTACTCNATTTTTGCATATAGTCCTCAGTATGGTTATGTGGTTGTAATGATGGAAGATGTTACAACGTGGAAAGCTCACGAAACTAAATTAGATCATTATGTTGCTGAATTATCCGCAAGGAATATGGAAATTAGTGCAAGCCGGTCTCGTTATCGAGGTTTGTTGGACCAGATGCAGAGCATATTCGAATATCAACGGGTTATAATTGATAAAGATGGCAAACCGGTTGATCTGGAATTAGCTGAAGTCAATCCAGCTTTCGAAAAGACCACGGGTCTGAAGATCGCGGATACTTTNGGGCGANGGTTACCAATGATTACTCATGGTATCGATAAAGAATATTGGATTAGGGTATTAGGTGCAGTGGCNCTCACAGGGCAACCAACTGTTTTTGAAGAATACTTAAAAAGTACTGATACTTGGTATCGAGTCACTGCCTATAGCCCAGAAAAAGGGTATGTTGCAAGTATACTGGAAGACATTACAGAACAAAAACAAGCCGAGGCACTCAGAAGAGACCAACAATGGCAATTGTCCTTAGTAGAAAGATTGGCATCCATGGGTACATTGGCGACTGGGGTGGCTCACGAAATAAATCAACCTTTACAAGCGCTGAAAATCATGGCAGATGGTATGATTTATTGGTACGATAAAGGCAAAGAAACCAGTGTTGAAAAAGTTATTGAGAATTGTCGGCGTATTTCGGTACAGGCAGGCTATATATCAGATGTTGTTGAATGGATGCAGGACTTAGTGAATAAGGAGTGGACTGAGACTCCGGAACAAGTTGATGTAAACCAAATGATTAAGCGAGCGCTAAACATGGTTCAAGAAAGATTGAGAAGCAACAATATTCATGTCATCGAAAATACTTGTCTAATTGCTCCTACTGTTTGGGGAGACGTTAGAAGATTAAAAGAAATCGTAATCATTATTTTGGTTAATGCTATGGAAGCACTGGATGGTGCTGAACAGGCCACGAAAGAAATTGTGATTACTACTTGCTGTGTAGCGGGGAAGGCTGTACTAGAGATTAGCAATAATGGTCCTGGTATTCCGGACGACATCATCGGGAGAATATTTGAGCCGTTTTTTTCTTCCTCAAAGTCTGGTGCCAATTTGGGTATGGGACTATCGATTGTACAGTCTTTTATTGATGCCAATAATGGCACGATTCAAGTAATGAGCGGTAATCAACAAGTGACATTTCGAATTGAGCTTCCCTTACATGAGGGATGAGTAGAGTAGTGGTATGTATAGCACAGAAAAACGTCCTG
>JGI24143J45723_1000645_pt1 | contig 17536 bp, 21 predicted proteins | sample BarGraIncu00432A_FD_45723 | JGI IMG/M metagenome (IMG submission 45723) | reverse complement strand
ACATCCAGTCGTCCGGTATCTGGCATAAAATGGTTTTTGGGATCTTCGGTCGTAACACGGCATTGAATTGCAGTTCCCCTTGTTTTTATGGAATCCTGACTTGGAATTCCGACTTCTTCAGAATTCAAAGGCAAACCTTGAGCAATTAAAATTTGTGATTGAACCAAATCGATGCCGGTAACCAATTCTGTTACCGTATGTTCAACCTGAATACGAGGATTCATTTCAATGAAAAAATGATCGCCGTTTTTATCCATCAAAAACTCAATGGTTCCGGCATTACGATAGTTAACTTCTTTAGCCAGTTTTAGGGCATCTTTACAAATTGCCTGTCGCTGTTCTTCAGTTATACTGAGAGATGGCGTGAATTCTACAATCTTTTGATGCCTTCTTTGTATGGAGCAATCCCTTTCAAAGAGATGAACAACATTACCATAGTTATCCCCTAAAATTTGAACTTCGATATGTTTAGGTTCTTCTAAGTATTTTTCTACAAAAATAGTACCATCACCGAAAGCTTTAGTCGCTTCGCTGGTGGCTGAATGAAATTCTTTGAGTAAATCTTTTTCATCCCGAACAATACGCATTCCGCGACCGCCCCCACCGGCAGCAGCTTTTAAAATAATAGGGTATCCTGCTATTTTTGCAAACTCAATGGCCTCCTCATCCGAAGTGATCGGTTTCTCAACCCCTGGAATCGTGGGAACATTAACACTTTTCGCCATAATCTTTGACTGAATTTTATCTCCCATTTTTTCCATCATTTCATGGGTAGGTCCGATAAAAACAATACCTTCTTCTTCACAGCGTTTCGCAAAAAGTGGATTCTCCGATAAAAATCCATACCCCGGATGAATAGCATCAACTTCTTTTTTCTTTGCCAGTGTAATAATTTTGTCCATATCTAAATATGCTTCAACCGGTCCCGTCGTTCCGGTTATCAGATAAGACTCATCTGCTTTTGTTCTGAAAAGCGAGAGTTTATCTTCCTGGGCGTAAATAGCCACGGTATGAATTCCAAGCTCTTGACATGCTCGAATAATTCGAATAGCAATTTCTCCTCGATTGGCAATTAGTACTCTATTAAACTTCTTCATATTACCTTCAACTTTCTTATACGCATTTTTATGCATTTCAAAATAAATCTTTTAAACAAAATTTAATTGTAGTTATTATATATAATCAACTCCAATTATTAAAGTTATTTTTTTAAAAAAACATGATTGTTTTAAAAAATAATTTGCAATTATGGCAACCAGCTATTCAAGGTTCATCATTTATTGTTCTGTATTGTACTCTGTGATATTAACGTTACACTTAAAAGACTTTTGTTTTACTTTGTTTTCACTCTTGATTATTTTGCAAACCCTACTGATCTCCTTTATAATCGTCTCCTGATTTTTCGATTTGGCTTTCTTGTGAATTTCCAGCTTTTTCCTTTGCCTCGTTTATCTCATTTTCAAGGCGTTCAAACCCATACCGTTTTTCAGTTGCTTTATCCATTTTACTATTGCCTGAATATAAAGTTTTTGAGATTCGACTAACAATAAAATAACCTGGGACAACAATCACAATGATGATTAAAAACATCAGCAGATTACTCATCAACCATTACCTCTTATCCTGTTTTGTTTTTTGATCATTAATCCATTGATTTTGATAGGCTTTACTGCTGTCCATCAGTTCTTTAATAAACCCTTCATATGCAATAGCATACTCTTTGTTTTTAAGCTGGCTCAAATTTTCTTCCTTCACATTTTCTTCTCGCTTTTGATCGAATATTTCATCATCATTATTGTATTTATATTCAGCTACTGCCTTAATGCAATCCATCCGTCTTTCGAAAAGCAGCCGCATTTCAGCATCAATCTCATCAATTGTCTTTCTAATCGCTTTCAGTGACATAAATGATTTCCTCCCACTCTTTATATTAAAAAATCTACCAAACAAATGGCTGTTGCCGCCTCTACCACGGGAAAAGCTCTGATCACAATGCAAGGGTCATGACGTCCTTCAATTTTTAGAAACGCCTCTTTCTTTTCTGCCAAATTAATGGTCTGCTGTTCTTTTCCGATCGAAGGTGTGGGTTTAATCGCGACTTGAAAAATGATTGGCATGCCATTTGAAATACCGCCGTTTATTCCGCCATTGTTATTGGTTACTGTTTCTATTTTATGATCACTTATCCGCAACGAATCATTCGCTTGAGAACCGCGCTTAGCCGATATATCAAATCCAGCACCAAAGGTAACGCCTTTAACCGCCGGAATGGAAAATAACAAACTGGCAAGACGACTCTCAATGGATTCAAAAAAGGGATTTCCAATGCCCGGTTTTAAACCAGTTACAAAGCCTTCAACAATCCCGCCCACAGAATCATACGCTTCCATCGCTGCCATTATTTCCTGTTTCATTGCTTCTTCGAGGTCAGGAGTATAGAGCGGAAATGCGGGATTCTTAAATCCTTTTATCAGATCTTCATATTCCTTCCAATTTTTGACTCCTTCGTCTTTTACACCGCCAATAGCAACAATTCGGCTACTAATACCAATCTGAGGTTCAATGGCTCTTAATACCTCTTTTGCGATCGCTCCGGCAAAAACAAGCGGTGCCGTAAGACGGCCTGAAAAATGCCCGCCGCCCCGATAATCCTGAAAGCCCTTATATCGGATGCTGCTGGCATAATCAGCATGTCCGGGGCGCATCAGATCTTTTGTTTTTGAATAATCACCAGAGCGGGTATTTTCATTTCGGATCAGTCCCGCCAAAGGGGCTCCGGTTGTTTTTCCATTAAATACGCCACTAAGTATTTCGATCTGATCCCCTTCTTTTCGGGGGGTTGCCAATGGATTTCCTCTGGCTGCCCGGCGGTTTAGTTCCCGCTGGACGTTTTCCAAATTAATATCAATACCGGCGGGAAGACCGTCAATAACCGCACCGATTCCTGCTCCATGAGACTCTCCAAAAATTGATAGTTTAAGCTTGTTTCCCCAAGTTGATCCCAATGACCCCACCTCCTAATCTTTCAAAATCTTCCCAAAAATGCGGGTATGACTTATTCACTGCTTCTGCCCCAGCCAAAATAATCTTTTTTTCGGATCGAATGGATGCCATCGCCACAGCCATAGCAATCCGATGATCGTTATGACTCGTGACTCTTCCTCCGGTGAAGTTTTCAACACCTTGAATAATGAGTCCATCAGGTGTTTCAGACGCGTTGCCTCCCAGGCCGTTGATCACATCTGCCGTTGCCATCAGTCGATCTGATTCTTTAAAGCGAAGACGCTCGCCATTAATAATTGTTGTCGTTCCCTTGCTTAAGCTTCCAAGAACCCCTAAAATAGGAACTAAATCCGGACATTGTGATACATCGATGATCATTCCCTGAGTTTTTGAATTTTTAACCACGACCGTATCGGACTGAGCCTGAATGTCTCCTCCCATGGCTTTGATAATATCGACAATCACCTTATCTCCCTGATTGGAGCTCAGATTTAAATCTTTGCATTCGATGGATTCCCCTATTATTCCAGCAACCAGCCAAAATGCTCCCTGGGAAAAATCGCCTTCTACACGATAATTACAGGGTGAATATGTCTGGTCTCCCTGAATGTAAAATCGTTGGTCATTCTCATTAACAATCTCAATTCCAAAAGATTTTAAAACATCCAGAGTGATGTCAACATAGGGCTTCGATTCCAGTTTCGTTGTTAATTCAATCACTGAATCACCAGAAAGTAACGGCAGGGCGAAAAGCAATCCGGTAATGAACTGGGAACTAACACCTCCGCTTAGTCTGTAAGTTCCCGGTTTTAGCTTGCCTTCTAACGCCAGCGGCAAATCCTGCCCTTCTTTGAGATGTTTGAAATAAATTGATTTTTCTTTGAAAATATCATAATAGGGTTCCATCGGACGCATTACCAGGCGTCCTTTTCCGGTAATAACCGCTCGGTGTGGTTGAAGTAAAATAATTGGGATAATAAAACGCAGAGTAGATCCTGATTCATTACAATCAATTGATTCCGTATTTAATTGAAGTGGATCGCAGCCTTTAATTTCTAAAGTATAACGATGATTTAATTCTCTTCGATATGTTATGATTGCACCTAAAGCTTCCATGGCCTGGCAGGTTGCGATCATATCCTTGGATAGAAGAACATTCGCTATTTCACTTTTTCCTTTGGCTAATCCAGCTGAAATAATAGCTCGGTGGCTCACACTTTTTGATGGGGGAATTTCCAGTCTGCCTCGCAGTTTTTCTGGGCTAATCTCAATAGTTTTCATTTTAATCCTCATCTATTTCTATAACAAAAATTTATTATTAAATTATCTAAACAGCTCAATGGCCTGCTGCTTCTGCATTTTTACTATTTGGGCTTTGCCAATTTTTTCTAATGCACAGATATAAAGGCAATCATTTTCAAATTTTTTATCGGTAAACAGAATTTCCTGAACCTTATCCAAGGGCATCTTTGGCAGCTTGGTTGGTAATCCGTAGGCTTCTAAAATTTCAATGAGATTAGTATAAGTATCCCGTTGTGAAATTCCCTCTTCCACTGTCTTTTTTGTAATTTGCGCCATGCCGATAGCCACGGCTTCTCCATGGGAATATTTTTTGAATTTAAAATAGGTTTCTACGACATGTCCAACGGTATGTCCAAAATTTAATATTCGTCGCAGCCCCTGCTCATGCTCATCTTCCTGGACGATATCCCGTTTTATCTTACAGCATTTAGCAATGATATCTTCCATATCTTCCATAAGATCTTCATGATAGGTATAACCCATTAATTTAACAAACAAGGGGGCACTGCTGATGCAACCGTATTTAATGACCTCACCCATTCCATCCATCAAAAAGTGATCTTCCAAAGTTTCTAAAAAAAGCGGATCGATGAGTACGGCTCGGGGTTGATGAAATGCCCCAACCAGGTTTTTTCCATAATCTAAATCGATTCCTACTTTTCCGCCGACACTGCTATCGACCTGTGCCAATAATGACGTTGGCATTTGGATTAAGTCAATCCCTCTGAGATATGTTGCCGCACAAAAGCCGCCTAAATCACCAACGACCCCACCACCGAGAGTGAGTATCGCGTCAGTCCTGGTAATATTACACTTAACGAGTTCATCATATATATTTGCGGTTTCTTCCAGGCATTTGCTTTGTTCTCCTGGTGGAATCACAATACTGTAGACCTTTGGACCGGCAAGGCGTACCTGACGTTCAACATCACTTAAATATTCTTTTGCAACATTTTTATCAGTAATAATGACAACCTTATGATACTGTGAAAAAAGGGCTTTCATTTGCGATAAACGCCCTTTAAGTCCTTTTTCAATAATAATTGGGTATTGGTGCGCATTTTCTGTTTTACAAACTAATTCCTTCATTCTTTCAGCTCCTTTAAAATCTTGATTTTCATTATATCATAAGTTCATATTTTAAAAAATCCGTCTTTAGTGAGACGGACTCTTGATCTTATAACTAAAATTAAAATATTATAATCGATATCTATCAGCCTGTTTATCGGTCTTCTTTAAAATAATTTTTTCCCAACCATGCCGGCTCTTTTTTATTGTTTATCTTGCGCATTGAAGTGAAAAGCAAAACGAAAACGGTAGCCAAATAAGGCAACGCGGTAAACAAATAAATTGAAACCGGAAGATTGTACTTTTGCAGCCAAAAACTTGCAATATCCAATGCGCCAAAAAAGTATGCACCCAGCATGGCCTTCCCCGGATTCCACATTGCAAAAATAACCAGACATACAGCAATCCACCCACGTCCACTTACTACATTTACTGGATAAACACTGATGTAAACCAAGGATAAAAAGGCCCCGCCCAGTCCGCAAAGCGCACCGCAAAGGACGATATTGAAATATTTATACTTGTCAACCGGAATTCCGCTTGCTTCAGCTGCCACTGGGTTCTCTCCAATCATTCGAGTATTAAGACCCCACTTGGTTTTGTAAAGATAAATATAAATAGCAATCACAAGAATATATGAAAAATATACATAAACACTTTGATTGAAAAATATATCTCCAATAAAAGGGATATCTCCCAGGAAAGGTAGTTTTATTGGTTGAAAAAAGGTGGTAATCGCTTCCGGCACCTTTTTTCCAACAAAAGTCTTTCCAAAAAAAGCGGCAAAACCAACCCCAAAAATACTTAAGGTCAGTCCGGTAACTGTTTGGTTTGCTTTAAAACTAACCGTCAGCAAGGCATAAATAAGAGCCCCTGCCGCACCTGCAAGGGCCGCACAGAGAACAGCGGAAATGGGATTGCCAAAAGAAAATCCGGCAATAAATCCGATGACTGCACCCATTTGCATCATTCCTTCAACCCCAAGGTTTAAGTGTCCCACTTTCTCGGAAATGATTTCTCCCAGGGTTGCATAAAGCAAACATGTTCCGGCTTTAACTGCCGCACTTAAAAAAAATACAAATTCCATTTAGGCAACCTCGCTTTTCTTTTTGTCCAATGTAATCCGATACTGTAAAATGAATTCACTGCTAAGAATAAAGAACAGGATAATTGCCTGAACCATCTCTGCGACGGAGCCCGGGATTTGAAACGCTGTTTGAATATAAGATGCACCCTGAAGCAATATTGCAAAAAAGAAAGAATTCATCACAACAAAAGGCACCTTAAGTCCTGAAAGCCAGGCCACAATAATGGCAGTAAAACCAAGTCCGCCGGTAATTTCGATTGAAAGAGCACCACTCACTCCGCTTATTTGGAACATTCCTACCAGACCGCAAAGACCACCACTGGCAATGGCTGCAATGATCACTGTTTTGGTAATATTGATTCCGATATAACGGGCCGTATTTTCACTTTCACCTAATACCGCAATCTCGAATCCAATTTTTGATTTATTCATAAAGAAATACATGACCAGCACGATAATGACTGTGAAAAGGATGCTTAAATTAAAACCGCTTATGCTGGGTAAAAGTGCATTTCCCGGAAGATTAGCAATTTTAGGCATGCCGTTTGCAGCTGGATCCTTCCAAAAATCATATTGCAATGCGGTGACAAAAGTCAGCGCAATATAATTTAACATGAGGGTAAATAATGTTTCATTTGTGCCAAAACGAGCTTTAAAAAAAGCCGGAATCATCAACCAAATCGCTCCGGATATGAAAGCCAGCAACGCCATGCATAACAGCATAATTGGCAGTGGCAGGTTAGGCAGGAGTCTTACGACAAGAGTTGCACCGACCGCTCCCATTAAAAACTGGCCTTCAGCGCCAATATTCCAGAATTGCATTTTAAAAGCAACCATAACACCTAAAGAAAGCACCAATAAGGGCACCATTTTTTCCATGGTTGCGCCAAACCGATGGATACTTCCAAAACATCCCTGGAAGATCCCGATGTAGAGTTCAATGGGATTGGCACCTGCAAAAACGACAATAATCGAGGATAAAACCAGTGCTGCAAGAACTGCACCGACACGTATAAGTATTTTGTCCCGGGTTTTAGGAACTTCTTTTTTTACAATATGGAACATTGTTCATCACCTTCATCCGTTACCCCTGACATCATTAGTCCGATGGCTTCTTTTGTACTTTTTCTTGGATCAACAATACCGGTTACTTTTCCTTCACACAATACCATAATTCGATCACAAAGACTCATTAGCACATCCAGATCCTCTCCAATATATATAATAGGTTTCATCTTAGCCTTTTGAGCATTCAATAATTCATAAATAATTTGAGACGATCCAACGTCCAACCCCCGGGTGGCATAAGCCGTAATCATCAGCTTGGGATCAAGTGCGATTTCCCGACCTAACAATACCTTTTGGATATTTCCGCCGGAAAGAAGACTGACGGCATGATTCTCTATACCTGGCGTTGAAACATTAAGCTTTTCGACCAGCAATTCCGCTTTCCCCCGGGAAACAACCCGGGAAATTCCCAAGCCTTTTTTGTTTCGATAATCTTTAAGCAAAACATTGTCAATAATATCCATGGACGACACCAGCCCCATTCCCAAACGATCCTCGGGAACAAAGCTCAAGCTAATCCCCATCTCATAAATTTTTTCCGGCGTTTTTCCAACGATATTTTCACCTTCAAAAATAATTTCTCCGCTCTTGATCGGATATAATCCTGCGATCCCTTCACACAGCTCTTTTTGTCCGCTTCCTGCGATCCCGGCAACCCCAAGAATTTCCCCTGCGTAAAGATCAAAGCTCACATTATCTAAAATCTTTACCTTGTTACGATCAATGGCAGTCATTGATTTTACTTCTAAAGACTTTTCTCCTCGTTTCACCTCAACAAAAGGAATATTCAGCTCCATAACATCCCCAACCATCATTCCTGCCAACTCCTGGGGTGTTGTTTCGTCTTTGTTTACGGTCTGAATGGTTGTTCCTTTTCTCATAATGGTAATCCGATCACTGATTTCCATAACTTCTTCCAATTTGTGCGTAATAATAATGACCGAGCAACCATTACTCACCATTCTTCTAATAATTCCAAATAAATTTTTGATCTCCTGAGGCGTCAATACTGCGGTTGGCTCATCTAAAATTAAAATATCTGCGCCGCGATACAATACTTTGAAAATCTCTAAACTTTGCTTTTCGGCTACTGACATTTCATAGACTTTTTTAAATGGATCGATATCCATTCCCAATTTATTGATCAATTTCCCCATCTCATCTAAAATCTTTTTTTTATTTAAAAAAGGGGTTGTCCTTCGACTGCCTGCCGCAATATTTTCGATGGCAGAAAAAGCTTCCACCAATTTATAATGTTGCGGCAACATGCCAATGCCTAAGTCCAGCGCATCTTTAGGGGAACTGATATTGACAACCTGTTCCTTCACTTCGACAGAACCTTCATCCGGCATATAGATACCATTGAGAACATTCATCAGTGAGCTTTTTCCAGCACCATTCTCGCCTAATATGGCATGTACTTCTCCCTTTTTTAATGAAAATTCCACATGATCCAGGGCTTTGACCGTACCAAAAACCTTCGTAATGTTTTTCATTTTTACAACATAATCATTATTCATGCTTTCACCTTTACTATAAAATAGCGGACAGAGCCTCAAGGCTCTGTCCGTTATTACATTTTCTGACTAGTTTACACTACCAACCACGTTGTCTACAAACCAATCCATACTTAATTGCGCTTCATCAGTCAGTACCGTACCGGCATTCACTCGTACTGTTCCAGCTTGATCTTTTATCTCACCTGCGAAAACATTGAGTGTTCCAGCCTTAATTGCTGTTGTTGCCGCATCAACCTGGGCTTGAGCTGATCCTGGTGCCAGCTTTGTTAAGGTATCAAGTGAAACAATACCATCATTCATCCCACCCCAATATGTGTCAGATTTCCAAGTACCATCGATGACTGCTTGAACTCTCTCGGTATAATAACCACTAAAATCCCAAAGCGGTGCTGTCATATATACTTCCGGCATCGTCTGAGCTGCGCTTAGGTCATAACCAACAGATAATTTTCCGGCTTCTTTAGCTGCTTCCATAACCGCTGTTGAATCTTGATGTTGCGCCGTTACGTCGCATCCTTGCTGAATCAGTGCTTCAGCTGCTGCTTTTTCAACAGTCGGGTCATACCATGTATTGGTCCATGATACATTTACAGTTGCCGTTGGATTTACCGATTTTACGCCAAGAGCAAAGGCATTAATTCCCCGAACACATTCTGGAATTGGCATTGCTGCAATATATGCAATTTTATTTGTTTTTGTCGTTAATCCGGCGACAATTCCTGATAAATAACGCGGTTCTTCAATTCGTCCGAAATAAGTTCCTAAATTATCAGATGTCATATAGCCTGAGCAATGTTCGAATTTAACATCCGGAAATTCTTTTGCAGCCTCTACCATACCATCCATGAAACCATAACTGGTTCCAAAAATAATTGTACATCCTTGATCAACCATATCTCTGATTGTTGAGACAACTGCACTTTTTTCTTCCGCGACATTTTCTTTTACTACCGTCTCAACTTTTCCATTAAAGTTCTCAACCATTTTTGCTCGGCCTTGATCATGAACTTGTGACCACCCGCCATCATCAGCAGGACCGACATAAAGAAAACCAACCTTAGTTACTTCATTCGTTTTTGATGTAGAACCTGAACTACATCCTGCAACACTGACTACAACCATAATCAGTGCAAGCATCAATACTCCCAATTTCTTTTTCATTCTGTTCCTCCTAATTATAATTAGTGCAACCTGTTAAAATAAACAGTCTTACCCACATTAGTATTCTACCTAAAAAGCATCTAAAATGCAATCTAAAAAAAGCAAAACAGAGACGTGCATTTATTGATGATTTTTGTTGCAATAAACCCATTAATTCGTTATTATAATAATATGTAAACAGGGTGAACTAAAACCTTCACCTTAGAAAAGGTACGTATTTTCATTTTGAAAGGAGTGTCGTTTTGAAAAAAGAAAAAAAGAGCAAGAAGTTGGATGTCAAAGAAGTTAAAAATTCAAAAAAAGAAACAAAAAAGAAAAACCTGAATGAAGAAAAAAAAGTGGGTGTTGTCAATAAAAAATCAAAATCTGTCCCGCAAGACAACATTCAGCCAACAGCAGGGGTTGATCATGCTGCTGTAAAAAAACTCATGATTGATTCAGCCGTTCTTTACCAAAACATTCTTGTGTTACCTCAGGCTTTTAATGTAAATAGTCATTCATACTCCTTATTCCCTTCTGAACTCAAAGCACTTGACATGATTGGTCGCTTTTCAGGTATCAACTTAACTCAGCTTGCAAATAAAATAGGAATTTCTAAAAGTGCCATTTCTAAATGCACCTCTAAACTTTTAGAAAAAGAGCTGATAAAAAAAGAAAAATCGCCGATTAATGTTCGGGAAGTTATTTTTACGCTCTCTGATGATGGTCAATCGGTTTTTTCTCAGCTTGATAATACCCATTCTGATTTGTTCAGACCTTTTAATCATGTTATTGAAAGTCTTTCCATCCAAGAGACGAATGAACTTCATCATGTGTTTTTAGATATTCATTCCCGTTTAGGAGAAATCCTTGATAATCTCTAGCTTTAATTGATAAACAAACACCGCATCAAAAAGACAATTCCAAATTTAAAGGTCAGCATTTATCTGGTTGTAACCATCCTGGTAAACAGTCAAAACACCTGCAATAATGTTGGCCTTTAAATATAATTAAATTCGTCCTGTAACAATTTACTTTATTGTATCAAGTTATTCGAATTATTTTTATTTTCTCCCTGATTTACTTTTTTATAAGTCTCCTCATCGATCATTCCATAGCTTTCCAGCTTCAACTTCATTGTCTTTCCAGATAACACTTCCCCAGTAATTTCAAAATCAGTTGTTTTCATTATTGGTTGATAATTCTCCACTTCCTGAAGAAAACGAATGGAGTTAGCCTCATTTCCTTTATAAATAATTGCAAATGAGCACCTGGCCAGATATCTTCCATCCGGTCCTTTGATTGTTTTATCTTCATTTTCAAGAAATTCATTTTCCATTTCCAGACCAACAGCATCATCAATTTGAGTATCTAATGGATTGAATTTAACAGATACTAATTCAATTTCCGCTTGCTGAGCCATTTGAACGATACCTGAATATAAACCTACTGAATCAATATTATCTGGAATACTGATCTTTTTTTCTTCGATTTTTTCACGAATTTTTCCGAATTCTGATAAATATTCCCCCTCAGTCATTTCTTCCGGAAAGTCAATACTGATGTTGCTTTTTTCTTCGATCATTTTTTTATTGGCGAGAACCATTTCATATTCCGGAACTAGAAACAATGCGGTTAGCATAATGATAAAAGCAGCTAAAATCAGCCCTTTTTCAATCTCTAACTTCAGCCCATTATTCGTTGTTTCACTTTTTTCCTGATTCCCTTTGTTAATGACACTTCTACTCATATCGGACCTCTGTTGTTTCTATTTCAAATGTAAATTCCCAAATGTTTTCGTTTGAAACCTCGTTTACAGTGTTATTATGTTCGACTTCCAGCAATGATTTCTTAACGGTATTTTCGATACTGACATTTTTAAACAGTTCTTGTGTCATAAGCGAGTCTCTGAACTGAAAAATATCTTCCTGGTTTTTCGTTCGGCCGGATATGGTTGATTTTCCATTAACAAATGTGTATTCGATTAGATTGACTCCAGTCGGAAGTGAATCATAAACCCCATTCAACGCTTTCAGGGATGTTTCCTTATTTCGAGTTAAAACTTTCTCAAGTTTATTTCGATACGCTAACAATTCATTTTGATCTGAAATATTCTGATAAATAATCTGATCACCACTTTTGATTTTTATAACTTCATCAACCTGTTGTATTCTATTTAAGAAAACCTGATTCATAATGACTAAGCTTCCATATGCCATTAAAAATAGAATCACGATTCCCCAAATCGCCATGATCCAAAACTTTCTTCCAGAATTTTTTTTCGTCTGCTTTCTCCGGGAACGAATTGGCAATAAATTTATTTCTGTCTTCATGGTTATCTTCCAATCCTATCCTTCTATCCTTCTATCCTTCTATCATTATTTCAACATTCCGCTTAAGCAGGGCAATAATAAACAAAGTTCCGCTTCAGTCATTTCTTTTGGAAAATGAAATAACCGCTGATCTTCTAAAAAAATTGAAAAATATTTGACTTCCTTGTTAATCTTCTCTTTAATATAATTTAGAACTTCACATTCCAGACTTTTTCCGCCTAATAAATAGATATTGCTATTTTCGTATCCTCTGGCAAGTCCCAAAGGTGATTGAAAACTCTCTATTATCCCTTTAACCACAGATCTTAAATAAATTTCAAAATCAGCTAAACCACTCATTTCAATCCGTCGCTCTTCTTGAAGAAAGCCATGATCATAAAACAACAAACGGGCACTTGTCTGACCCATATCTATTATTAAATCTGCATTATTCTGATTCTCCTTAAATAATTTTCCAAAGCCATTAAATTGAGGTTCAATTCTTTTCAGGTCATGTTTGGTGCTCTTAAAAACTTTGCAATACGCTTTCAATACTTTTTTTTGTACTGCAATACCCAGTACATCCAGCTTTTTATCATCAATACCCAAATATTCAAAAATTTCAGTTCGTTCTTTTGCTAAAAAATCAATCTGCCAGTCATTTAATTTTTCCGGTATCATAACCTGCATCTTCCAATTAATGGCTTCTTTAACCTCTTCTATTTTCATCATTGGAAATGTAAAAGAGGATACAACCATATTTTTATGATTGATTACCAGCATCAAATCATCTTTTCTGTGATGTTCTTTAATCAGGGTCCTTAAAAACACCACCAGATCTAATTTTATTTCTGGAATTCCTTCAGTAAAAACATCGTTGGGTGTTTTCTCTATCCAGTAGTTTTCAATTTCTATCATCCCTGTCTCAGTGAAAAATCCTTTTGTTACTTTCGTAGATTCTTCTCCTAAATCGACTACCCATTGTCTCTTTTGTTTTTTCACTCCGCCTCCAGCATCTTCCATTTAAACTTTAAAACAATCCCATTACTTGTTTCATCATTTTTCGGAGTAATCTCTATTTCTCCATTGAATTTTTTGTGGAAGTCTCCATGATTACTTTTTATATCAACAAATCGACAGTTTTCAGATACTTCAGTTATAACGATACTGTAATTACCACCATTTTCATCAGGCTGCATTCCACTGGTTCCTCTATAATTGATGTCATTTTCCAGTTCAGATTGGGCAACTGCCATGGCATTTTTTCCGGTTAGAATACAAAGCTCATAATCCTGGTTCTGGACATTTGCCTTAAGCTCAGCCATTCCCTGAGTTAGTAGGTAACCCACACCTCCCGCCAGCAAAGCGATCACCACAAGCACCAAGGGCAGTATAAATCCTTTTTCATTATTGATTATCTTTTTCAAAGGATTTCCACCGTCTTTCCATGTAGAATTGTCGTTTTTCGATAAAAGCTTTCGCCATTAACAGACAAGGTGTATTCCAGAACAATTTCATTATTAGGTCCCAGTGAAAGATAAAAATCCTGGATGTTGTCGGTAAACTGGCTGTTTCCTCCTGAGCCGATTAAATTAAGACTGCCTTTATAAACTTTATAACGTCTTAAAAAGCCATTTCTAAATTGGTAATAATTATAATAAAGATCTGGACTCTCTAAATCCTGCAAATAAACACGACCAGATTTGACTATGATTCGCTCGGATTCTAAAACTTGTTTTTGAAAATAAAGATTTAAATAACGTTCATTATAATATACCTTCTGATTGGTTTTGGCTTTTTGGTCGATGCTATTCACAAATATTAAACCTGACAATAACATCATTAAAACCAGTGAAATGACCATTAACGCTGTTATTACTTCAATGAGCGAAAACCCTTTATTGTTGTCAATCAGTGTGATCACCATGACCTCCAGAAAACTTTGATATAGAAATACTTTTCTGCACTATTTTTCCCATTATGCAGAATCTTAATTGTATACAAACCCGACTGATCGTCTCCCCGAATTTCTTCCAGCCGATAATCCGGGTATTTACCCTGCAAAACAGAATTCACCTTTTTAGAAAGGGATAACGTGGTTAAATCACTTAAGCTCCCGTTAATCTCATCAGCAATACTGTTTATTTCAACAGACTGCTCAAAAATACTTTTTGATACCATTTCAGTTTTTATCGCCATTCCATAAAGTCCTAGAATGGTGGCAAGACCAAATCCACAAATTGCAATCGCAATAATTGCTTCCACTAATGTATAACCATTTTGTACTCTCAGTACCTGGTTAAAAAAATCTTTAACTTTATGGTTCATCCAAATAAATCCTTCCATTACCAGGTTGTACAATTATTTTTCTGGTTACACCAACGGGACTGATAAGATTAACTGTTCCTCCTTGAGAGACGGTACCATGCCCATATAGATTTAAAGCAGATTCCTTGGTATATGAACCTGTATAACTGAAAGTATTCGATGGAATAAATACAAGATGATGAACTTTATCTTTTGTCCATGAAATTTGCATTCCATTATCAAGAAACCGAACCTGTCGATAATTTCCATCCATAATGGCTTCATTTTGATACTGAAGTAATGTATATAAAGTTTTTTTACATTCCTCATCAAAAGCTCTTTCCATTATTTTTTCTTTTCCGCCCAAATTGATACTAAACATGGATACCGTTAGCAATGATAAAATTGCCAATGTAACCACGAGCTCCATTATTGTAAATCCATTTTGTACTCTTTTTGATTTCTTTTTTTCTTTTCTCTTTTGTAATCTTATTTTAAGGTCGTTTATTCTTTGAACTATATTAATCACTTCCCGGAATCCGTAATGCTGACTGTTTTTGTTGTTGAATTATATGTAAATTCTTTTCCCTTACTCACTGGTGCTATAGCCGTATCTTTAATATAGCCCATTTTGTTCAGTTCAGTAATCAACCCATCAAAAGTAATGATCGTCGATGGGATCACTTCTCTTTCTGCCTCATATAATTCTATGGCACTTTGAACAATGCGAACATTTGCCTGGTCTGTTCTTTCCTGTGAATTTTTAAGAACACCTGTGAAACGTGGCAGTGCTAAGGCTGTTAACGCTCCTAAAATGGCAATCACTACAATCACTTCAATTAGAGTAAAACCGGAAACGTTTACATCTCGTTTGATATAATTACCATTTTCTTCCACTTTTTCTCTCCATTCTCTTTTTGTTTGATAATATCACGATTTTCAAATTAAAAAAAGAGTAAATATTAATAATATTTACCCTTTTTTAGTATTTAATTCACCAATATATTTTTTATTTCAATACTACTCAACTAATGATCAAATTGAATAATTATCTATTCAACTTTATAATCATTATAACCATTTTCTTCGCGTTTGATTTGTGTATCGTTTTTCTTCATTTCAATTGCCTGAATAATAAGAAAAATACCCATAATTCCCAAAACGATACCAATAATTATCATAAAAAAGCCTGCTGGTCCCATTGGATCAATAAAAGCATAGATTCCAAAAGCGATTAAGGCAATTCCAATTACAATTTTCACTATCTTTCCAAAACCTTCTGAATTACCAGAGATAATTAGAAGAAAAATACCGGTAATAATGGCCCAGATTCCAATAATAAAAATAAAAAAGGAAACAATAAGGTTTGGCACTAACAAGAATATTGCACAGATCACCAAATCAAATACGCCTCTACCGATGCTAAAATTGACACTCGAGCCATATCTATGATGGATGATCAGCGCTGAGATCACATAGAGAGCGCCCATAGCCCCACGATAAATACCAAAAACAAAAACTAAAAGGGTGAGCGCCAGATTGCTGTTGATAATTGTCAGCGCACATAAAGCAACATAACAGAGCCCATCCAGAAGCATGAGCCACCACTTGCCATATGAACGTTCCAGCACATCTATTCCCAAAGACTTTGCATCACTTCGATTCATTTGAAAACCTCCATCTTAATTATTTTCTTTTTGCATAGTTTCAACCACACGATTAAAAACCTGGGCTGCTCTAATTTTAACCGGATTGCATGCTGTCACAGGATCTCTATGGTATTCCTTGATGTAATCACAGTTTAAACTTCCAAATTCATCTTCAAATTCTTTGACTAAAAATTTTGCGGCCTTTGCTATTTTCGCCTGATCGGATGGTCGTTTCTCTCCATATAATAATCCAAGTGCTGTCAACGAGCCAGAAAAGGCACCACATGTTTTTCCCGAATAAAAACCAGCCCCAAATCCCTGAAGCATTTTATAGCAATCATCATTCAAATTTAAATCGTATTTGTCATTAGCTGCCCGAAGCAGTGTCTCCGCACAATTCATATGATACAATGGTTGTTCTGCAACTGATTTGTCTTTTCCAAAAGCGTTATATTTCTCAACTTGTTTTTCCATTTTATCCCTCCGATTTAATTTATTTATTTCATTGATTATATATTATAAGCACCCTATCTGCAAAATATATTTTTACATTTCATGATCGCAATAAAATGCAATACCGACAATTGATTAACAATTGTCGGTATGCTTTCTCAATAAACTATTTTAAAAATTTATTTTTTTTATATTTGGATCTGATATTTTTTGATTTTGCTGTACAAAGTATTTCTTTGTATCCCCAGAACATTGGAAGTCTGGCTGATATTACCATGAAATAATTCTAAAACCTTTGTTATGTGTTCTTTCTCAACATAGCTCATATCCAGCCTTGATGGATCAGTATTTTCTAAACCTTCGCTTGAAATTGCTGTTGGCTCATAATCTAGCAAACTATTCGACAAAGCCTGATTTTCCGGATTTGAGTTTTCAATAAAATATTTTATGGGAAATGATTCCGAATTGACAATAAGTTCCGCAATATTCTCCAATTCCCTGACGTTTCCAGGCCAACTGTAATTCTCTAATATCATAAGCGATTCATCCGAAATTTCAATTTCTTTTTTTCCATATTTTTCCGAAATACTTTTCATGAAATATTGAAAGAGCAGATAAATATCACTT
>JGI24143J45723_1000639_pt1 | contig 17616 bp, 17 predicted proteins | sample BarGraIncu00432A_FD_45723 | JGI IMG/M metagenome (IMG submission 45723) | reverse complement strand
AAAACAAAAATAGATCGACGAAATCTAGTTATCATGCTGGCGTTGGGGAAAGAAAATTGTCAGACCAAGAGGTCTGACAATTTTCTTGGCTCAGCATACAGGTCACGGACAAAAAAATGCTATGATATGGATATATGCTTGTTTCTGTTGTAAAAATAAGTTATTAGGTCCAAAGGCCTGTCATTAAGGGAGTATAAAATGAGTTTAGACATGTATTTAAATAAAAATACTTACGTCGGTAGTTCTAAAAACCAGTTAAATATAAATGGTATAAAAAGCCAGATTCAAATCCCACGAGTAAAATACATAGTAGAAGAAATAGCTGTTTGGCGAAAAGCCAATGCCATACACCGATGGTTTGTTAATAATGTGCAAAACGGCGAGGACGACAACAGACTATACGACGTTAGCACGGAACAACTAAAGCAATTACTAACACTTTGCAGGCAGGTGCTAAAGGACCCGAACAAAGCATCGGACCTATTGCCAACTCAAGAAGGTTTTCTATTTGGCAGCACTGAATATGATGGCGAGTATTTTCAGAACTTAGACTACACAGCTAGGATATTTGAGGCAGAATTAAAAAATGATAGCGACCAGTGGCAAGAATACGATTACCAATCAGATTGGTAATAAAAGCTAATTATAATAAAACTGTTTTAATGGAGTATTATCGACATCCGTATCTGGCTCGGGTAGCCCATTTGCAACAGGAAAACGCCCGCACGTGTTACAGGTTATGCGCTGGCACTTTTCGTTACCTGAAGCAAGCCCCATACTTACTGCTTGGCTAAGGGTAAATGAATCTCCACATTTGTCACATTTATACGTTACGATTGAGCCATTAATATCTTGCATATCTTCATGGAAAGAACTCGTCGGTCTTGCCTCTATTGATATGTCTAGCTTCAAATCACTAGATTTCTTCTCTTCAATCGCTCGTTCATCATCTGAAAGCTTTCTGATTGTCCCGCTGCACCTAAATATATATCGTCCTGGACAGCCCTGATATTGGCAGAATATGGGTAGCGTATTGACTACTGCTTTGCACTTGGAACAAATAAAAGATTTAGAAAAATCATCAATTGTCGTAATGAACTGTTTTTTGCATTCACCACAATGGAATTGAATACATATTGAATCACTGTTGGTTGGTTTGACGAACTTGGGCATTTTTTACTCCTAGTCTCGTCTTTAGTGTATAGCATTTAACGTTTTCCGACATGCAGGTTACAGTTGAAATAAGAAAATCCAGTAGCGTGAATGCTTACTGGATACTCTGTAAAATATATGATCTTGGATCAGCGTGCAGGTCTTGAACCGTTAGTTGATAACAACAACTTCGAGAAGACCTGAGTTTTTTGGGTCAATCCTATTCCATTTATCGCGCGCTAAAACATTATGCCTTGGGTGTAGGTACTCAACATTCACATATGCTCTGGCGTCGAATACGAGCCATATATCTACAGGATATTGTGGCCTCTCCTCGCGCTTGGGTTTGTATTTATGAAATGCCTCAAGTATGTGCTGGATAGTGTCTTTGCTTTCATATGGTGCGGCAAATATCGTGTTAAGTTCGTCAGTGTTTTTGTAATCCTGTCCGTTGTTGATGATAGTCTGTAGTAGTACGTCTTTGCCTACTTGGTGTTTGCCTGACTGAATACCACGAATAATTAAAGTGTCGGTTGCAGGTGATCCATCAATTTTTGCACTAATCTGCTGAGCAATATCTGCAAGAGCTACGGGTTGATTTATACCGTCAAGCTCATATGGATTATCTTCTTTGCCAAATTTGTACTTATCTATTCTTATTTTTTTTACGATAACTTTCATCTCTCAATAATAGCAGAAGCCCAGTAGCATAAATGCCTACTGGGCTTCTTGTCACATATATAATTTTGGCTCCGACGGCTGGACTCGAACCAGCAACCTCGAAGTTAACAGCTTCTTGCTCCACCATTGAGCTACGTCGGAATACAAACGTTATTATACCCTTACCTCGGTAGTAGAGTCAATGTTTATCAAACATACTATTCCCAGACCTCACTCAACTACGGGTGGCGCCCGGTGGGGCCACCCCAGAATTGTTTGATCGTAATCGATAAAAATTCTAGGGGTATACCGGGCGACAGGACCGGCAGAACAAGTTATTGTATTCTCAGCGCTTCGATTTGACGCGTCAGGTCCGCAATATTCGCCCAACTCGAACCGTCGGTCATGATAACCAACGCGTACGGCCCGGTAGGCCCATAGACAATCGCCGCATCATGCAAAAGCGCATCCATAAAACCAACCTTGTCGGCAACCACCGCGCTGACCCCTTTTGGAATACCTTGACGATAGACATTACGTTTCATAGCATCAATTAATCGATCACGGCTCGGCTGCTGCCTCAGAACCTGACCTGTCTGAACCAATGCAAGTAGCAATGCCAAGTCGTCCGGTGTTGTCTTGACACCATCCTTACCCATAAATGTGGTGTTAACGCAGCCGATAGCGCGCGCCTCGTTCGTAATAGCCGTGTAGCCTACTTTCGCCAGCAAGGCTTCACCGCAAGCATTGTTTGAGTTAACAATCATATCATCAAAACAAGATGCTAGGTCCTGGCCGCCCTGAATTTGGTCAGTCCACTGCCATGCGCCCGATTCTACGCGCAACAACGTACTATAGGCTACAAATAACTTATAGGTGCTAGCCGTCGTAAACGATCGATCGCCACTATAGCTTGCTCGTCGGTATTGGCCCGATAGCTCAATCAGCGTGACACCATACGTTCCCGGGTGAGCTTCGGCATAATACTTCATCAGGGCAGACAGTCCAACGTTACTAGGGCTGTAGGTGCGGGTATAGGCAACTGACGGCGCCACGGCGGCGGTCGCCACAACCACTTCTTTGGCTGTACCTGCCACATAACTTTTTAGGCCCGCCAGTGTTCCGGCTTTATCAAGGGCTTGTCCGTTTGAACCGATTTGCCGGGATGTTTCAACGAAATCATGAGTCGATACGTTCGTCACGCCAGGAGCGACGGCAACCTTTGTCGCGAGTACCGTATCCAGATAGGCGCTGGCTCGCTCAACGTTAAATACGTAGTCCAACTTGCCGTCAACAACGATAAAGTCCAGCCAACCGACCAGTTGATCTCGCGGAATCAGCACCGTTCCATCGCCCGCCCGTACAGTAATACCCTGGCTAATACCAATACTCACTTGGTCAGCCACAGCCTGTGCCTCGCTATTGCTGACAGCAGGAGGAATAACTTTCACTGGTATCGTCACGCTAACGTCGCTCTTCAGACTAAACCGAGCCGAAGCCAGTTTTTTCGTGACATCAGCGACAGTACACGTCCCACCATTTGCGCTTTTTTGCAGTGCCAACTTGCTGTCGACAACGTTCAAACTAGCATTTTTCGGCAACACACTACAAGAATCACCTAATTCTTTCTTGATATAGGCCGCCTGTACGACCGTATTACGGCTGTACGTCGGCGTATCACTAGCGCGAACTGCAAAGTGTCCCCATAACAGCGAACCTGGCGCCAAGCGCAAATACCACGGATAGTTAAGCTGGTTAACGCGCTGAGCATTCGACACATCAACCCCGATGTCACCCGACTTTGGGGTGCGATATGCATCCGTGCTAGCGCCAAAGTAGATTCCGATCGTTGCCTGATCATACCGCGAATCAAGGGCGGCAATGGCATCTGTTTTACTCCACCCGCTTAGTTTTACTCCTTCAATAGAGGCAAACGGCAGCAGTTTTCCGGCTGGATAAAAAATCTGCACAAGGGTCATCAGTACTAGTATTCCGCCGCCGCCAAAAAACAAGACCCGCTTCCAATGAAGTACGAGCCAGCTTTTGGCACCGACAGACCAGTCTTTAATCATACTTATGCCTATTATACGCGCTTCAAGTCAGCCAACCGGGCTTTCATAGCCAGGTGGGCGTCGGTCAGATCGAGAATCTTCAGCGCACCGATGAGCACATATAGCTCATCCATAACGTCTTCATTATACTCTTGTTCAAGTCGGTCAAACCGTTCGGTCACGGCGTTAATTAGCCACCGCTCCTGAGCCGGAGTGGGGCCTTTTTTGAGTGGCTTGTCATCCGCCGTATGAACCGTAATTACCGCCAACGAACGGGCCGAGTTGTCACGTTTGTGTAGATATCCCTTTTGAATGAGGCCGTTAATATGTATTGCTACCGTGGAAACCGACTTATAGCCCAGGGCACGCATAATTTCGCGATAACTTGGGCCATAGCCGTTACCTTGAATAAAGCCATCTACAAAATTCAGCAGTTCTTTCTGACGTTTACTCGATCGCATATCACTCATTCCTTAACCCCCAAAGCGACGGCCGCTAGCCCCCACCAAATAATTGCAACTGTGTCGTCAACCCACACAGGCAGTAATAATCCAATTAATGCCAAACCAACACCGCTCGCAAAAACACCCAATGACAAATAGTCCTGGCGCCTTTCCCACAAACGACGCAACACGCCGACAAAAATAAGTAAAAATAAGACGAGTCCGAGCCAGCCGGCTTCGTGAGCAATCAACAGGTACTGATTCTCGATAATCAGCGGCGAGTGACCGTACAACGACGCCGAGCCCGTGCTGCCAATTCCGCCACCGAGCGGTTGCTGCCCAAGGCGACGCATGCCATCCTGGAGTGATTCGATATGGCCTTGATTAGAGTCGACCGCACTATTACCGCCGGGGTTATCGTGCAAGACGACGTTTGAGATAAAGCTGTTGCCGCGACCCAGTAGTAATCCGCCAATAATCGCAACCGTCACCACCGAACCAATCACCCACGTGCGACGCGATAGCTTCCGGCCAACAGTGGCCGCTAGTACGATACCACCCCCTACACAGGCCGCAATCAGCGCGCTACGCGAGTAACTTGCCCACAGGGCCACGATGCCACCGACCGCCAGAACGCCGACAAGCGTCACCCGCCTAATGTCTTTGTTGACGCGATATTTCGTTGCAAAGGCCACCAATAGTGTCAGCACGATAGCTGCATAAGCGCCCAGCGGGTTTGGCCCTCTGAATGTACTGTTAATGCGAATAAAGGCGTTGTTTTGGTCGACGGTCAGATAAGGCACAATCGTTTTGGTGCTATAGCCAATGTACTTTAAAACGTCCACCGGCAGAACAAACACCTGCAAGATGGCAAATATCAGCGCAACCAGAGCGCCAATGACGCCGATCTTAACAAACAGCCGTCGTGAGTTCGGATATAGCCTAATCGCAATATAGACCAGCACAAAAAAGAACAGATAGCGCAAATCAATCATCAGCCCAGCTACACTTGGCGCAATTCCTTGCCAAAAGACAGGCAGCAGCAAAATATGGAGCGCGGCGTAAATACCAATACCGACCATTAGCGGCTCAGTCAGAATCTTGAGCTGCTTTTTCTCATACAAAATCATGCCGGCGGCAACGGCGGCAACAAACATCAGCAGTTCTTTCCATAACTTAATCACCAGTTCGTACCCTGGCGCCAGCGTGCCCAGGCCGATAGACAGTGGCGCGTGCAGAACGATACCGCCAAAGATTACCAGTAGTACGCCAAGGTAGATCTTCTCAATGACCGATAATTGGCGTAAGCGCTTCATTCCCTCCATTATACCCCATAAAATGATATAATAAGCTGAACCATGCCAAGCAAAAACACCAAGTTTTATAGCCTCATCCTCATTATCATCGACACGTTCGTCCTACTGGCAGCCTTTACGCTGGCTTACATTCTGCGCGTACAGTACGATCCGCGCCCACTCGTTGCGAATATCCATGCCTATGATTACCTCTATGCCTTCCTGCTGATTATTCCTTTCTGGATTATCGTGTTCATCTTGCTCGGTCTGTATCAACGCAACACCTATAATCGGCGCCTGATTGAGTGGAGCAAGATTGCCATCGGTTCGTTTATTGGCATCCTGCTGGTCATCGGCTGGCAATATGTCAGTGGCAAAAACATATTCCCCGCCCGCCTGGTGGCCGTGTATGTCTTTGTCGGCTCGTTCCTGTTGATTGTGGTTGAGCGCGAAATCTTGCGCTATATTCGGAGCCTTATGTTCCGTTATGGCAGAGGCGTCAAACGCGTCCTTATGATTGGTACGTCCGATGCAACCGGCGATATCGCCCTCAGCCTGGCCGACACACCAAAAAGCGGTTACGAGATCGTGGCGATTGCCGGGCCAAAAAAAATCATGCCAGATCAAATCGGCGTCCATCACTACTCGCTAGTCGAAACTGCCCTCAGAGACATTGAGGTCAATGGTATTACCACCATCATACAGACCGATTTGTACGATTCGGTCGAACGCAACCAACGTATTTTAAGCGCCGCCCAGACGAATCATATCGAATATAGCTTTATCCCCGGTGAAGCTGAGTTTTATTCCGGTAAAAACAGCGTCGACGTCTTCCTTGGCTATCCTATGATTACCGTCTATCAAACCCCACTGGTCGGCTGGGGTGCCATCGTTAAACGCATTTTCGACCAGGTCCTGAGCACGTTGCTTATCATTATCCTATCACCGGTTTTCTTGCTTATCTTTATCATCAAAAAAATTGCCGACCCAGGCCCAGCCTTTTATGTCAGCAAGCGCCTCAGTCGTTTTTCAAAGCCGATTGGCCTGATTAAGTTCCGCAGTATGGATGCCAAATACGGCAGTCGCGACGCCGCTGATGAGTTCCGCGATATGGGACGTGACGACCTGGCGACCGAGTACGAAAAAAACCGCAAAGTCGACAACGATCCGCGCATCACCAAGTTCGGTGCTTTCCTGCGCGCCTCATCACTTGATGAACTGCCCCAGATATTCAACGTCTTCAAGGGTGACCTGAGCCTAGTCGGCCCGCGTCCAATTCTGCCCCAGGAAGTTAAACTGGCGAGCGGTCGCACCTCACTGCTGCATAGCGTCAAATCCGGCGTCACTGGCATCTGGCAAGTCTCCGGCCGCAGCGAATTGTCATTTGAAGAGCGGATTGAACTCGAGCTATTTTATGCCCAAAACTGGACGTTCTGGCTCGATATCAAGATCCTCTTTCGCACCATCGGTGTTGTACTGCGTAAAAAAGGCGCCAAGTAGTGCCCGCACCAAAAATTGCAATTGTCGCTGACTGGCTAACAAGTTACGGTGGTGCCGAGCGGGTAGTCGTTGCGTTGCACGAAGCCTTCCCTGATGCGCCAGTCTTTACGTCAGTCTATGAGCCCGAACCAGCACTCGAAGCTGCGCTAAAAGGTGTCGACATTCGAACGACCTGGATTCAACGATTTCCAAAGTCACTACGTCGCTTTCATAAATGGTTTCCCGTTATTCGTGTCTGGGCGTTTCGCTCGCTCGACCTTAGCGACTACGATATTATCCTAGCCAGCACTATCGCTGAATCAAAGCATGTCAAAAAGACACGTGCCGACCAAGTATTGATATCCTATTGTCATACTCCTGTTCGTTATTATTGGAGTCACTATAATGAATATAAAAAGAATCCCGGGTTCGGTAAATTAGACTGGATTGTTCGTTTACTTATTCCCATCTTTATCCCCAGCCAAAAAAAGATTGACTACCGCGCCGCCCAAAACGTTGATGTCTTTATCGCTAACAGTTCCGAAGTCCAGGCGCGCATCAAACAGTACTACAAACGGCCCTCGACGGTCATTCACCCACCAGTTGATATTAATCGCTTCGAACCTGCGCGTACCCGCGGTGATTATTACGTCGCCCTTGGCCGTCAGGTACCGTATAAGCGCATTGACTTAGCCGTTGCAGCAGCAACGCAACTTGGTATCAAGCTGCGCGTCTATGGCTCTGGCAGCGAGCACCAGCGATTACTGGCGATGGCCGGCCCAACCGTTCGGTTCTTCACCGACCGCTTTGGCGATGCGTCTGATACGGCCGTCGCCGAAGCACTCAGCGGTGCCAAAGGTTACTTGTTTCCCGCCGAGGAAGATTTTGGTATTGTCCAAGTCGAAGCCCTGGCTGCCGGCGCACCCGTGATTGCTTACGCCAAAGGTGGTGCGCTTGATATTATCCAAGACGGCGAAAGTGGCATTCTCTTTACCGAACAGACTGTCGACTCGCTGGTGGCGGCCATCAAAAAGGCTGAACGAACCACCTTTCTCCCTGGCACCCTACGCCGCAAAGCAAAACGCTTCGACAAGTCCCTGTTCCTGACAAAAATCCGCAAAGTCGTGACTGATAATTCAAAAGGGTATTAAAAACCGAAGGAATTCATGCCTTCGGTCTCTGGTTCGTTTTAGTGCACACCACTAGGTTATGGAATTGCTCTGAAATCGAGCGTCCATCATAACCTAGTGGTTAGCCGGAACTCATGAGTTTGTCCTAGCAAGCTCACTCTGCGACTTCGTCAATGATCCATACCGGTAATTAACCCGATCTGAAACGTTGGCGGCTTCCCAGAGAGAGACACCCAAGCCATAGACAAACCATGGCACAAACCCGATGTAGACAAGGATTGTGATTACGACGAACCAGAATCCCTTTACCGCATCAGTTGCCATGTCAGCCACGAACTGGGCTTCCTGCGTTCCAACATGTGCGTCCATTTCCGCTCCTCACATGTGTGTTTTTTGGATGATGGATGCCCTATTTATACCCCAATCCGTTGACCAAATCAACCGCTATCTATAACTGACCAAAGATAGCGGATGTCGTCAGCTGGATATTTTGACGACAAAAAGACCTGTTATCGATAGCAGGTCTTTTTGGTCATATTTACAGATAGAGATAAGCAATAAAATTCTCCTTCTATATATACATAGTATAGAGAGAATAACTCATACATTCATCGTCGCACAGTCTTCGCTTCATCTACTAAGTTACTACTCTTTTATACTTTCTTGCTCTCACCTTTTTTCTTTTTCTTTTTTATGTACATGTACATCTACTTACTCACCACACTACTCTTGCTTCTTACTTTTTTTCTTATTACAGATAAAGGCGAAATAGAGCAGACTATAACTGACATAAAAAACAAATAAAACTATATAAATGTATCCTTAGGAACGTGCATAAGCAGAGAACGCTACGCTAATAATCTTACTCTTGAAGTTTTTTGGCTACTTCTCCCGCAACAATATTATACAGCTCGATTGCTTACTTGGCGTGACCAAGCGCCTGATTAATCCGGGTGGAAGAGTCGGCCTTTTCGGTGCCGCCAACTCCGAACATAAGCTTGATATCATATTCTTTGCATACATCAGTTTCCGGTATCGCTTTCTCCGAGTCCCTGTCTCCGCCATTCGCAAAGATAAGTTCATCGTCGGGATATTTCTCAGCAATCTGCTTTAGTGTTTTTATAACAGGAGGATCCTGATCAATAGCAATCATAACTTCGTCAACATGCTTTATAGCCCCTATAAGGCGCGCTCGGTTTTGTTCGCTTAAAATGATTTTGTCTTTTTTCAAAACCTGCTGGACGTCATTGTTAACAATAACAACCAATCGGTCACCCAATTTTGCCGCTTCCTCAATCATATCCAAATGACCGCCATGCAGGGGATTAAAGAAGCCACTAACAATAACTATTTTCATCGAAAGCTCCTCTATTATTTAGCTTATTTACACAATATCATACAGGGTAGCGACCGGACTATCGAACACTCCGAAGTCGATAGTGGCCACAGGCGGATACCAGATCCGCCAGCAATAATACCTGTAATCATTACCTCATTATACTATCTCTTATGCTTTAATAGATTTATGGAAATGAACTTCTGCCGTCGTTGCGGCTCACCGCTCACCAGCACCGATAACCATGTCTTTACATGTAAAAATGACCACACCCTCTTTGCTAACAGCACACCCTGCGTTGGCATATTTCTACTCGATCAAAACGATAACGTCTACCTTTCGGTCCGCGGAATCGAGCCCCGAAAAGGCATGTTAGATACTTTTGGTGGTTTTGTCGACAACGAAGAAACGCTTGAGCAGGCAATTCAGCGAGAGCTACAAGAAGAAATTGGCTTATATCCTAATGACTACTCTGTTCCTGTTTTTCTTACCAGTGCCATTGGGCACTATCCGTATAAAGGCGAAACAATCACCATTGTTTCAGCGATGTTCTGGGCCAGGCTAAAAACTGCCAAGCCACTATGTCCAGCCGATGACGTAGCCGACGTATACATCAGCTCGATCCAAGATATTGACCCCACGCTACTTCATGACGACGACATCCGCGCAGGACTCAAAGCTCTTCACACACTCCTCAAAAAGTGACCGTTCGCTATTTCGTTTTAAACACTGTTCTAACTAACTTGGTATAATGAAGTTATGAATATTATCGTCACAGGCGGTGCGGGGTTTATCGGCTCGAATTTCGTACACTACGTCTACCGAGAGCGTCCGGACTGGCATATAACAGTACTTGATGCATTAACCTACGCTGGCAACCGTGCCAATCTGGAAGGACTCGACCCCGCCAGGTTTACGTTCATCGAAGGCAATATTATCGACGCCGAACTAGTCGATAAGCTAGTCGCCGAAAACGATGCGGTTGTACATTATGCCGCCGAATCACACAATGACAACTCTTTACAAAATCCCCGTCCTTTTCTAGACACCAATATTATCGGCACCTACACCATCCTTGAGGCCGTCCGCAAACATGGCAAGCGCCTCCATCACATTTCGACAGACGAAGTTTATGGCGACCTAGAGCTTGATGATCCGAACCGTTTTAACGAACAGACGCCGTATAATCCATCAAGTCCTTATTCATCTACCAAAGCCAGCTCAGACCTGCTCGTACGCGCTTGGGTGCGTAGTTTTGGCGTCCAAGCTACTATTAGCAACTGCTCCAACAACTACGGGCCCTACCAACACGTCGAAAAGTTCATTCCTCGCCAAATTACAGAAATTGTTGAGGGTCGCAAACCACGCCTGTACGGCACCGGCGAACAGGTCCGCGACTGGATTCACACCGAAGACCACAGCTCGGCGGTACTCGCCATTCTTGAAAAAGGTCGGCTTGGCGAAACCTACTTAATTGGCGCCGATGGCGAGAAGAATAATAAAGAAGTCATTGAATTAATCCTAAAAAACATGGGCAAAGAAGCGTCGGACTACGAACATGTCGCCGACCGACCAGGTCACGACATGCGCTACGCTATCGACAGTACCAAACTCCGCACAGAGTTAGGCTGGATGCCTAAATTCACCAATTTTGACGAAGGCCTCAAGGCAACTATTGACTGGTACGTTGATAATAAATCGTGGTGGCAGCCCCAAAAAGCCGAAACCGAAGCAAAATACCAGAAAGCAGGACACTAATCATATGTCAGAATCATTAGAATTCGAAAAGAAGCTAGAGGTCACACCAACTAACATCCCCGGCCTCCTTGTTGTCGATATCCCAGTCCACGGTGACAGTCGCGGCTGGTTCAAAGAAAACTGGCAACGCGAAAAAATGATGGCACTCGGTCTGCCCGACCTTGGGCCAGTCCAAAACAATATATCTTTTAACGCCGAAGCTGGCGTGACCCGTGGCATCCACGCCGAGCCTTGGGACAAATATATCTCGGTCGGTGCTGGGCGTATTTTTGGCGCCTGGGTAGATCTGCGCGCAGGCGAGACGTTCGGCCAAGTCTTTACTGCCGAAATTGACCCATCGAAAGCCATTTTTGTACCCCGCGGTGTTGGCAACTCATTCCAGGCACTTGAAGACAACACTGTCTATACGTACCTCGTTAATGCTCACTGGAGTCCCGAAGCAGTACCGTTGTATACCTTCCTGAACCTTGGCGACCCAACTGTTAATATTCAGTGGCCAATCCCACTTGATCAAGCTTCTCTGTCTGACAAGGACAAGCTTCACGCCCCACTCGCTGATATCATTCCGATGAAGCCCAAAAAAACACTTGTCACCGGTGGCTATGGCCAACTTGGTCAAGCTCTTCGGACTGTCTATCCTAACGCCGATTACGTCGACCGCGATACCTTTAATATTAGTGATGCTGAGGCCTACAAAGATCGAGACTGGAATCAATACGGTACGATTATTAATGCCGCCGCCTACACTGCTGTTGATACAGCCGAGACGCCCGAGGGTCGTGAAACTGCCTGGTTAGCCAACGCCACGGCTGTCAACCTGTTGGCTCAGACAGCGCGTCGATACAACATTACCTTGGTCCACATTTCGTCTGATTATGTTTTTGATGGCACAAAAACACCTCACAGTGAAGACGAATCATTTACGCCACTTAGCGTTTATGGACAATCAAAGGCCGGTGGTGACATTGCAGCCAGTTTGGTCTCAAAACACTACATACTGCGCACATCATGGGTAGTTGGTGAAGGAAAAAACTTTATCGGTACTATGAAAACATTAGCCCAAAAAGGTATTGCCCCTACTGTCGTCAATGACCAAAAAGGGCGACTAACATTTACTAGCGACTTGGCTGCCGGAATCAAGCACCTAATCGATACACAGCCCGCCTACGGAACCTATAACCTTACAAACGACGGTGATATCGTTTCGTGGGCAGATATCGCCAAACTCGTATACAAGTACGTAGGAAAATCTGCCGATATGGTCACGGGTGTCTCGACCGAAACATATTACGCGGGCAAAGACGGGATTGCCCCGCGCCCACTTAGTAGTGAACTGTCGCTCGACAAAATAAAAGTAACTGGCTTTTCTCCCCGTGACTGGCGTGCGGCGCTTCAAGAATATCTTCAGACGACGAAGTAATACTCCTTAAGCACAAAATACCGTCCGCTTTTTTGATGAAAATGACGGTATTTTCTAGTATCACTTTCCCCACTATGGAAAACGTATCTTTTACAAATAAATACCCCTGTTAATATTGTCTTTTACTCTCCTTTATATTATATATACTATAGGAGATAAAAATACCACAGCCAGACACTTCACTTCATCATGAAAATCCACAACCCTACATATAGATGGCCCCTTACAGAGAATCAAACTAACATCCTCACTCTTCTACAAGCACTACGCTTTACTACAACAGACATACTAGCAGAACTATTACATAAAGATCGATCAACAATCTATGAAAGACTTTTCGTACTAGAGCAGCAAAACTTCGTTATCAAACAATATAATGCTTCATTCCGTATCCGCCAGAGACCAGCAACCTATTGTCTGGGTAATGCCGGCATTCGAGCACTTGAAAAACTCCAATTAGGTAAGCAGAGTGGGCTCAAGCAACGCTACAAAGATAAATCCTTTAGCGAGGAACAAATAGACGGCTGCTTGCAGATGTCGTCTATACTCCTCAACTTGCGTCGCCACCACAAAGGCGAGTTCCTGTACTATACCCAGTATCAAATCGACAGAAACGAGTTCATACGACCAACGCCACTTCTCCGTGTCGTGCCAAAAAACAGTACGGCCCCAGAATTTCTTGTCGACTTCATCCCGGCATTAACCCCAAGTTGGCTTATTCGCAAGCGCATCAGGCAACACGAAAACTTTGCCGATGAAGAGAACGCGAAGCTCTATCCCCACGTTCTCTTCATCACTGGCAATCCTTCTACTGAACGAAGAATTGTTAATTTTACACAAGAACTTTATAACGACTTTAAAATATTTACGACAACATTCGACCTCCTTACCGACTCTCCGTCACCAAATATATGGCAAAATCCCGAGGAGTCACTCGACCTTTACGACGACGAGAAACCTCAACGCCTACAGCTACCGAATACCTTCGATAGCTAGCGTCACAACATACCTGCGTCTGGGGTCATGGTATACTATAGAGAGTTCAATATTACTTTAGAGAATTAATGCGAGGTACTCTGTGAAAGGAATCATTCTAGCCGGCGGGTCAGGTTCGCGCCTGTGGCCAATAACTAAAGGCATCAGCAAACAACTGATGCCAGTCTATGACAAGCCGATGATTTACTACCCGCTCACTACTCTGATGTCAGCTGGTATTACTGAAATTCTCATTATTACCACTCCCGAACAACAAAGCCAGTTCAAGAGCCTACTCGGCGACGGTTCGCAGTGGGGCATACAACTTTCATACGTAATACAACCTTCTCCTGATGGTCTTGCGCAAGCCTTCATATTAGGCGAAGAATTTATTGGTACTGATAAAGTAGCCCTGGTGTTAGGCGACAACATCTTCCATGGACACAAACTAAGCGACTCACTAAAGCACTGTGTCGACCCGGATGGCGGCATCGTCTTTGCCTATCAAGTTTCTGACCCAGAACGCTACGGAGTTGTCGAATTTGACAACGACATGCACGCAATTTCAATCGAAGAAAAACCAGCAAATCCAAAATCAGATTACGCAGTTATTGGACTATACTTTTATGATAACGACGTTATCGAAATTGCCAAAAACATAAAACCAAGTAATCGTGGTGAGCTTGAAATTACATCGGTCAATGAAGAGTACTTACGTCGGGGTAAATTAAAAGTAACCACACTTGATGATGGCGACGTCTGGCTCGATACAGGTACGATTGATTCAATCACAGAAGCTAGCGACTATGTCCGCGTCATTCAAAAACGCACCGGACAGATTATCGGCAGCCCAGAAAAAGTTGCTTTTGAAGAAGGGTTTATCGACAGCAATAAGCTTAAAAAGGCCGCCGATTCACTCATTAAATCTGGATATGGTCAATATCTTATTTAACCGAGGGTAATGTGTATGGTTATGCGTATTATCTATAATATATCCTGAAAAATTACATAGTGCTCTTAATGATCTATATTTTGCCTTAGACTATTTGTCGACAATATACTACAATAGGTATAGTATTCTTTAGATTCATAAAATTAAAAACAATGATTATATCAAATAAAAAAATTTCTCTAAAAAAACCTATCTTGATTAGCTCTATTGGTATAATTCTGATAGTTTTATTTTGTGTCGTATATGTGTATGGATTTAAAGGCAGTATTTTTGGATGGTCAGCTTCTAACACTACACCCAACTTGATTAGTACTCCATCCTCAACAACGGTAACACCCAAAAGTACAGAGCCTATACAAGTAAGTCCTACTAGTACAAAAGCGAATACTGGCAGCGATCAACCACAGACGCCAACCACTCAGCCTGACGGCAGTAAAATAGTGAGTATCACCATCACATCGACTAACCAAACCGCATCCAACTACCACATAGGCGTTGTCATATACTCCGTACAGAGTAGCGGAACCTGCACTCTTACCTTATCGAAGCAAGGGTCAACAACCATAACACAGACGGTCGACGTACAAGCACTACCAAGCAGCTCTACGTGTAAAGGATTCGATATACCAATGTCAGAGCTTAGTACTGGTAACTGGCAGGTGAGCGTGGCTTTTAGCAATTCCCCCTATGTGGGGTCAACGACTCAAAGTATTAAAGTTAATTAGTTAGTATGCACAATGATATTACCTACTAAAAATAACAAAAAACTAATCGCCTTTTTTAAGATTATACCCGCCTGTCTGGTGATAGCATCTGGTATCTTCATGGTTGTATTGCCCAACTATAAGGCTACGGCGACCGCAAATGCCAACAACTTTCAACCCGGTAGGATTATTGATGATTCTGTATTTACTAATTACAATTCGATGAGTGTTGCACAAATCCAAGCATTTCTAGGCAGCAAAGTTTTATCTTGTGATACCAATGGCACACTACTGGCAACTGAGTACGGCTCTACCCTGACACACGCGCAATATGCAGCTAACAAAGGCTGGTCCGCCCCTCCCTATACCTGCCTAAAAGATTACTCAGAGAACAGCCTATCTGCCGCCCAAATTATCTACAACACTGCTCAACAGTTCCAGATTAACCCGGAAGTGCTCATTGTATTACTACAAAAAGAGCAGGGGCTTGTTACGGATACCTGGCCGCTCGCCACACAGTATCGCACAGCAACCGGGTACGGCTGCCCCGATACTACGGTGTGTAATACCGTCTATTACGGATTCACCAATCAGCTACACTGGTCAGGAACAATGTTTAGGGCGATACTAGATAATAATCCAAACTGGTATACCCCGTACATACTCGGCAGCAATAACTATATTAGATACAACCCAGCTACAAGCTGTGGCGGAACAACTGTTAACATACAGAACCGCGCAACACAGGCATTGTATAATTACACACCATACCAACCGAACGCAGCCTCACTTGCCGCAGGATATGGCGGTGGTGATAGTTGTAGCTCATACGGAAACCGCAACTTCTACTTATATTTCAATGACTGGTTTGGCTCCTCAAGTTACTCACCGCCCACTTGTGACTCCAAATTAAGTAATGTCAGCTGCGTATGGGAGCTTTATAGTCCAAATACCGATTCTAACTTTCTTACAGCCAGCTCAACTGAACGCGACAACGCGGTAGCTAGCAGTAACTATGTCTATAGCATAAAGCCCTTTTATGCGTTCACCTCTCAGCAACCTGGAACGATTCCTGTTTATAGAATACGAACGCCAACCGAGCATTTTTACACCACGAGTATAACCGAAAGAGACTCCTTATTACAAAATTCGCAAAACACCGACGAAGGTACAGCCTTTTACGCCTACTCTGCATCTACGCTAACAAATGCATCCTATCCCATATACCGCCTCTCTAATACCACGGGGCATATATTTACATCAAACCCATCAGCGAGAGATCGGCTCATTACTGACGGCTACACATACGAAGGTGTTGCCTTTAATTCACCGAGTGGGTATGTCGATACATCTGACCCCAGCCAAGGCATGACACACGCATATAGGTTGCAAAACGGGGTTAGCCATCTCTACACCACAAGCTTGTCAGAAAGAGATGACTTAATAGGTAAAAATTGGATTTATGAAGGCATACTTATAGATGCTCCGTCAGCCCCTACTGCTAATCCAGTGTACAGACTTACCCTGAATGGCGATCATGTATTTACTCAATCAATCGACGAAAAAACCAACCTTACGGCCAATGGTTGGGCATATGAAGGTGTTGGCTGGTATACAGACAGCTCAACGCTCCCAACATATAGGTTCTACTCTAATAATCAGCATTTTCTTACGTCCAGCCTAAACGAAGCTTTCAGCATAAGCAACAATGGCTACCGCTACGAAGGTATTGCGTTTGGCAGTACACCATCCAGTGCAACTGCGCCAGTCTACCGATTCTACGATGGTTCGGGTCATCATTTCTTTACTACGGACTTAAATGAGTCTCTAGCTATCACAAACAGGCCTTGGGTATATGAAGGCGTTGGCTGGTACGCTAATGCAACAACCACGACGGCGCCGGTATTTAGGATGGTTGATAGTAAATCTAATCACTTCTATACAACCAGTGAAGTAGAAAAGAATCAGCTGGTAGCATCCAATACCGGTTGGGTATATGAAGGCGTTAGCTGGTACGCTAATGCAACAACCACGACGGCGCCGGTATTTAGGATGGTTGATAGTAAATCTAATCACTTCTATACAACCAGTGAAGTAGAAAAGAATCAGCTGGTAGCATCCAATACCGGTTGGGTATATGAAGGCGTTAGCTGGTACAATCAATAACAGCTAGCTCTGCTCGGCCACGTTGCTATCAAACTTATACCAAAAATAACACAGAAAGTGATGCGGTCAAGTTCCAATAAGGGTGCGTAAACCAA
>JGI24143J45723_1000636_pt1 | contig 17688 bp, 16 predicted proteins | sample BarGraIncu00432A_FD_45723 | JGI IMG/M metagenome (IMG submission 45723) | reverse complement strand
AGTTGCCAGTTTTATTCCTGGATAGCTCAGTTGGTAGAGCAATCGGCTGTTAACCGATCGGTCGTAGGTTCGAGTCCTACTCCAGGAGCCATTTTAAAGAAGCACCATTCACTTTTGTGAATGGTGCTTCTTTATTGCTAACGTCGAGTGTATTTCATTTTAGTACATGATTAATTATTAATATTTTATTATAGGTTTCTATATAATTTCATTATGGAATGTATTTATGATACAATAAGTATAAATACTTTGCTGATCATCTATTCCATATTAATTTTATGAGATGGAAGTTGTATAGATAATATTTTTATTGAAAAATGTTATCTGTACAACGCTATTATAAAAATATTGATTTTAATGGAGGTAAAATGACTTTTAATGGACATATCATTGAAATAAATGATTTTACGCAAGCAGAAATAGAACTTTCTAAAATAAAATGTGATAAAACTGGCATCAATATAATGTCGAATAAAGCTGTATTTAAAATAATTAAAATGCTGAAAATCTCAGCTAAAGATGCAAATCTTTTAAAACAAACATTTTTAGCTAAAGGTGGAGAGGTTGCTGTAGCAAGAGGTACAGCAGATCTTAGTGTACCTTACACTGATGTGTTGATATGTGCTACATTAAAACAATATAAGTTGGCATTAGCACAATTGAAAATGCAACCATGGGGTTTACCTAAGATAGCCCAAGCTATAGAGTCTATTTTATATGCTAGTTCACATTTCCCAACACGAGAGTATTATTTGGACAAACATACATTAGCTATTGTGCCACGACATACTTTAATTATGGGAATTCTAAATTTTACACCTGATTCTTTTTCAGATGGCGGTCAATATAATCATTTAGATGTTGCTCTACGTCATGTGGAAGAGATGATTGAAAATGGTGCCCATATTATTGATATAGGTGCTGAATCTACTAGACCTTATGGCGGTGGGCAAAAAATATCCGCTGAAGAAGAACTTAACCGATTAGCGCCTTTATTAGAAAAGATAATATCAATATCTCCAGTACCTATCTCAGTAGATACATATAAAGCTAGTGTGGCATCAGAGGTACTGAAGCTCGGTGCCCATATGATAAATGATGTTTGGGGTTTACAGTGGGATGGAGAGATGGCTAACGTGGTGGCGCAATATGATGTACCTGTGGTTATTATGCATAATCAAGAAGGTACCCACTATGAACAGGATATTATGTCACATATATGTGGATTTTTACAGACCAGTATTAATATTGGGCTAAAGGCAGGTATTGATATTACAAGATTTATCGTTGATCCAGGTATTGGTTTTGGGAAAACACAGGAACAAAACTTAATTGTAATGTCACGATTAGAAGAATTAAAATCATTAGGCTGCCCTATTTTGCTTGGAACTTCACGTAAAAGATTTATTGGTGAAATTTTAAATGTACCTGTGGAAGATAGGGTGGAGGGTACAGGTGCAACTGTTGCTGTAGGGATTACAAAAGGGTGTAATATTATCAGAGTACATGATGTAAAAGCAATAGCTCGAATTGCGAAAATGACAGATATGATGATGAGGAGTGATGAATAATGAGTAATAAAATTTTATTGCAAAATATGATGTTTTATGGTTTTCATGGTGTTTTTGAATATGAGCGTGAACAGGGCCAAAGATTTTATGTAGATGCTGAAATATGTGCAGATCTAAGTTTGGCGGGAGTTACTGATAATGTTATTGATACAATTGATTATACAGTTGTATACGGTCATATTAAAGAAATAATGGAGAATCATCGCTTTCAATTATTGGANGCACTGAGCGACCATATTGCTGANATCATATTACAAACAACAATAGCTACTGAGGTTACTATAAGAATCAGAAAACCAGCTGTAGCAATACCGGGTCCCCTTGACTATGTTCAGGTTGAAACGAACAGAAGAAAGATAGACGAATGATTTTAATTGGCCTCGGATCAAATATTGGTGATCGGCAAAAAAATATAATTACAGCCATCCAAAAATTGAATAAACTGCAAGGGATAAGTATTGATAGGATATCATCATTATACGAGACAAAGCCAGTGGGCGTAACAGCACAACCCGATTTTTTAAATGGGGTTATCAGTATTGTGACGAATTTGACTCCACATCAATTGCTGGAGGTGTGTTTGAATGTGGAATGTCAAATGGGGAGAATTCGTGATCAGCGATGGGGTCCAAGGAATATTGATATTGATATTCTGGTATATGATGATTATATAATCGAAGATGAGTCATTATCCATACCCCATCCAAGATTACATGAAAGAAGTTTTGTTCTTATCCCCCTGCAAGAAATTGCAGGAGGAAAACCAATATACCATGGTCAAACACCGGAAGAGTTGCTCAATAAAATAGATAAGAACAGTGATGTGCTATTGTTTCAGAAAATAGATGATAAATTATTAACCTATCTTAAAGAATAGGTTTGTGTCACGTCTTCAGATGCGGTCAGAAAGGATATTCATTCTTACTTGAGACTAGAAGGTGATCTTTTCTGATTCCGTAAGATAAGGAGGCTAACAAAAGATGGCTAAGTTAAGCAAAATATTATTTATTAGCGCTCCTGTAGGGGCCGGTCATATAAAGGCAGCTCAGGCAATAAGTTCTGCACTTCATAAAAATAATGATCACATTGAGACTAAAATGGCAAATGTTTTTGACTTTTTCGATCCATCTATTGGTAAAATTATTCTAAACGTATATCTTAAAATATTAAAAAAGTTTCCGAAAATGTACAGTATGGCTTATAGCTGGGGAAATGAGAGTTATTTAGCATTAGTTGGGCGTAAGATAATTAGCGGCTATTTGGCTAAGCGCATGGAAAAATATATTCTGGCGTATAATCCAACTATGATCGTATGTACTCATGCTACGCCGGCTGGGCTTGTAGCATATTTAATGAAAAAAAGAAAAATTAATATACACGTAGTTGCAGTTGTTACTGATTTTGTCGTACATCGCTTATGGGTATATCCTGAGATAAAACATTACATCGTAGGAAATTCGACTATGCGTGATTTTTTAGTTCAATATGGCATAAAAAATACCGACATAGAAGAAATGGGCATTCCAGTTGAGGGGGATTTCTTGCTAGGCCCGGGCAAGAAACAAATATTAAGTGAACTACAATTTAATGCTAATGTGAAAACCATCTTAATTATGGGTGGTGGCGCGGGAATATTACCTATGGATGAGATTGTCCTATGTTGTGACAGTATTGATATAGCACTACAAATAATTGTTGTCACAGGTAATAATAAGAGTATGTATAACAAACTTGTTAATTTGCAGCCGAGGTTATGTAAAACAGTGCGAATTTTAGGATATGTAAATAATATTAATGAATTAATGACAGTTTCCGATCTTATTATTTCAAAGCCTGGGGGAATGACTTGTGCAGAAACCTTATGTCAGGGATTGCCTATGATAATTTATCGGCCCATTCCTGGTCAGGAGGAAGCTAATACTCATTATCTCATCAAATGTCAGGCGGCCTTACGTGCTGATAGTTTAGAGGAAATACAAGTGATTATAAAAAAAATGTTTATTGAAGAACCAGACTTATTCATTGCTTTACAACACAATTCATTGGCCATTAGCCAACCAATGTCTGCTCAACGAATAGCTGAATATATAGTTGAATTGAGTAGATGAGATACAATAACGAGGCAAAATAAGCAGTGAAAAGAGTAAGTAATATATATATATTTAGTTGTAACGCATATTTTTATTGGTATGCGATAAAAATATGTGCTATAATTACCATTGTTTTATAGTGTTAATTGTTGGGGATAATGGTGAATACTAATATTATAAAAAGCAATGTCGGAGGGAAAAGTGGATAAAATATATCAGGCGGCATTACAGATGGTATCTGGTATAGGTAGCGCACATCTTAAGTCCCTAATCTCATTTTTTGGTAGCGCTGAGCTAGCTTGGCAAGCTAGTAAGCGTGATTTATTTTTATGTAAATGTTTAGATGATACAATATATAATAAATTACTCATACATCGAGAAAAAATTGATATATATAAATTAGCTGGTGAATGGGAAAAGCGGGGTATTTATCTTTGCTCGTTAAATGACCTGGAGTATCCTAAATTGCTCTTAAATACATTTAATGCCCCCTATGTTCTTTATTATAGGGGGATGTTACCGACACATGAAAATATGCTAGCTATTGTTGGTGCTAGACATGCATCTCCTTATGGCAAAAATATTGCTACAATGCTAGGGGCAGAACTTGCTGAAGCTGGAGTTTGGGTAGTTAGTGGTGCGGCTCGAGGTATTGATACAGCCGTCCATAAGGGGGCACTTACTAAAGGGTACACAGTAGCTGTACTTGGCTGTGGAGTTGATGTAAATTATCCCCCCGAAAATGGCAAATTGATTTCTCATATTGCTGAATGTGGTGCTGTTATTTCTGAATATCCCCCTGGCACTTTGGCTCATCCAGGTCATTTTCCTGCTCGCAACAGGATTATTAGCGGATTGTCCCGTGGGGTAGTTGTTGTCGAGGCTGCAGAAAAAAGTGGCGCATTGATTACATCTGATTTTGCATTAGAAGAAGGCCGTGATGTTTTCGCTGTGCCTGGCAGTATTTTTTCCGAGTCAAGTAAAGGCACCCATCGTCTCATAAAGCAAGGGGCCAAACTTATTGATAGTACTGCCGATATCTTAGAAGAGTATAATATTGGCTTATTAAGAGAAAAGGGCCCGGTCATGGAACTAAGTACAGAAGAAGAGATTGTTTATAAAATTCTTACATATGATATCCCAATAGGGATTGAAGAAATTGTAATGAAAGCTAATTTGAATCCAGCAGCAGTTACATATATACTACTACAGTTGGAATTAGGTGGGTTAGCGATAGAGCATAGTGGAAAGCGTTATTTGCGTATCGCTAAGGAGGGAATCTAGTGAGTAAAGCATTAGTTATAGTTGAATCACCGGCTAAAGCAAAGACTATTGAAAAATTTCTTGGTAAAAATTATACAGTACGGGCATCAATGGGACATTTGCGTGATTTACCTAAAAGTCAGTTCGGTGTAGATATTGATAATGATTTTATGCCTAAATATATAAATATAAGGGGTAAGGGAGATATTATAAAGAGTCTCAAAAGTGCTGCTAAGGGCGCTGACAAAGTATATTTAGCATCTGACCCTGACCGTGAAGGGGAAGCCATTGCCTGGCATTTAGCACATATCTTAAATATTCCTGAAGATCAAGCATGCCGTATTGAATTTAATGAAATAACTAAATCAACTGTTCAAAATGCTGTAAAACATCCCCGACCTATTGATTTAGAACGAGTAGATGCCCAACAAGCTCGGCGTTTATTGGATAGGATGGTTGGTTATCAACTGAGTCCACTACTTTGGCGTAAAGTTCGTAAGGGGCTTAGTGCAGGTAGGGTACAGTCTGTAGCTGTGGGTATAATATGCGACAGGGAAAAAGAAATTCAAGCATTTATATCTGAGGAGTATTGGTCGGTAGCAGCAAAAATACGAGAAAAACCTAAATCACCATTATTTGATGCTCAGGTCATCTTAATTGATGGTAAAAAAGCCAAAGTTGATAATGAAAACCAAGCTGAAAGTATTAAAACTGAATTGGAACAAGCGGAATTTACGGTTGCGGATGTAAAACGTCGAGAACGTCGTCGTAATCCTGCAGCCCCATTTATTACTAGTAGCCTACAACAAGAAGCATTCAGAAAATTAGGCTTTACTTCTCGCAAAACCATGGTTGTAGCTCAGCAATTGTATGAGGGTTTAGAACTTGGTAGTTTAGGACATGTTGGGCTTATTACATACATGCGTACTGATTCGGTTCGTCTTGCGGAATCAGCACAGCAAGATATTCGGAAATATGTAGAACTAAAATATGGACCAATTTATTTGCCAGAAAAAAGTCCGGTATATTTGAATAAAAAATCTCAGGACGCACATGAAGCTATACGTCCTAGTAATTTCGAATTACCTCCAGACAAATTAACGAAATATCTCGCTAAGGATCAGTTACGATTATATACTTTAATCTGGGAAAGAGTCATTGCTAGCCAGATGACGGCTGCTATTTATGATACCTTAACAGTTGATATCACTGCTAGCCGTTTTGGGCTACGGGCGACTGGTTCTACGGTGAAATTCCCAGGCTTTATGGCTGTGTATACTGAGAGTAAGGACAATGAAGAAAAAGAGAAAGACATTACTTTACCAGATCTGACAGTTGGGCAGATGCTGAAGTTGGATAAAATTATTCCATTGCAACATTTTACGGAACCACCAGCTAGGTACTCTGAAGCTACTTTAGTAAAAATTCTAGAAGAAAAAGGTATTGGTCGTCCTAGTACATATGTGCCTATTATTGAAACTATACTGGCTAGGGGTTATGTATTAAGAGTTGATAAGAAATTCCAACCTACGGAATTAGGTTTCGTGGTGCTCGATTTATTAAAGCAATACTTTAAGACAATAGTCGATGTTGAATTTACTGCTAACATGGAGAATAATCTTGATGAAATCGCAGAAGGAAAAGGTTCACGGGTTGAACTATTGCGAGACTTCTATAGCTGGTTTGCAGTAGATTTAGCACACGCAGAAGAAGAGATCGGCCATGTCGAACTTCCAGTACAAGTATCTGAGATACAGTGTGAGAATTGTGGGAAATATATGGTAGTAAAGCATGGCCGCTATGGTGATTTTTTAGCTTGTCCAGGTTTTCCTGAGTGTCGCAATACCAAGGCTATTTTAAAGGAAACAGGTGTACAATGCTCCAGGTGTGCTGGGAATATTGTTGAGCGCAAAACGAAGCGTGGGAAAATATTCTACGGATGCCAAAACTATCCAAAATGTGATTTCATGACATGGGATATTCCATTAAAAGAAAACTGCCAAAGTTGTGGTGCTTTTATGCTTCGACATAATTTGAAAAATGGCCTATTCAGTACATTATGTAGTAATGAGACGTGCGTGACGCGTCCTGTTATTCCTGAAAAAAAGGTAATTGATGTTGCTAAAAAAGCTAAGACAGTGGTCAAACCAAAGGCAAAGACAAAAGCAAAGACAAAGCCAAAAACTACTACAAAATCAATAAAAAAAATCTCAACAGAATGAACCATATAATCGGAGGAATAAACGTGCCTAAAGTAACAATTATTGGAGCTGGGTTAGCTGGCAGTGAGGCCGCATGGCAAGTCGCTGAGGCGGGTTTTGATGTTGAATTATATGAGATGAGACCTCATGTGATGCCCCCAGCACATCATACTGATCAATTTGCAGAATTAGTTTGTAGTAATTCTTTACGTGGGGCTGCAATAGAAAATGCAGTAGGGCTATTAAAAGAAGAAATGCGTCAACTCAATTCATTAATTATAAAAGCCGCAGACATGACTAAAGTTCCAGCAGGTGGGGCGTTGGCTGTTGATCGTCAAGCCTTTAGCAAATACATAACGAATACATTACGAGAACATCCAAGGGTAACCATTATTAATCAAGAAGTAATAGAAATTCCTGAGAATGCGCCACTCATTGTTGCCAGTGGACCATTAACATCACAAACTTTGTCTGAAGAAATTGGTCGTTTGACAGGAAGCCAATATCTTTATTTCTATGATGCAGCTGCGCCTATTTTAGTAGGTGAGTCTCTTGATATGGATAAAATATATAGGGCCTCCCGCTATGGCAAAGGTGATGATGACTATTTAAATTGCCCTATGAATAAAGAAGAATACACTGCTTTCTGGCGTGAATTAACAAGGGCTGAAACAGTGCCTGTTAAAAATTTTGAAAAGCCAATTTTCTTTGAAGGCTGTATGCCAGTGGAGGAAATGGCTAGTCGTGGCATTGATACATTGCGCTTTGGGCCACTTAAGCCTGTTGGATTGGAACATCCATTGACAGGTGAGATACCTTATGCAGTGATACAATTACGTCAAGATAATTATGCAGCGACCCTCTATAATATTGTTGGTTTTCAGACACATTTAAAATGGCCCGAACAAGAACGTGTATTTCGATTAATTCCGGGCCTCGAGCATGCAGAGTTTCTTCGACTTGGTGTTATGCATCGTAACACCTTTATTAATTCTCCCAAAGTACTTCGTTCTACATTACAAATGGTTGACAATAATAATATATTTTTTGCGGGGCAAATAACAGGTGTAGAAGGTTATGTTGAGTCAGCTGCTTCCGGCTTGGTGGCAGGAATTAATGCTTCGCGTCGCTTGGCCAATCTAGAACTATTGGTATTTCCAAGAGAGACGGCACATGGTGCGTTGTGCCAGTATATAACCAATACTGATGCGAAGCATTTTCAGCCAATGAACATAAATTTTGGGTTATTGCCTCCTCTAGAACAAAAAATTAGAGATAAAAAAGTGAAGAATGGGTTGATCGCCCAAAGAGCTTTATTAGCATTAGAAATTTTTAAAGAAAAATATCATAATAATCTTGTTTAAATCATATTATTATGATACCATGAATCAATATGTATTATTACATATTACGACAAAAACAGTATAAATTGCTTATTGCGTGAGTAGGACTAAAAAAGCGCCTCACAACACACTGTATCGATATTACTGGCAGATAGTGAACCATTTCTCGAATTTGCTAAATTAGAAGGTGTTGTAGAGGTGCTTTTTGATCGTTGACTAGGGAGATCTTATAACATGCATACAGATACCCAAGTGGACAGGAGGTGGTGTTTGTGTTTCATGCTACAACAATTATTGCTGTGAAGCATCTAGGTAAAACAGCGATAGCTGGTGATGGGCAGGTCACTTTTGGCGGCAATACGATTATGAAACATAATGCTAAGAAAGTTCGTCGTTTATATCATGGAAAGGTTTTAGCTGGATTTGCCGGCTCGGTAGCAGACGCATTTACGTTATTTGGTTTATTTGAGTCTAAATTGGAAGAGTTTAATGGGAATTTAATGCGTGCTGCAGTAGAACTTGCTAAAGAGTGGCGTATGGATAGGGTTTTACGGCGGTTGGAGGCATTACTCATTGTTACCGATGTCGAACATATGCTAATTATCTCTGGTAATGGTGAAGTCATTGAGCCAGATGATGGTGTTACCGCTATCGGGTCTGGTGGCTCTTATGCATTGGCTGCTGCCCGGGCATTAATACAATATTCTAGTCTATCTGCTCCTGAAATTGTTAAAGAAGCACTCTTAATCGCATCATCGATTTGTATTTATACAAATGATCATATTACCATTGAGGAGCTATAAGAGAGAATTGGCTTGTCCTTATGATGGTGTTCGATTGCGAAGACATCGAACAAAGGGATCACATCCTCGCTGAAGCAACCTGTGACGGCTTTTTGGAATCTCAGAAAGTGATATGCTTTCTGATTTCGTGAAAAAGGAGTGATGATATTGACTGAGATGACACCAAAACAAATTGTGGCGGAATTAGATAAATATATTGTAGGACAAAAACAAGCAAAAAAAGCAGTTGCCATCGCACTTCGTAATCGTTGGCGTAGTAAACAATTAGCGGCTGATTTGAAAGACGAAATTATTCCCAAGAATATATTAATGATTGGCCCGACTGGTGTTGGTAAAACAGAAATTGCCCGTCGACTAGCTAAATTAGTAAATGCACCCTTTGTGAAGGTCGAGGCGACCAAATTTACTGAAGTTGGATATGTGGGGCGTGATGTTGAATCTATGATCCGCGATTTGGTGGAGACCTCAATTCGCATGGTCAAGCAACAAAAAATGATGGAAGTAACAGATAAGGCATATCGATTTGCTGAAGAACGTATATTGGATTTCTTTATACCATCAGTAAAAAAGGGGCCTGCCCGTAATCCGTTTGAAGTACTATTTGCTGGAAATGCCTCGACTGGAAGTGGCGAAGAAAATAGTATACCAACTGAAAATACGCAAATTCCTAGCGTTGGACGTGAGTTTTGGCAAAAACGCCTGGCAAATGGTGAATTGGAAAATGACTTAATTGAAATAATAGTAGAGGATAATGCAAATCCTATGACGGCGGCCTTTGCTGGATCTGGTATTGAAGAAATGGGGATAAATATTCAAGATATGTTAGGTAGTTTCCTACCTAAAAAGCAAAAGCATCGCAAAGTGACGGTGGCTAATGCTCGGAAGGTGTTTATTCAAGAAGAAGCACAGAAGCTTATTGATATGGATGAGGTTATTACAATAGCTCTTGATTTAGCTGAAAATTCTGGGATTATTTTTCTTGATGAAATTGATAAGATAGTCGGTCGTGGTCATACAGCCGGACCAGATGTATCAAGGGAAGGCGTGCAACGTGATATTTTGCCAATTGTTGAAGGTTCAACTGTAGTTACAAAATATGGTTCCATAAAAACCGATCATATCTTGTTTATGGCAGCAGGGGCTTTTCATACTACGAAACCATCGGAGCTTATTCCTGAGCTTCAGGGACGCTTCCCAATTAGAGTGGAACTTACTAATTTGTCGAAAGAAGATTTCAAGCAAATATTGACGGAACCAACTCATGCTCTAATTAAACAATATATTAGTCTTCTTGGCACAGAGGATGTAAAAATTGAATTTACTAGTGATGCTATTGATAAAGTAGCTGAAATTGCTTTTCAAGTAAACGCCCAGACAGAGAATATCGGTGCGAGAAGATTACATACAGTTATGGAAAAACTATTAGAAGATTTGGCATTTGACGCTCCAGATATAACAGAAAAAATGATTGTTATTAATGAGGAATATGTCAATACTAAATTAGCACACATTGTAGTAAATCAAGATTTAAGTCATTTTATCTTATAATGTAGTTTATATATGTGAATGAAAGGTAGGAGAAAATTATTATGGTATCCTTGTTAGAACGTACTCGTAAAATTAATAAATTATTGCAAAAATCTGAAAAAGTGGAATATAATGAAATATCCACTGTGCTTAGCTCTGTAATGGGAGCTAATGTTTATATTGTCAGTAAAGAGGGAAGATTATTTGGTTATGCTTTAGTAGACAATTTTGAATGTGATTTAATGCGTGATAAAGTTTTGTTGCAAGGCGCTTTCCCAGAACATTATGTTGAGTGGTTGCTTAGAATTAATGAAACTTCACCGAACTTGACTCTTGAAGGAGGGATATGCGCATTTAGTGATGGAACTCAATGCTTGTTTAATGATAAGTTTACGACTATTGTACCTATTCATGGTGTAGGTGAACGGATTGGCACTTTAATCGTCGCCAAGTTCCATTCTGAGTTTAGTCCAGCGGATCTTATTTTGGCGGAATATGGAGCCACAGTTGTAGGAATGGAAATTTTGAGGGATCGTAGTGGAAAAATAGAGGAAGAAGCTCGTAAAAAAGCTACAGTACAAGTAGCACTTAGCACTCTTTCCTATTCAGAACTTGAAGCTGTTATTCATATTTTGAACGAATTAGATGGTAGCGAAGGACTATTGGTAGCCAGTAAGATTGCTGACCGTGTAGGGATTACTCGTTCGGTAATTGTCAATGCTTTGCGTAAATTTGAAAGTGCCGGAGTTATTGAATCTAAATCTCTTGGCATGAAGGGAACCTTTATCAAAGTATTAAATGATCACTTGTTTGAAGAATTAAAGAAACTAAAAAAATAATATATAAAGAATAGAAAGTGAAAGAGATCAAAAAAAACCGTAAAAAGTTTTTTTGATCTCTTTTTTCTTAGGAAAAATTATAAATCGACATTATTTGCGGTAAAATGATGGTATAATTGTAAATTGAGTAGAAAAATGAATATCATAGTGCTAATTGTTGAACTATCAGACAAGCTTGAATTGTAATGAGTATAGATATTAAATGATGATTCGACGCGAATAGATAGGACTTTTATCCTGTTTTATCGAAGAATGCTGAAAAAAGGCATAAATATGTTTTTTGATGAAGGTAATTTAAAGATTTATGTAGAAAACACATCGTGCGCATGTTTATGTCATGTCGCAAATTTTAAGTGTTTATAGCTTATATTGTGTTGTGTTGTAGAAGTATGGGAGGGTTATTGATGTTAAATTCGATTTTATCATCACCACGTGTGACGGTGTTAGAACAAGCGCTGTCTGCGTCTTCACTTAGGCAAAAGGTAATTAGTAATAATATTTCTAATGTAAACACACCGGGCTATAAGAAAAGTGAAGTGCTATTTGAAGATATGTTGCAAAATGCCATGACTGGCGATAAATTACCGATGTTACAAACAAATCCGCGACATTTACCCTTGCAGGCGGCAGGGATTCCTACTGCCAAGACACAAGTTAATGGCAATACCTCAATTAGAACAGATGGTAATAATGTAGACATTGATGTTGAAATGGCTGATTTAGCGAAAAATAGTATTTACTATAATGCTGTAGTCCAACAATTGAGTAGCTATTTTTCAACAATAAAGTCTGCGATAAAGGAAGGGAGATAATTCATTATGGGAATGTTTGGTGCAATTGATGCAGCAGCATCTGGTTTAACAGCTGAAAGACTTAGAATGGATGTTATTTCCAATAACATCGCTAATGTCAATACGACTCGTACTACTGAAGGTGGCCCTTATCGTCGGCAGATGGTTGTATTTGCACCAAAGACAAACGAAGAAAACTTTGCGCAAGTACTGTCTGGACATTTAGATACGGATAATGGTGTTAGAGTAGTGGGTATTGGTAAAGATAATTCGCCTACTCGAAAGGTTTATGATCCTGCTCATCCTGATGCTAATAAGGATGGTTATGTAGAAATGCCTAATATTAATATTGTCACAGAAATGGTGGATATGATAACTGCAACAAGGGCCTATGAAGCAAATGTTACAGTTCTAAATGCGGCTAAAAGTATGGCGCTCAAGGCGCTAGAAATAGGAAAATAGAGGGAGCGGTACATAATGCGTATTGAAGCGCTTCAATTAATGCCAGTGGGCTCTAAGGATATTGGACAGACCACAGCCCCCGTTGAAGGTAGCAATAAGAATTTCGGTGAATTTTTGACCCAGGCTCTTGGTGATGTTAACAAATTACAGAATGATTCAGCCCAGGCGAGTTTTGATTTAGCGGCAGGTAAGCTTCAAGATGTTTCTCAAGTAACAATTGCTACTGAAAAAGCTACCATCGCGCTGCAATTAACGATGCAAGTACGTAATAAAATGATTGATGCATATCAAGAAGTTATGCGTATGCAGGTGTAATAAAATGATATTTTTGTCAATTTGAAAGGGTGGAGACAATGGCAGATTTGAAAGGACAGTCTCTGCGCTTGTGGCAAAAACTAGGAAAAAAAGAAAGGTATATGATTCTTAGTTCAGCCATACTTATAGTTGCAGTTGTTCTAGCGTGGAGTTTTTGGTGGGGTGGGCATACAGATTTCGTACCTCTATTTACGGATTTAGAAGCCAAAGATGCTGGTGAAATTATCGCGAAACTTAAAGAAATGAAGGTTACTAATGAGATAAGTGCCAATGGTACTGCTATTATGGTTCCGTCTAAAGATGTTTATCGCATTCGATTAGATTTAGCTGGTCAAGGTTTGCCGCGAGGCAATAAAGGGTTTGAAATATTTGAGCAAAGTAAATTTGGTGCTACAGAATTTCAAAATAAAGTGAATTTAGTGCAGGCATTGCAAGGAGAATTGGCGCGTACTATTGAGCAAATGCCAGAAGTGGAAAAAACCAGGGTACATATTGTGTTGTCAGAGGATAGTTTATACAAGAAAAATGAAAAACCTGCGACTGCTTCCATTATGCTTAAATTACGTCCGTCCGTTCAATTAACCCGGGAACAAATCAAAGGTGTTGTAAATTTAGTGGCCCATAGTATTCAAGGCCTAAAACCAGAGAATGTAACTGTTGTTGATCAAATGGCTCATGTACTTAATGATCAAAATGATGTTGCCGGTCTTGCGGGTGCTGCTACATTGACGCAAATTGAGATGTCTAAAAAAGTACAAGAAGATTTGCAAAAAAATGTACAATCATTACTAGAACAAGTATTGGGTCCAAATAAGGCTGCAGCAAGAGTTAATGTTGAACTTAGTTTTGATCAACGTACTGTGGATCGTCAAGTTTTTGAGCCAGTAGTTGATGATAAAGGTATCGTACGAAGTTCCCAAGACCTTAATGAAAATTTTAAAGGAAATTCACCAGTACCTGGCGGAGTACCAGGAACTACTTCTAATGTACCGGGCTATGTAACCAATAATAATTCTGGACAGTCTAATTATGAAAAAAAAGAGGTTACCCGTAATTATGAGATAAACGAAACAAAAGAAAAAGTAGTAGCTACACCGGGTTCTGTAAAAAGATTGACGGTTGCAGTGCTAGTAGATGCTAGTATTAATAAGACCCAGCAGGATAGTATTGCTAAGACCGTGGCGTCGGCAATCGGTATTAACGTAGCGCGAGGCGATACTGTTTCAGTGGAAAGTATGTCATTTAATACTGAACTTTTTGATAAGCAACGAAAAGAAGAACAAGATTATGAAAGTCAACAGAAGCAAGCCCTGTGGTTAAAGATTGGGTTAGGGGTTTTATCAGTATTAGCTATTATATATGTAGTTCGTATGTTGAGTCGAAGACGACAAACAGAAGATGATATAGATTCAATGCCTATGGCACAAGATGTGACTAAGTCTGAGGCTCTCCTGGCTATGAAAAATACTGGTGAAAAAGAATTAACGCCTCAAGAAAAGGCGAGAAATACACAACGTCAGGACATTGAGAAATTGGCAAAATCAAAACCTGAAGATTTAGCTCAGTTAATTAAAGTATGGTTATCTGAGGAGTAGAGAGGGGGGGAGTATGTGTATCAATCCAGTGAAATGACGAATAAACAAAAAGCCGCAATTTTATTGATCGCTCTCGGTCCGGATGCTTCATCACAAATTTTTAAATATTTACGCGAGGATGAAATCGATAAATTAACTCTTGAAATTGCTAATCAGCGTAAAGTTCCTCAGGAACAAAAAGATAAAATTCTAACTGAATTTCATCAGATGCTTATGGCAAAAGATTATATTTCTTCTGGTGGACTAGATTATGCACGTGAAATATTGGAAAAAGCATTAGGTACGGATAAGGCAGTAGCCATTATAAATAGGTTGACATCTAGTTTACAAATTAGACCTTTTGATTTTGCTCGTAAGACTGATCCTGCTCAATTACTTAATTTCATTCAAAATGAACATCCTCAAACCATTGCTTTAATTATGGCTTATTTGCAACCTGAACAATCAGGAGTGATTTTGTCCTCATTGCCACCTGATCGTCAGGTCGACGTAGCTAAGCGGATTGCAACAATGGATCGTACTTCTCCTGATGTGCTTAAAGATGTCGAACGTATTTTAGAACGTAAGCTATCATCACTTGTTACTCAGGACTTTACAACTGCTGGGGGAGTAGACGCTATTGTTGAGGTATTAAATAGAGTTGATCGAACGACTGAAAGAACAATTATTGAAAATTTGGAAGTGCAGGATCCGGAGCTTGCTGAAGAAATTAAACGCCGTATGTTTGTATTTGAAGATATTGTCCTCTTGGATGATCGCTCATTGCAATTGGTATTGCGTGAAATTGAAAGTAAAGATTTGGCATTGGCGCTTAAGGCTTCATCAAGTGAAGTCGGAGAGAAAATTTATAAAAATATGTCTAAGCGTGCAGCTGACATGTTGCGTGAAGAAATTGAATACATGGGGCCTGTCCGCATTAGAGATGTAGAAGAAGCCCAGCAAAAAATAGTAAATGTTATCCGTCGTCTTGAAGAATCAGGTGAAATTGTAGTGGCGCGTGGTAAAGGGGACGAGATCATTGTCTAAGATTATAAAATACGTCTGTATGCAGGAAGCGCCCGTTGTAATTGATAGCAAATTTGTAGTTGATGCATTTCAAATAGATACTTCAATTGTCGATGATTTAATGACCTCGGCAAATAGCGAAGTTTCAATTATTCTTGAGAAAGCTAAGATAACTGCTGAGCGTTGTTTAAGTGAGGCCAACGAACAAGTTGCACCAATCAAAAAACAGGCATATGATGAAGGTCATCAGAAAGGGTATCAAGAAGGTATTATACAAGGTAAACAGGCTGGTTTGGCTGAGATGCAGCAGGTTATTGATCAGGCTATTGTAAAAACACAGCACATTTTAGCTACTGGTGAGCAAGAAACTAAGAATATGATATTAGCTGCTGAAGAACAAATTATTGAGATTGCATTGGCGGTGGCGAGAAAAATTCTTGCATATGAAATTGTTGAAAATCCTTTGGTTGTTCTACCTTTGGTAAAGGCGGCTTTGCAAAAAGTGAGTGATCAAGAAGAGGTTGTTATTAGAGTTAGTATTGATGATTTTGATAAAGTGATCCTGGCTAAAAAGGAATTGCAAGGGATAGTTGGTCGTGACAATGCCTTGGAGATCATTGTGGATGGGACGATTCAAAGTGGTAGTTGTGTAATTGATACTTCATATGGTACGGTTGATGCTAGAGTCGATACTCAATTTGAAACAATAAAAAAAGCATTACAGGGTGTTGCGTAATGAGTACCTTTTGCACCGAAAAATATTTAGATGCGATCAGTAGTGTTGAACCTATGAAAATATCGGGTAAGATAACACAAATTGTGGGACTAGTGATTGAAGCACAAGGTCCTTGTGCCAATCTGGGAGATTTATGTTATATTTGTCCCCGGGGTGAAGGTGTAAATATTCCGGCTGAGGTTGTAGGCTTTAGGCAAAATCGGGTGTTATTGATGCCCATTGGTGAAATGCAAGGCATCGGTCCAGGGTGTGAGGTTTTTTCTGCTCATCACACATTAAATGTGAATGTGGGGAATCATCTATTAGGACGAATATTAGATGGATTGGGGAATCCAATTGATGGGAAGGGCCCCTTAGAGGTTAAACAAGAATATCCCCTTCACGCTATTCCACCACACCCGTTATCACGCCTCCGTATTACCGAGACGTTATCTGTAGGTGTAAGAGCAATTGATGGATTACTAACACTTGGACGAGGCCAGCGAATAGGCATTATGGCTGGTAGTGGTGTGGGTAAAAGTACATTACTCGGTATGATAGCACGTAATACCGAGGCAGATATTAATGTGATTGCTTTAATTGGTGAACGAGGTCGTGAAGTCAGGGAATTTATTGAACGCGATTTAGGTGAGGAAGGCTTAAAACGGTCAGTGGTAGTCGTAGCGACATCAGATCAACCGGCTTTGGTGCGTATTAAAGGAGCAATGACAGCAACTGCTATTGCGGAATATTTCCGGGATCAAGGAAAGAATATAGTACTGATGATGGATTCTGTAACACGGTTTGCTATGGCTCAACGGGAAGTGGGTTTAACAATTGGTGAACCCCCAGCGACGCGTGGTTATACACCATCGGTCTTTGCCATGCTACCAAAACTCTTAGAACGTTCTGGCACAGGTGAACAGGGGTCTATTACTGGTATATATACTGTATTAGTTGATGGCGATGACATGAATGAACCAATTGCTGATGCTGTACGTAGTATATTGGATGGGCATATTGTGTTGTCACGCAGTATTGCTGCGAAAAATCATTATCCTGCCATTGATGTATTGGCAAGCGTTAGCAGGGTAATGTCTGAGATTGTAGATAAGAAACATAATGTTGCTGCTCAGAAATTGCGATCCATTATGGCGACTTATCGTGA
>JGI24143J45723_1000634_pt1 | contig 17710 bp, 16 predicted proteins | sample BarGraIncu00432A_FD_45723 | JGI IMG/M metagenome (IMG submission 45723) | reverse complement strand
GCTCCTGGGCCTGCCGCTTGGCGTAGGCGACACCCAGCCGCTGCACCGCCGCGGCCCCGCCGCTCCGGTCGGCCTCTTCCAGTTCGGCAAAATAGGCGGGAGGAAGCGTCGCGCCGCACATGGAAACGATGCGCCGGATCACCTTGAGACTCACCACGGGGATGATGCCGGGGATGATCGGCTTGGTCACGCCCATGGCACGCGCCCGGGCCACAAAATCGAAGTAGTGGCTGTTGTCGAAAAAGAGCTGGGTGATGACGAAATCCCCCCCCAGATCCAGTTTCAGCTTGAGATAGTCGAGATCCTCCTGCGAGCCGACTGCCTCCGGATGCGTTTCCGGATAACCGGCCACGCCGATACCCATCCCGGGGTGCGCTTCTTTGATGAAGGCCGCCAGGTCCGAGGCGTGCAGCAGGGTGCGGCAGGCGGAAAACTCGGGTGAGGCGTCGGTCGGGGGATCGCCGCGCAGCGCGAGGACGTTGTAAACTTCCGCCTGCGCCAGGTCGTCAAGGAACTGCTGCAGTGCGCCGCGATAGGCACCGACGCAGGTGAGGTGCGCCATGGTCTCCAGCCCGTGCTCCTTCTTGAGCCGGGTGACTATTTCGAGGGTATCCCCCTGGGTACTCCCGCCCGCCCCGTAGGTGACTGAGGCAAAGAGGGGGTTAAGCTGGGACAGCCTGCCAGCCGTTTTGAAAAAGGCGGGCCATTCATTTTTATCTTTAGGGGGGAAGAACTCCAGGGAGAGGAACTGCTCCCCTTCGTTCATCTGGTCAACTATTCTCATGTACTCTCCGGGCCCGTTCGGATGTAATATCATCGGGGCTAATTGGCGTGATTGCAGAGTGCCACATTACCAGCGGAAAATAAAACAGTTTTCCTGTTTTGCTGACAACTATTCCAACTGGCGGACTTTGCCGACTGCAGTCGAGGGCCGCCGGCGGCTTCCCCACCCTCCTCCCGAGGAGGATTTACTGAAACGCTTCGGCGCTAGAGAGGGAAGTCTTTAGCGTGACAGCCGTAGACGCACAACCGCTGCAGCCTCCAAAATACCTTTGCGCTCTGGCAGCATTCTCCCAACCCGGGCAAAAAACGCCGATAAATCAGCTTCGCAACCAAAATTTCATTGCCGCGCACCGCCTTAAAATGCTATACAAGATAGGTTCATTAACCACAGGATCCATCCCTGTGGTTTTTTCATTTTCAAAAAAGGGAGCAAGCACCATGATCAGCGCATCCAACGTCACCCTCGCCTACGGCAAGCGGGTCCTTTTCAAGGACGTCAACATAAAGTTTATCCCGGGGAACTGCTACGGCCTCATCGGCGCCAACGGCGCGGGGAAATCGACCTTCCTGAAGATCCTCTCCGGAGAGATCGAAGCGGACAAGGGCGATATCACCGCCGGCAAGGGTAGGATCGCGGTCCTGAAGCAGGACCAGTTCGCCTATGACGACGAGACGGTCTTCAATACGGTTATCATGGGGCACAAGAAGCTCTACAAGGTCATGTCAGAGCGGGAAGCGATCTACGCGAAGCCCGAGTTCTCCGAGGAGGACGGCATCCGCTCTGCGGAGCTGGAAGCCGATTTCGCCGAGATGAACGGTTACGAGGTTGAGTCTGAAGCCGCGGTCCTGTTGAACGGCCTGGGCATTCCCGAAGAAATGCGCAGCAAGCAGATGAAGGAGCTTGAGGGTGGAGACAAGGTGCGGGTGCTGCTGGCACAGGCGCTCTTTGGCAACCCGGACGTGCTCCTGCTGGACGAGCCCACCAACCACCTCGACCTGCAGTCGATCTCCTGGCTCGAGGAATTCCTGTACCGCTTTCAGAACACGGTCGTGGTGGTTTCCCATGACCGTCACTTCCTGAACCAGGTCTGCACCCACATTGCGGACATCGACTTCAGCAGAATCCAGGTGTACGTCGGGAACTACGACTTCTGGTACCAGGCGAGCCAGTTGCACCTGAAGCAGCGCCAGGACGACAACCGGAAGACGACCGACAAGGCGAACGATCTGAAGGAGTTCATCCAGCGCTTCAGCTCCAACGCATCCAAGGCGAAGCAGGCGACCTCCCGTAAGAAGCTTTTGGACAAGCTGACCATCGAGGACATGCCGACCTCTTCAAGAAAGTACCCTTACGTGGTTTTCAAGCCCGAGCGCGCCTGCGGCGACATCATCCTCGAGGTGAAGGGTCTTTCCAAGTCGATCGACGGGGTCCAGGTCATCAAGGATTTCGACCTCATGGTGAGAAAGGGCGACAAGATTGCCTTCGTGGGTGCCAACTCTCTGGCGAAGACCACCCTGTTCCAGATCCTGGAAGGGGAAATGGAGCCGGACGAGGGGACCTTCCGTTGGGGCCTGACCATCACCCATGCCTATTTCCCCAAGGAAAACAACGAATACTTCAAGAGCGACCTGAACCTCATCGAGTGGCTCGGGCAGTACTCGCCTCCGGCCGAGGGTGAGAGTTTCGCACGCGGCTTCCTGGGGCGCATGCTCTTCTCGGGCGAGGAAGCGACCAAGAAAACCAGCGTCCTTTCCGGCGGCGAGCGGGTGCGCTGCATGCTCTCCAAGTGCATGCTGGCAGCGGCCAACGTCCTGGTGCTGGATGAGCCGACCAACCATTTGGATCTGGAGTCGATCACCGCACTGAACAACGGTCTGATGTCCTACACCGAGGTTATCCTGTTCGCATCTCATGACCACGAGTTCGTGTCCACCGTGGCGAACCGCATCATCGAGATCGCCCCGACCGGGTTCATCGACCGCATGATGGGCTTCGACGAGTACCTCGAGGACGCCGAAGTGACAGCGACCCGCGAGGCGCTCTGCAACGGGCACGCGGAATTAAGTCTGTAGGGTTCGCTAGCCTGAGGGCGGCGCAATAGCAGCAATTTTAAAGGGGACTCCTGAACGGGAGTCCCCTTTTTTCATTCCCCACCCTCCGGTAAAGTGCCCGGAAGGCCCCTCGCCCGCCTCCTCCCTATTCCTCTTAGGACTTCAAGGACTTCAAAGACTTCGAGAACTTTGAAGATTTCAAGGACCATGCAAACTCAGTGATCCCGGGAACCGCCTCCACCCATGTGACTCCAGAATAGCAGCGCTGCCGACAATTGAAGTTCCGGGGCGGAGCAATTGTAGTAAAAAGGGAGCTTCCCGAATGGGAAGCTCCCTTTTAATGTACCCTCAACCGACGACGCCACACTTGCAGCGATCCAGCAATCTGCCACCACTCTTACTTAACCATCAAAAAGTTCCTTACGCCGGTAAAGACAATCTGGGCCGCAAGCGCCGCCACGAAAAGGCCGGTCAGCTTACTCAAAATGGTAATCCCTTTCTTGCCGACAACGTGCTCAATGGATGAGGCGCAGATCAGCAGCACGCCGACGCAGAGGACGGCAGCCGCAAGCGCCGCACACCCCACGAAGATCTGCCAACTTTGCTGAATCTCGGCCCCCATGACCAGAAGCGCACCGGTGGTGCCCGGCCCCACGGTGATCGGGATGGCAAGCGGAACGACAGAGATGGCGCCGCGCTTCTCGCTGGGCGGCGCGCTGTCGTCGCCGTGCACCATTTGCACTGCAGACAGAAATAGCAGGCTCCCCGCCCCGATCCTGAAAGAGTCCAGGGTGATGCCGAACAGTGAAAAGAGGGTGTTGCCGAAAGAATAGAGCACGAAGCAGGTGACAAGCACTGCAAGAGTCACCCTAATGGCAGTACTGCGGCGCTCAGCAGCCGTCAACTCCGGCGTCATGGCAAGGAAGGTCGAGAGGACAAAAAAAGGTGTCAGCAGGAAAAAGAACCTGACCATGACCGTGAAGAAAAAATTCCAGTAAATTTCCATCGTGAAGCACTATCCCCTTGTCCTTAGCGGTTTGGTAATTGCCTTGTTACGCGATCCGCGCGGTAGGGGCGAACCTTGTGTTCGCCCGGTTTTAACTGTCGGCACATCTTAACCTGATTCAAAAGCAGGCGAATACAAGATTCGCCCCGGCATATCCAATCTACGAAGGGCTGATTCGTTGTTTGGTTTTCCTCGCAGCGATTTTCTCCGTGTGCTCCGTGTCTCCGTGGCAATTCCGTTTTCGTTTTAAACGACTCGCTGGCTCAGGAGATACAGCCTGAGCCAGCGAGTTGGAGTGTATCATGGCGTTATGAGTCTAGGCGACCTTCAGCACGATCTTACCGAAATGCTTGTCCGACTCCATCATGCCGTGGGCATCGGCTACCTGTTCGAGGGGGAACACCTTCTCGATGATCGGGACAATGGTGCGGTCCGCAAACTTCGGAATGGCGCGCCGCACGAACTCGGCGACGATCTCGCCCTTCTCCGGCACGGGACGGGAACGGAGCACGCTGCCGATGATCTGCTGACGCTTCACCATCATGAGGGCCAGGTTCAGTTCAGCCTTGATCCCGGAGATGACACCGATAACGACGAGCCTCCCCTTGTAGCCGAGCGAGTTCATGTTGGGAGCGAGATACTTGGCGCCTACGTGGTCGAGAATGACGTCCACACCTTTCTTGGCGGTGTACTCTTTGATGATCTCGGTGAAGTCCGGGTTCTCACGGAAGTTGATGACCAGGTCGGCACCCAGTTCCTTCACCCGCTCAATTTTCTCGGGTGAAGCGGTCACAATCAGCTTTGATTTGGGCGCGAGCGCCTTGCAAAGCTGGATCGCCGCCGTGTTCACGCCGCCGCCGCCGCCGTGCAGCAGGGCAGTCTCACCGTCCTGCAGGCCGCCTATCATGAAGACATTCAGGAACGCGGTGATGTAGGACTCGCAGACACAGGCTGCCTCCTCGAAGCTCATCGCTTCGGGGATACGCATCAGGTGGCAGGCGTAGGCCACAGCAAACTCCGCATACCCGCCGCCGCCTACGAGCGTCATGACACGGTCGCCGACTTTCCAGTCGGTTACGCCGGCGCCCAGTTCCTCTATTGTTCCGGCTACTTCCAACCCGAGGATCTCGGAATCCCCCGGGGGAGGAGGATATTTCCCTTCCCGCTGCACCAGGTCAGGACGGTTGATGGAGGTGGCATGCACCCGCACCAGCACCTCATTTTCCTTGGGCACAGGCCTCTGCGCCTCACCGAACTTCAGCACCTCCAGCCCGCCAAACCCTTCCATAAGAACAGCTTTCATAGTTTCCGCCTCCTTGGTCGATAATTTCAGAACAGCCGGATCGCTGACAGCGATACCGTATACGGCGCACACTATCTCAAAAACCCGCGGCATTGATCAATGGAATTCTGCGTCAGGCGCTGTCGTCAGCGGAATTTTATCGCGACTCCCTTGGCCTTCATTTCGCTGGAAGGGAAAAAGATATAGGTTTCCAGCTCCGCTTTGACCTCCGGGAAGATCACGGCGTCCGCTCCCATCTTGGCGGCCTGCTCGCGCAACGCCAGGTAACCCCAGCTGTAATCCGCCTTGGTGAGATCTTCGGGAGAGCCGTAGCGCTCGCGCGTCACCTCGATGACGCCAACTTTCTGGTAAGGTCGCAGCAATTCATCCTGTGCCAAAATGGGTGGCAGTTCCCCGGCATGATGCCCCGTCGTCGCACAGCCGCTGCTCATAAGTGCGGCGCAGAGCAGCAGTAGCGGCATACCCGCATGTTTGAATCGGTACCAACTGCCTGTCATAATCTCTCCCTGTAAGGCTAAAGGCGCGTGCGTCCTCATTTCCGGTAACAGTTTAACTGTCATTTTCCCACTTTACAACACTCTTTTACCCGTGCTAGTATTTCGCGTTTCCATCTCAAAGTTGATCGAAAGGAAGTTCTCATGTCAGGCCATAATAAATGGAGCACCATCAAGCACAAAAAAGGCGCCGCTGATGCCAAGCGGGGCAAGGTCTTCACCAAGATTATCAAGGAGATCACAGTCGCCGCTAAACTCGGCGGAGGGGACCCGGACGGCAACCCGCGCCTGAGGACGGCTATTGATAAAGCTAAGGCCGAGAACATGCCCAAGGACAACGTGGAGCGCGCCATCAAGAAGGGCGCCGGCGGACTGGAAGGCACCACCTACGAAGAGACCACCTACGAGGGTTACGGCCCCGGCGGCACGGCTGTGCTGGTCGAAGTCATGACCGACAACCGTAACCGCACCGTCTCGGATGTACGGAGCATTTTCACCAAATGCAACGGCAACATGGGTGAATCGGGATGCGTCTCCTGGCTCTTCGATAAGAAGGGTCTGCTGGTGTTCCCGCAAAAAACGACAGACTTCGACAAACTGTTCGAGGCTGCCATCGAGGCGGGTGCCGACGACGTCACCGACGAAGGAGATGTGTTCGAAGTGCTGACCGATCCGACAGCGTTCCACGAGGTGAAGACCTCACTCGAGAAGGCAGGCTTCAAGGCAGAATCGGGTGAGGTTACCATGATCCCGCAGACCATGGTGAAGCTCGAGGGGAAGAACGCGGAAAACATGCTGAAGCTGATGGACCGCATGGAAGACAACGACGACGTACAAAACGTATATGCAAACTTCGACATCTCCGAGGAGGAGATGGAAAAGATGATGTAGCCTGATCATGGCTGGCCGAAAATGTTGAGGCGCGGCAGAGCGGAAGGTACCTCTTAGACCTCCCGCACTGCCGCGTTTTTTTGTAACGCAGCAAAACTGATTTGCCTTAATCTTTCGCTGATGAATCACCCCCTCCCCTTCAAAAGGAGGGCCGGAGTGGGATGGGGGTCCTCCCTCCTGAGGGGGGAGGGACCTGAAGTGGAAGATTTCGGGAGGGGATCGCATGATAATCCTGGGTATCGATCCCGGTTCACGAATTACCGGCTACGGCATCATCTCGAAAGAGGGGAACCGCCTGATCCATGTCGACAACGGCGCCATTTTCACGCAGAGCGCCACCGATTTCCCGCAGCGACTGCAACAGATCTTCGCCGGTCTTTCCGCCATCATCGAGCAGTACCGGCCCGAGGCTGTGGCAGTCGAGAGCGTCTTTCTTGCTAAGAATGCCCAGAGTGCGCTGAAACTGGGTCAGGCACGCGGAGCTGCTATCGTGGCGGCGGTCTGCGTCGGAGTTTCCGTTTTCGAGTACTCCGCGCTCCAGGTGAAACAGGCGGTGGTCGGCAGCGGACGCGCCGAGAAACAGCAGGTGCAGCATATGATCAAAGTGCTGCTGAACCTCCCCGAGGTAGCTCAGGAGGATGCCTCCGACGCCCTCGCAGTCGCGGTCTGCCACGCCCACTCCGCCGGGATGAACAGAATTTTGAAAATGTCTAAGTAAACCATAAGCCTTGCGCTTCCAAGATCAAATTGCCCCCGGAGTCCCCCCTCCGGGAGGAGGAGAGTTGAAACGAGTGGCACATAAGCTCTATTGGTAAGCGACTTTGGCAGTTGCAATATCGCTTTTTTACCCGCATGAATCGAGGCTTCACATGATCGCACTGCTTACCGGAAAGATCGCGCACAAAGCGCCTGACTATATCATCCTCGACGTGAATGGCGTCGGCTACCGGGTTCAGATCCCCTTCTCAACCTACTACGCCCTGCCAGCCGAAGGAGGTGTCGTCTCCCTGCAGATCCACACCTCGGTGAAGGAAGATGCCATCAATCTGTACGGCTTCCGCACTCAGCAGGAAAAGGAACTGTTCCAGCTGCTGATCGGCGTATCTGGCGTCGGCCCCAAACTCGCCAACGGCATCCTCTCCAACAGCGAGCCGTCCGAACTGGCTGATTCCCTACTGCGCGGTGACCTTGCCCGCCTCTCCGCCATCCCGGGAATCGGCAAGAAGACCGCCGAGAGGCTGGTTCTGGAACTGAAGGAAAAGGTGAAGAAGCTCGGCCTGACTCAGCCCTCCAGCCAGGACGCCGCCCCGGCTGCCGCAAAGCAGGAGATACGCGAGGATGTACTTTCCGCCCTGATCAATCTGGGATACAAGGAATCGGTGGTGCAGAAGGCGCTGGGCGACGTGCGCATCACCGAGGACGCCACGGTCGAATCGATTCTCAAGCAGGCGCTTAAAGTGCTGATGAAGTAGGTCACCCGAAACCCGCGTGCCGCTTGACCTTTAGCGTCAACTGTTATAACTTGACTCAGTCTGCATTAATTGGAAGCGCCGCAGCACGGAGAGCCATGACCCGCACCATCGCCCCGGAAAAAATTGAAGACGACTACCTCGAAGCCACACTGCGCCCCCGTGCGCTCGACGACTACGTGGGCCAGGAAAAGGCCAAGGGCAATCTCGCGCTCTTCATCGACGCCGCCCGCGGCAGGGGCGAGGCGCTCGACCACGTGCTCCTTTACGGCCCCCCCGGACTCGGCAAGACCACGCTTGCCAACATCATCGCCTGCGAAATGGGGGTGAGCATCAAGTCCACCTCCGGCCCGGTGATCGAGCGCCCCGGCGACCTGGCGGCGATTCTCACCAACCTGGAGGCGCACGACGTCCTCTTCATCGACGAGATCCACCGCCTCTCCCACGTGGTGGAAGAGATCCTTTATCCCGCGATGGAAGATTTCCAACTCGACATTATCATCGGCCAGGGCCCCAGCGCCCGCACCATAAAGCTCGACCTGCCGAAGTTCACCCTGGTGGGTGCCACCACCCGCGCCGGCCTGCTCTCCTCTCCGCTGCGCGACCGGTTCGGCGTCATCTCGCGCCTGGAATTCTACACCAATGAGGAACTCGCCTTCATAGTTACCCGCTCCGCCCGCATCTTCAACATGGCCATCGACCCTGACGGCGCCATGGAACTCGCCCGCCGCAGCCGCGGAACGCCGCGCATCGCCAACCGCCTGCTGCGCCGCGTCCGCGACTTTGCCCAGGTGCGGGCAAGCGGCGTCATCACGCGTGCGGTGGCGGACCAGGCGCTGGAGCTTCTGGAGATTGACCAGATGGGGTTTGACACGATGGACCGGATGATACTTCTGACCATCATCGACAAGTTCGGAGGGGGACCGGTAGGCCTCGACACCATCGCCGCGGCGATCAGCGAGGAGAGCGACACCATTGAGGACGTCTACGAGCCGTTCCTGATTCAAAACGGCTTCCTGAATCGCACCCCCAGGGGACGTGTTGCTACGCCCGCGGCCTACCTCCACTTTGGCAGGATCGCGCCCGAGCCGCCGCAGGGAAGGCTCTTTTGACCAGGAATTCCGTGCAGCTCATCTTCGACTTCCCCGTCAAGCCTCGCTTTAGCTTCGAGAACTTCGTGGTGTGCTGCGGCAACAAGACCGCCTACCAGTTCGCGCGCAAGCTCGCGGCAGGAGACGGGACCGAGAACCTGCTCTATGTGTACGGGCCGGAGGGTTCCGGCAAGACCCACCTGCTGACCGCCCTTTGCAACGCCGTCGGTGGCAGATACCTCTCCTTCAGGGACGCCAATGAACTCTACTTCGGTGACTACCCGACCGAAGGGCTCTCCAGGTTAAGCGACCACTTCGCCGACGCCACGGCCCTCATCCTCGACGACCTGCACCTGCTGCCGGACAACCAGGAGGTCAGGGTGGAGCTCTGGGAGCTCTTCAACTCCTTCTACAACTCGGGGAGAAAGATCGCCATTGCCGGGCTCGCCCCGCCCAAGGAGCTACCGCACCTGGACGGGCACCTGACCAGCCGGCTCCTTTGGGGACTGGTAGCGCGCATGGACGTCTCCGATGACGAGTCCCGGCGCATGATCCTGAAGAAACTGGCTGAGGACCGCCACATGTCGCTTCCCGACGATGTCATCGACCAGATGCTGCTCAGGGTCCGGCGCGACATCCCCTCGCTGGTCTACGCGCTGGAAACCATTAACCGATTCGCCATTTCCACCAAGAGAAAGGTCGGGCTGCGACTGGCAAAAGAAAGTATCGACTCTATTGGATAATTTGAAAGGCAGGATAACGGCGGATAACCGGATCGAAAAGCAGATGACACCGGATCGAAACCTTAAATCTTTGCACGCGGATGACGCGGATTGAGCGGGTTCACGCGGATAGCATCAAAAGCAAAGACACGGGTAAAATCTTATAACCATAAAACGTGGATAAAACAAAACCAAGATCGGGGTTAAACCCTTTCTTGGTTTTTTTGATTTTAATCAGTGGAAATCCGCTCAATCCGCATCATCCGCGTTCAAAGATTATCCTGGTTCGTTTTATCCGGTTTTATCCAGTTTCATCCGGGTTCGTTGTATCCTGCTTTGCTTAACCCGCCTTCTTGGTCTCCAGCTCTTCCCAGCGCGCAAAGCTCACCGCCAGCTCCCCTTCGAGACGGCTGTAGTTAGCGGATATCCCCGCAATGCCCCCCTCGACGCTTCCGTAGGAGCCGGGATTGGCCAGCATCGCCTCGACCGCTGCGAACTGCTCCTCCAGGGTTGCAATCCCCTCCTCAAGCCGCTCCAGTTCCAGACGCTCGGCGTAGCTCAAGCCCTTTTTCGCTCCCTTCACGGGCTTTCCGGCCGACGCTTCGCGTTTCTCGACCCGCTCCGCGATGACTGCCACCCGGGCCTGCTCTTTGCGCTCCCGGTAGTTCGAGTAGTTCCCCTCGTAAAAGGTGACGTTCCCCTCCCCTTCGAAAGCGAGCACGCCGGTCGCGACCTTGTCCAGAAAGAACCGGTCGTGGGTCACCATCAAAACGCAGCCGGGAAAGGCGGCGAGCGAGGCGTCCAAAAGCTGCAGCGTCGGGATATCCAGGTCGTTGGTGGGCTCATCCAGGATCAGCAGGTTCGAATCCTGCAACATGAGCCGCGCCAGTATCAAGCGGCTCTTTTCACCGCCGGAAAGGCTACTAATCGGGCGACGCCGGTCCTCAGGCGAGAACAGGAAATCTTCCAGATAGCCGATCTTGTGGCGCTTCTCACCGTTGCCGCTGGTGACGTAATCCCCTTCCCCGAAGAAATCATAGACCGTCTGGCCGGGATCGAGCACCTCGCGCAGCTGGTCGAAATAGGAGATCTTGGTCTTCTTGCCGACCACAACCTTCCCCGCGTCAGGCTCCTCCTCCCCCATGATCATCCGGATCAGCGTCGTCTTGCCGCAGCCATTGGAGCCGATGACCCCGACCCGATCCCCGCGCTTCATGCCGAAGGAGACCCCTTTCAGGAGCTGCTTTTCGCCGTAACCTTTATGAACATCGGCAAGTTCCAGAATGGTGCCGCCGAAACCCTCCTCGGTTGAAAAGCCGATGCGCAGATCCCTCGCGCCGGGGCCCGAGCAGTTTTCCTCCAGGTCATAGAACCGGTCGATGCGCGCCTTCTGTTTGGTGGAGCGCGCCTTCGGGCCGCGCCGCATCCAGGCGGTCTCGGTCCGCAGCAGGTTTAAGAGACGCGAACGTGTGTTGGCCTCGCCCATGAGCCGCTCTTCGCGCTGCACCAGGTAGAGCGAATAGCCGCCCTGGGATGATGTTATTGCTCCGCGCTCCAATTCCAGCATCCTGGTAACCACCTCGTCGAGGAAGTAGCGGTCGTGGGTGATCAGCATGACGGCGCCCGGATAGGCCTTCAGGTGCTCCTGAAGCCACTGGGTGGTGTCAGCATCCAGATGGTTGGTCGGCTCGTCCAGAAGCAGCAGTTCCGGGGCTTGCAGCAGCAGCCGCGCCAGCGCCACGCGACGCTTGGTACCGCCGGAGAGCGTGCCGATCTTCTGGAGGCGGTCCGGCAACTGCAAGTGGGTCATGATCTCGGAGACACGGTGATCGGTATTCCAGCCGCCGTGGTGCTCGATCCAGACGGAGAGTTCGCCCTGGCGCGTCAGGAGTTTATCCAGGTCGGGAGGGTTATCGGACATGCGCTCGGAAATTTCATGGAACGCCGCAATGGCGCTCCTGATTTCCTGCAAGCCCCCCTCGATCTCGGCAGCGACCGTGGAGTTGTCGTCGAGAATCGGTTCCTGGCTCAGGTAGCCGACCGTGGCACCGCGCTTCATGGAAATCGAACCACCGTCAGAGTCCTCGACACCGGCAAGTATGGTCAGCAGGGTCGATTTTCCCGCGCCGTTTGCACCGATAAGACCAACGCGCTCCACCTCGTCGACCGCGAAGGTCACCTTGTCGAGAAGCTCCCGCGATCCGAAACTCTTGCATAAGCCAACTACGTCTACAACATTCATCACAACTCCATAAAAGACGATGCTACTGTTTTTCTTGTTTTAATTGCCGTTTTGTTTGAGGAAGCTGCCCAGCTTGTTCAACAGCGAGCCGGGACGAAACTGCTTCGGTACGGCATAGGTGCCGGAGTGGTTAACCGGCAGGCTAAGTCGCCCCAGCGGGGTCTGAAGATCCAGGCCGGCCTGCAGCTCGTAAGGAATCTGATCAGGATCCAGCTTCCCCTTGAGTATCTCCATCAGGTCACCGTAGGAAACCTTGATCGGGATGCGCAGGTCAGTCTCGACTCCAGACGGGAAACTGACCTCGTCACGCGCCTCTCCCCTGGCCAGCGGAAGCGCCATGACTTTCACGTCGTAGTTGTAACCGAGCAGTTTGAGATCGTACGGATTGGCGTTTTGAACCGTCAGGCGCAGCTCCATTCCGACTCCGGAGCCATCCAGCGATACGACATTGAGATCCCGCACCTTTACCACTGGTGCTTTAACGAACATGGTGCATCCGGTGCAAAAAAACACCAGCAACAATAGGCAAATGACTCTTCTCACTGCGATTCTCCTAAAACCAAATAAAAGGTGGGCGGGCCCCTGAAAAGGAACCCGCCCACTATATCACAACAAGACTTGAAAACCTAAAGGACTATCAGTTGATGGCAGCCTCCATCACGAAGCCCTGCTCAGGGAAACCCTTCTCCAGTTCGCGCAGGATCTCCGCCCGGAAACGTTTGCGAATCGAATCATAGGCGGCCGCAGCGGGTCCGGTGCCGCAGTAGTAGCGCTTGGCACGCCCCAGGTTCCCCTTGGCCATGGTGAGCTTTTCCTTCAGCTCACGCACCGCGGCCTCGGCGCACTTCTCATCGTCCTTCATGTCTGAGGGCTGGTACCCATGACTGAGCGCCCGCTCCGGCATCAACTGCCAGACTCCCAGGGCCCCCTTCGACGATACCGCCCGTGAGGAGAGCCGGTGCCCTCCCGTTTCCGCCAGAGCTATCTCAGCCAGATCCAGCGGCGTGAATTTCGTTCCTACCGTCTTCCTGAAGCAGATATCGGCGAGCCATTTGGCGCGCTGCGGTGTCGTCCTGCGGGCAAACGCGGTCGAGATCGCGGGAATCAGCTTCTTGCGCCCCTCGATGACGGCATCCTTGGGCCCTTCCAACTGCGCGAGCGGCACATCTTCCGGCAGTTTTGCTCCCGATTTCTTTTCTGATTCTCCCCTGGAGAGCAGATCACGGTCCCACGGGGAGATCCCCGGGTTCACCGGAACCTGCGCCTGTTGCTGCAGGTGGGACTGGTCGCACGACGCGCTCAGGAAGAGCACTGCGACCAGCGATACAATTGTTTTTTTCATAGATGGTTAGTAGAATGGCTTATGCCGGCTTTAGGGGTATCCGTAAATGTCGGTGCAGCCCGCGCCAATCATCTCCTTTCATTAAATTTAAGTTGACATGACGCCAACCTGAGGGTTAAGTGTAGCCAATCCCGACAGCATTGCAAGCTCCTTATTAGATTTATGTAAGTTTTCTATACAAAAAAAGAGGACCAAGAGTGGTCCTCTTCGATAAGTTAAAAGTTATCCGGTAGTTACAGCTGTACCCCCATGAGGTCGGCAACTGTATGAATATCCTTGTCCCCTCTGCCGGAAAGGCAGACCACGATGCTCTGCTCGCGGGAAAGTGTGGGTGCCAGACGCATGGCGTGAGCCACGGCGTGGGCGGACTCGAGGGCAGGGATGATCCCCTCTTCGCGGGTGAGTGTCTGGAAAGCAGCCAGTGCCTCGTCGTCGGTTACCGACACATAGCTGGCGCGTCCGCTCTCCTTCAGAAAGGCGTGCTCGGGACCGACGCCGGGGTAATCCAGCCCGGCCGAGATGGAGTGGGCGTGCGCGATCTGGCCGAAGTCGTCCTGCAACAGGTAGGTCTTGTTGCCGTGCAGTACGCCGACGCTCCCGGCGCAAAGCGGCGCCGCGTGCTTTCCGGAATCGATGCCGTACCCGGCAGCCTCGACGCCAATCATCTGCACGGAAGAGTCGTTCATGAAGGCGTGGAAAAGACCGATGGCGTTACTCCCGCCTCCGACTGCGGCGACCAGGTAGTCGGGGAGTTTCCCTTCGACCTCCAGGTGCTGCGCCCTCGCCTCATCGCCGATGATGGCCTGGAAGTCGCGGACCATGACCGGGTAGGGATGCGGACCGGCGACGGTGCCGATAATGTAGAAGGTGTCCGCAACGTAACTCACCCACTGGCGCATCGCCTCGTTCATGGCGTCCTTGAGCGTCGCGGTGCCCGAGCTTACCGGGGTTACCGTGGCGCCCAAAAGCTTCATGCGGAACACGTTCAGGGACTGGCGACGGATATCCTCCTCGCCCATGAAAACCTCGCACTGCATGCCGAAAAGCGCGGCGACAGTCGCGGTAGCCACGCCGTGCTGGCCCGCACCGGTCTCGGCGATGACCCGCTTCTTCCCCATCCGCTTGGCTAGCAACCCCTGGCCGATAGTGTTATTCACCTTGTGGGCGCCGGTGTGGTTCAGGTCCTCGCGCTTCAGGTAAACCTTGGCGCCGCCGAGCTTTTCGGTCAACTTGGACGCCAAATAGAGCGGGTTCGGCCGTCCCACATACTGACGCATGTAGTAAGCGAACTCCTCTTTGAATTCTTTGTCGTTCTTATAGTATTGGTAGGCCTTCTCGAGTTCGAGAAGCGCGGGCATCAGCGTCTCGGAGACGTATCTGCCGCCAAATCTGCCGAAATGTCCAGTGTTGTCAGGTAGGTCCAAAATCGCCTCCGTTTGGGTGTTAAGAAAGTGCATACTAGCACTTATGTCGATAAATTGCAAGCTTACAGGGATAGCCTCACTCTCAGCCCTCCGTAGTTGCCGATTTTACAGGATTTCTCTTTGCCTTGTCGTCGCCTTTGAGTTACTAATACAGACGAGATTGAGAAGCGTTTTCAGCTTAATGAGTAGCTCGTTTTCGTGCTAGACTTTGTTTAAAAAGAGAGGAATCAGATGTCACTAGTGAAGCCCTTCCACATAGTCCTGGTAGAGCCGGAAATTCCGCCCAACACGGGTAATATAGCGAGGCTGTGTGGCGCGACCGGCACCGTGCTGCACCTGGTAGGGAAGCTCGGCTTCTCCACCGATGACCGCTACTTGAAGCGGGCCGGGCTCGACTACTGGAGCGAGGTGGACATACACTACTGGACCGACCTGGAAACCCTGCAGGAAGCCTTTCCCGAGGGTCGTTTCGTCTATACCAGCAAGAAGGCGGCGCAGAGCTACCTCACCCTGCAGTTCCAGGCGGGGGATTTCATCGTATTTGGCAAAGAGACCAAGGGACTCCCGGACGCGCTCATTGAGGCGCATCCGGAGACTGCGGTCAGGATCCCGATCATTGGGCGGGTGCGCAGCCTGAACCTCTCCACCTCGGCGGGGATCGTGCTTTACGAGGCGCTCAGGCAAACCGGAGCGCTGGAGGGGGAATAGCCGCAGCATCCCCGCCGCCCCTTCGGCACCCTAGGACCGTTGGTGCAGCAAGCCCTCTTTATTGCGACCTCAGGCAACTTCCCCCGGCTTAAACCATTTTGAGACGCCCCACTTTCTCCACGGCCATTACATTAACGAGCCCCCCCGGCTTAAACTCTCCCTCCCCCTTGGCGGGGGAGGGCTTGGCCGCCGGAGCCTTGGCGAAGGAGGGTCGGGGTGAGGGGGAAGATACCATAACTTGAGAGGTGCAACTTCCCCCGCCCCCCGTCCCACTCGGATGATGCTGACTTTACCGCATAACCTGCCTCCATAATTGGTCCGGAACAGTGAAGAGCGGCGCGGCATATTCTCGGGTAATGAGGGCGTGTCCGTAGACACTGGAGAACTTGGGCGTTCACCCGGCGATGCCATCGTGGTGAGGCCGGGGAAGCCAGGACCGGAGTCTAAGGCCTCCGTGCAACGAATGGTTTGAGCCAACCTTCTTGTTTCAACACTGTGAAGTATAAGGAGACCGCGCTAACTGCTCTTTGTTGTTGCATCAGTGTCAGTTTCCTCCCTCTCAATTCCTCGCAAAGCAGACGCACACGCTCGGACTTTGCTCAGGCAATCTTGTTCTTCGCGTAATAATCGAGATAAGACCTGAACCATTGCAGATAATCGGCATGGGATGACGCCGCACCCCTTGAGTCCTCAAGAAAGTTCAGAAATCGTGACAGTACAGGTGTAAAGGTCCCCACCATTGTTCCGTCCATGCTTCACCTTTGACAAAAATAAGAGATCTCTATATAGTCCGGGCTAACAGAAATCAGCCTAATGGAACCCACCTTATAATTGGCCCGAGTTGCCGCCAGCAAATGGGAGCCTGGAACCGAAGGATGGATAGCCAGAATTCTGCCCCCCCCCAATTGGGACAAAATTCGTGTAGATATTTCGGCAGGTCAGGTGTGCTGAGCGTTGGGCTGGCAAAATTGAAATTTCCATAGTGAGACTGAAATGTGGAGTTGTCCGAATTGTGAAGAACAACTTGAAGATCAGTTTGATTCGTGCTGGAAATGCGCGGACAAAAAAGCTGTGCGAGGGACTAGGACGACTATCTTCACAAAACGAGAAAAGTACTTTACCTCAACAATTATAGGAGCAATCTTCTTCATAGTATTTGTTGTACCTTTTGGATTCGGCTTCTTAACTCACACTATTTACAAACTTTCCAGTCCTGCAGCAGGAATTGGAATAGCTTGTTTCTTTGAGGAAAGTGACGCTATGCTTTGGGTGGATGAGTTATATGTAAAGGATTACAAAATTTCAAAATTCGAGTTTATTCATATTGGAACGACAAATTACCTAAAATCAGGACCTCCCAAAAAAGCAGTATGGTCTACGGATGGAACCATAGTTGCGGTTGTCGGTAATTATGTCCATGATAGTCAGAATGCTGAGCCTTGGACACATGCGTATGACTTTCTTCTTCACCGCAGTTACAATGAAACCACCTCCGGGGCATCAAAAATCATAAAAGAATTATTGATCTCTCGCGGCGATAAAGGAGTTGTGATTTTGAGCAACGAGGAGAGTTTCAAATCGTTATCACGACCATGCTACCCTTGGGAGCTTTTTCAATTATCAAATTCCAAATAAACAAGTAGCCGCGATGATTCAGGACTGGCATGGACAACCGGTTCGGAAACACTATCGGAAAATCATCAAAGTGTTTCCCCTGTGCTGGCATCTCACAGTTCACCAGCAGTTTGCAGAGTTGGTGAAGCTTGAGTCAGTGAAGGTAAGTCGAATTAGTCGTGATAAGCGTCCAAAAGACCGGAATTAAGCCCGTTTGAGTAAGGAAGCTGTATTGTCGACGTGTTGAAGCCGAGGGTTGCCAACCAGCAGGGTGGAGACGGACTCCGCGGGCCGGTGGAAGTGGACAGTAGCCGATAGAAAACTAAGTTGCTGCACCGCACACACTAATGATGGAATGGAGAAATACTGATGAGGACGTTTTTTACCTGTTTGTGCATGATAATGATGTCAACAACCCTGGTAAATGCAGAAGATAAATTATATTCCGGGATAAAACTGGAAGAGTCAACAGCCGTTCCCGGTTAACAAACGTCAATCCTGTGTGGATTGGTCAATCTCCCCCGGAGGACCATTTTCTAATCAAAATGTAACCAATTTGCAGTCTCTCT
>JGI24143J45723_1000629_pt1 | contig 17756 bp, 13 predicted proteins | sample BarGraIncu00432A_FD_45723 | JGI IMG/M metagenome (IMG submission 45723) | reverse complement strand
AGCGACGCCGAGTTCAATACCATGGGCGAGAAGTATGGCACAAAAACAGAAGCTCTCACGATTGCGCAAATTCCGTCACATACCCACACGCAAGATGCCCATACTCATATCCAAAATGCTCATAATCATAACGGTGGATTCAACGGTTTGTATGTCAATGATGGGTCATTCGGTGGCACTCTTGCCATGACTGCGAACGGAGGTTCGTATGGATTTTATTATGGCCCAGCGCCAAGTGTCGCCGCTGTCAATCAGTCTACGACCGCGACTAATCAAAACACTGGCGGTGGTGGCTCTCACAATAACATTATGCCTTCAATCGTTAAGATGTTTGTCATTAAGTACTAATAAGGTAGGCGGTGGTTCATTGCTAATCCTCTGTTTGTACTTGCAATAACGCTCGTGGTATAGTTTTATAAAGGATATATTTCTAAAATTATATGAGCAACACAAAGCAACGTAACGGCTTCACTATTGTCGAATTACTGGTCGTCATCGTCGTGATTGCGATTCTTGCGACGATTTCGATTGTGAGTTATGGTGCCTGGAAAAAATCTGCTGCTACCGCCCAGGTCAAAAGTGACCTGAACGCAGTTGCTGCGGCTATGGAGAGTGCGAGAACGTTCGGTAGTGGGTACCCACAATCACCTCTGGCGACGACACTGACAGCCTTTAGTCCTAGTAATGGCGTGGCGGTAAGCGGTGGTGGTGCTATTGACGGTTTGTCGTATTGCGTTGATGGCACGAGTTCTCAAGACGCTACAGTACAGTACTATGTTGCCTCTGAAACAAAGGACCAAGGTCCACTCAGCGGTACGTGTGCAACGCGCCCTACATTACCGGCACCTGGGATGCCTACGAATCTTGCAGTTACGTCCGCCATCAGCACGAACGTTGGGTTGTCGTGGGGCGCTGCTACTAATGCCGTCACCTACACGGCCCAGTGTGCGTCTGATGCTGGATTCATTGTCGGGGTTCAGTCGACTACGACGGCAGCACTTACTGCTACGGTAAGTGGGCTATCGCCAAGTAATACATACTACTGTCGAGTCAATGCCGTCAACGCAAACAGTACGAGTACCTGGTCAACGGCGGTCTCGACTACAACAAACAGTAGCTATGGTTCGCTAGCGGTCGCAACCTCGATTGATGGCTATTGGACGTCACCACCTCAAGGATTCTTACTTGAGGACGGTTCGGCCGTCTCGAGGTCAACTTATTCTGATTTGTTTACTGCAATTGGTACGACCTACGGTGCAGGTGACGGTATGACAACCTTTAATCTTCCCGATTCGCGGGGGCGGACAAGTGTCGATCTCAGCACGGATGTTGAGTTTGCGACAATTGGCCAAAAAACTGGTTCGAAAACCGAGGCATTAACGATTGCCCAAATGCCGTCACATACCCACCCCCTAGCTGTTGGCACCATCGATGATCAAAACTTTACAGGTTATTCTTACACCTCGTCATATCAAAATCCGCCAGCTGATGGCCCCGGCGTCTATTATCCTGGCCAAACAACCGCTTCAACTGGTGGAGGTGGGTCGCACAACAATATTCAGCCATCGATAGTTGTACTTTCGGTTATCAAATACGCACCAATAGATGCAAGCGCTGTCAGCTTAACACCCGGCACGTCAATCCAAGGTTATTGGAGTGCCGCACCGAGTGGTTATGCTGTAGAAGACGGTAGCGCAGTATCAAGAACAACTTACGCTGGCCTTTTTGCCACCATCGGTACATCCTATGGCGTTGGCGATGGTTCGACAACGTTTAATCTACCGGACTCTCGTGGTCGAGCGGCGGTTAACATTAGCGCCTCGGACGCAGAATTTAATACGATGGGTGAGAAGTATGGTGAGAAAACCCATACTCTAACAATCGCCGAGATGCCAGCACATAGCCATGGCATAGGCATTGGCACGACGGATGATTTAAACTTTACGGGTTATGCTTCTGCATCTCAGTATCCACCGTCTGACGGTCCTGGGACCTATTGGACGGGTAACATTACAGCATCAGCCGGAGGCGGTGGCTCTCATAATAATATTCAGCCTTCAATAACTAAACTTTCAGTGATTAAATTAACGGCTGCAACTACCTCGGGTACTGATTTGTATCCCGGCACCTCACTTCAGGGCTATTGGGCAACTGTACCATCTGGATATTTAGCAGAAGATGGTTCGGCTGTATCACGTACTACCTATGCAGGACTCTTTAGCGCTATCGGCACAACGTATGGCGCCGGTGACGGCTCGACGACATTTAATCTGCCAGATTCAAGGGGTCGGCTGGAGGTTAACAAAAACTCATCGGATACCCAATTTGCTACTATGGGGGAGAAGTATGGCGAGAAAACCCATACTTTAACGATTGCCGAGATGCCGTCGCATAACCACGGTCAGCCTATAGGTACCATTGATGACAAAAACTTTACAGGTTATTCAAGTCCTGGCCAGTATCCACCAGCTGATGGTCCTGGAGTGTATTGGACTGGTCAGACTACCGGTTCGACTGGCGGTAGTGGCGCGCATAACGAGATTCAACCTTCGATTGTTAAAATGTTTGCAATTAAATTTTAAAGCCTCTGGCAATGGTACAATCGAGACTGTGATAGACAGTACGTTCCATACAGCTAATCGGCAAAAAATTATGAATGCCACAAACGGTGGTATAACTGTCGTAACCGCTTTTATGCAAATGCAACGGGGAAATGACGCGGCTTTCGCTTTTGAGCAAGAGTCAAATTTTTGGTGGCTAACCGGCATTGAGACACCTGATTGGTGGGTGATTATCGACGGTCAACGGGCTAAAAGTTGGTTAGTTGCTCCGAGTGTATCTGATGCGCATCAGGTATTCGACGGAAGCCTATCAAATGACGCAGCAAAGCGCATCAGTGGCGTGACAGATATCCTGACGCAAGACGAGGCTATGGCGATGCTGCGTGACCTTACCAAACGGCACAGCGTTGCTTATGGACTTGGTGAATTGCCGTATTCGGAGCACTTTGACTTTATGGTCAATCCGGCCGCGAAAAAACTATGGAATACGCTCGAGCGCACCTTTAATGATGTCCAGGATTGTCGGCTGGATTTGGCAAAGTTTCGGGCCATCAAACAGCCGGACGAGATTGCTGCAATCAAAAAAGCCATCAAATTAACCATGGACGGGTTTAAGCTCGTCAAACAAAAATTACCAGAATTACGTTTCGAATACGAAATCGAAGCGGAATTCAGCTATTATTTTAGAAAAAATGGTGCCGTCGGTCACGCCTACGATCCCATCGTCGCCGGTGGTAAAAATGCCTGCACGTTGCATTACGACGCCAATACGGACAGATTGAAAAAGGGGACAATCGTTTTGTTAGATATCGGCGCTCGAGTCAGTGGCTACGCAGCTGACATCTCGCGGTCATATAGCGTTGGCGAGCCGACCACACGGCAGCACCAGGTCCACACAGCGGTCGAACGAGCCCATAAAGACATCATCAGTTTAATCAAACCAGGATTGGCGTTGACGGCTTATTTCTTGTCGGTTGATGCGATTATGAAAAATACCCTTATTGACCTTAAACTTTTGGATTCAGTGGACGACGAGGCGACATATCGTCGTTATTTTCCTCACGCCATTGGTCATGGCCTCGGTATCGACGTGCACGATAGCCTTGGGCGACCGAGCGAGTTTGTACCGGGTATGGTCCTGACCGTTGAGCCGGGCATTTATATTCCAGAGGAAGGAATCGGGGTGAGGATTGAGGATAATATCCTTGTGACGCAGCAAGGACATGTCAATCTCAGCAAGGCGTTGTCGACGTCGTTATGATATAATCAAACTACTGATTATGAAGAGACAATTCCTTGTATTTTTAATTCGTTGGGTACTTAACTCGGTTGGGCTTTGGGTTGCCGTTACCGTGTTTGGGACGGGGTATCAAAATGCTGCCATAACCGCCGGTGCGTGGGGTTTTTTGGTAGCAGGACTGATTTTCTCGGTCATAAATAGTATTTTAAAGCCGATTGCCGTTATTTTCTCATTGCCAGCAATTCTTTTGACACTCGGACTATTCATGTTAGTCGTCAACGGCCTTATGGTCTATATTTCCCTCAAACTCGCACCAGGCTTTTCGATGTCGTTTATCAACTCGATTCTGACCGGAATGCTACTGAGTCTGGTAAACTATATAGTAAGTGCTGCGCTCGAGCTTCGACAGACAAGCGGCGCAAAGGAGAACTACTAATGAATTTTGATACTATCTTACAAATTACAACTATTGGATCAGCAGTCTTGATGATACTGGCTATTTTGCTTCAGCAACGTGGTGCATCTTTGGGTGCTGGATTTGGTAGTTCTGGTGAGCTATACACAACGCGCAGGGGCTTGGACAAGAATTTATTTGAAGTATCTGTTGTACTGGCTGTTGTCTTCATATTGTCGATACTAGCCGGGCTACTGTTGCCCGCTTTTAAGTAAGAAAGCCAGGGTTCATGCAAGACGATAAGCAGCGGAGATGGCAACGTCTCAAAAAAACAAGCTTAAATAAGAAAGACTTGTCTCGGCGGATGCGTCGAGTCGAAGGCGCTACTATGCGTCATGCTCGCAAATTTATCGTGCGCCGTTGGAGCAATGCCCGTGAAGTTCGTCGTCATATTATTACATGGGTAGTTGCGGTTGGGCTTTTGATTGCCGCCATTGGACTGCAGCTGATGTGGTATCAGCAAAGTTATCGGACAACGACAGTTGCAAATGATGGAACGTATGCCGAGGCCGTCCTGGGTCCCGTTGATACACTTAATCCGCTTTTTGCAGCGACAGATGCTGAAGATTCGGCCAGTCATTTATTATTTTCGCGTCTATTTACCTATGATGCATCGGGTCATCTGAGTGGTGACTTAGCGACTAATTTCAAGATCGACCCAACTGGCAAAGTATACACGGTTACTATTCGATCGGACGCGCGCTGGCATGATGGCGTTAAAATTACCGCCAAAGACGTGGCGTTTACGATCGGGTTGCTGAAAAACCCCGCTGTGCATTCGACGAACCCGGAAGATTGGAGTGGCGTCTCGGTCACTGTTATTAACGATACGACGCTCAACTTTACACTACCGGCGATTATTGCGGCATTTCCTCATGCCCTGACATTTCCTATCGTGCCGGAACATATTCTTGGCAAAGTAGCGCCAAATGAAATTCGAGAAAATGAATTTGGTCGTTCGCCAATCGGAAGCGGTCCTTTTAAGCTTCGCTTCGTTCAAGACGTTGATGTTAACGCGGGGCGCAAGATTATTCATTTGGCACGCAATGGCGATTACTATCACGGAGCAAGCAAATTAGAGCTATTTCAGTTGCACGTGTATGGTTCACACGATGCGATTGTGCGTGCTCTCGCAACCGATGAAGTAAATGCCGCAAGCGGTTTATCGGCGACCGATATTGGTCAAGTAGACGCTAGCCGCTATGACCGCGAGACAAGTCCGATTAAAAGTGGTGTCTACGCGCTTCTTAATACGACACGAGACAGTTTGAAAGATAAGGTTGTCCGTCAGGCGCTGCAACAGGGAACTGATACCCGTGCGATTCGTGCGCAGCTACCTGCCGGAACACCAGCACTTGACCTGCCGTTTATTGAGGGACAGCTAAGCGGTGATGTTCCAAAAGTCGCTAGTTATAATCCGGATGCGGCACGAAAATTGCTTGAAGACGACGGTTGGAAGCTTGATAGCGGCGTGCGCAAAAAAGCCGGCGTGACGCTGCAATTGGCAGTTGTCACTATCAAGGATAGCGACTATGAGCGTGTCCTCGAGACACTGATCGAACAGTGGCGTGATCTGGGCATTGTAGTGAGCACTCAAGTTGTCGATCCGAGCGATTCAACACAGCAAGTTGTCCAGGATATTTTGCAACCACGTAAATTTGATGTGTTGCTGTATCAGTTGACGATTGGTGCCGACCCGGACGTCTACGCTTACTGGCATTCGTCACAAGCCAATTCGCGTGGCGTTAACTTCTCGAACTATTCGAACCCAATTAGCGACGACGCTTTGGTGAGCGCTCGGTCCCGACTCGAGCCAGGCTTAAGGAACATAAAGTACCTGACATTTGCCAGGCAGTGGGTGTCCGATGTACCGGCTATTGGTTTGTATCAATCAACCACTCATTACGTCCATAACAAGAGTGCCAGCGCGTTCAAGAGTTCAAACATCTTGGTGTCACCAATTAATCGTTATGCCGACGTACTCTATTGGACGGTCGGCTCGCACTCTGTTTACAAAACACCGTAGCATCGGCTATACTGATTTGGTATCACCCTCGTGCGCGAATGGTGGCCACTATGGTAAATCGTAGACGCCCTTGACGCGGACACAACAATCGGTGCGCGCGAATGGCGGAATTGGTAGACGCGTCAGCTTGAGGGGCTGGTGTCCTTTGGGACGTGGAGGTTCAAGTCCTCTTTCGCGCACCAAATAGAAAAGACGGTCGGCTGACCGTCTTTTCTATTTGGTATTTCAATAAAAGACATACAAAAAGCCCGTCATTACGACGGACTGTTTGTATGGTGGGCGCTGAGGGGCTCGAACCCCCGACCCCCTCGGTGTAAACGAGGTGCTCTAGCCAACTGAGCTAAGCGCCCTTACCTTGGTAGTATTATACACACACATTGCCATTCGGGCAATAAAAACCACCTCTAAAGGTGTTACGGGTTGAATGATTCTAAAATTCTGCTATAATTATCCCTAAGAGGAAGCCCGCGTAACGGGTATATTTTTATGCAAGACCCAAAAAACATTCGAAATATCGCCATTATCGCGCACGTTGACCACGGCAAGACTACTGTCGTGGACGGTTTATTGAAACAAAGTCACACGTTTCGTTCCAACCAGGCCGAGATGGGACAAAGTCTCATTATGGACAGTGGTGACCAAGAGCACGAGCGCGGCATTACGATTACTGCTAAACAAACATCGGTTTATTACGGTGATTACAAAATCAACATTATTGATACCCCTGGACACGCCGACTTTAGCGGTGAAGTAGAACGTACACTCAACATGGCTGACGGTGTTATTTTAGTCGTTGACGCCCAAGAAGGCCCAATGCCACAGACAAAATTCGTGCTTTCTAAGGCTCTTGAACTTGGTTTGAAGCCAATCGTATTGATTAACAAAATTGACAAGCCATCACGACGTATCGAAGAGGTTGAAGACGAGATTGCTGATTTATTCTTGGAACTTGCCGTTGACGATAGCCAATTGCATTATCCAACCTACTTTGCTGTTGGCCGAGACGGAAAAGCATGGAAAACATTGCCAGAGAACATGGATGATGACGCTGATTTGACACCAATTTTCGAGGCTATCATCAATGAAATTCCCGCACCGACAGTCGATGCCGACAAGCCGCTACAACTACTTGTTACTGCCTTACAATACGATAGCTTCCTTGGTAAATATGCCATTGGTCGTTTATCACGTGGCGGTATTAAAAAAGGCCAACAAGTTATTCTTATCAAGCGCGATGGTACACAAATCCCCGGCAAGATCGATAAAGTATTTGCGTATCGCGGTCTGAACCGTGAAGAAATTGACGAAGCAGTCGCTGGTGACATTGTTGCCCTGACTGGTATTAGCAATGTTCACATTGGCGAGACGATTACCGATAAAGACCAGCCAGAAGCACTACCAGTGATCGAAGTCGAAGCACCGACACTTAGTATGTATCTTGGCCCGAACACCAGCCCACTCAAGGGCAAAGAAGGTGAGTTTAACACGAGCCGTCAAATCGGTGATCGTTTGCAAAAAGAGCTTGAAACCAACGTTTCACTGCGTGTTCGTGACGATGGTATCGGCTATGTCGTATCTGGTCGCGGTGAACTTCATTTGTCTGTTCTTATCGAAACGCTGCGCCGCGAAGGCTACGAGTTTGAAGTTGGTCGTCCACAAGTCGTGACGATTGAAAAAGATGGACAAACGATGGAACCTATCGAAGAGTTGCTTGTTGAAGTTGCTCCAGAGTACCTTGGTGCCGTTAGTCAAGAACTTGGTACTCGTCGTGCCGCACTGATCAAGCAAGAGCAAACTAGTAGCGGTGCCACTCGCGGTACCTATATTTTGCCAACTCGTGCGCTGATTGGCCTACGTAACCTTCTTTTGACAGCTACCAAGGGAACGATTATTATGCATGGTTTGCCTCACGGTTACCAGCCGCTTGGTCCGAAGCTTCAGCAAATTCGAAATGGTGCGCTGGTTGCGACCGAAGCTGGCTCAACGACTGCCTATGCGCTCGACAACGCGGAATCACGTGGCACATTGTTTATCGGTCCAGGCGTCACAGTCTACCTTGGTATGATCGTCGGTCAGTATAACCGTCAGGGCGACCTTGATGTAAATGTCTGTCGCGGTAAACAGCTGACGAACATGCGTACTTCGTCAAGCGATGGTACGGTGCAGCTAACCCCTCACACACAGCTTTCGCTCGAGCAAAGTATCGACTTTATCGAAGACGATGAGTTGCTTGAAGTGACGCCTAAAAGCCTTCGCTTGCGTAAACGTTTTCTTGATCCAAATCAACGCAAACGCTCAGCAAAAAAATAACCCAGAAAAGCCTCGCCCAAAACCCGCGAGGCTTTTTGTTTTAGAGGTTGAATCGGCCATCGAAGCGCCCTATACTAACTATAGGCATGATAGAAAAAATAATAAACACTGACAAAATAAAAGCATCGCTTGTTGTCACGGCGGGCTATCTTTGGCGAACGACCAAGAGTCCTGACGAGGTATTGGGTGATCTATTTTCTGACGTCCAAAAACAGCAGATTTACAGTGACGGTAAAACGTTCGTCGATCTGATACCAAAACGTCGCGCCAAGCAGGTGCAACAAGAATATCTGCTAGCTAAACAGGACCCGCAGTTCGATTTGCGTGAGTTTGTCGGCCGTCATTTTTCTGAACTTCCGAGCTCTCACTCAAAGACAGCTTTCGTGTCGGACCCGACTATGACGGTATCCGATCATATAGCGGCTTTGTGGCACTACCTAGAGCGCCGTAATCGACGCGATCGCGGATCGCTGATTGCATTACCCTACGCCTATATCGTTCCTGGTGGCCGCTTTAACGAGCAATTCTATTGGGATAGCTATTTCATTATGTTGGGCTTGGCCGTTGAAAATCGCTGGGACATGATTGAAGGCATGATTAAAAACTACACGTACCTGATGCGTAAATTCGGCTTTATTCCCACGGCTAACCGTACCTATTTATTGAGTCGTTCTCAGCCACCATTCTTTTCGCACATGGTACGGCTACTGGTTCGGCATAAAGGTAAGTTGGTTCTGATTGAATATCTGCCATACCTTTTGACTGAGTATCGCTTTTGGATGAAGGGGAGAACGAAGCTTGCCAAGCAAGAACACCGCGCCTTTGCGCGCGTCGTGCAGATGAAAAATGGCGAGCTTTTGAACCGTTACTATGACAATAAAATGACACCGCGTCCTGAGTCGCTTCATGAAGATACCGAAACGGCCGGACTTGCCATCGAACGTGACGCTGAACGACTGTACTTACACCTTCGAGCTGGGGCAGAATCGGGCTGGGATTTTAGTTCACGCTGGTTTAGCGACGTCAATGATATTCGAACAATTCATACCGCGGATATTATTCCGGTTGACCTAAATAGCCTGCTCTATCAACTTGAATCGACGATTGCCGAAGCCTATCAAATCCTGAAGCAACCGCTTTTGGTGCGTAAGTTCCAGAGACTAGCCGATCGCAGGGCAGCGGCGATTAATAAGTACTGCTGGGATGAAGAAGCCGGCTTTTACATGGATTATAATTTTCACCAAGAGCATACGACGGGCCGGCTGAGTCTGGCTGGTGTCTTTCCTCTCTATGCGAAAATTGCGTCGACCAAACAGGCGGCGGCAGTCGCAGGTATAATTCAGAAGGATTTTCTTAAAGATGGCGGCTTGGTGACGACACTAGTCGAAAATTCTCAGCAATGGGATGCGCCTAACGGCTGGGCACCGCTGCATTGGATCGTGATTGAGGGGCTGCGTAATTACGGCTATTACACGCTAGCAAACGACATTAAGCACCGCTGGATAGCGACCAACATGAAAGTCTACCAGTCTCAGCACAAGTTAGTCGAGAAATATAACGTCGTCACTGGCGATGGGCTGGGCGGTGGTGGCGAGTATCCTTTGCAGGACGGTTTTGGCTGGACGAATGGTGTGCTGGCGGCACTTTTGACCGAGGACGAGCCCAAGCAGGTTTAGCGGTTTATCGTAGTTTTTCGACTAGTTTTTCGGAAATTAATTTTACTTTTTTGATAATTTTACTTTGTTCGGGCGTCAGTTTAATAGGTTTTGTCGTAAGATTCTCAAGGACTTGTTCGTAGCCCGATACCATATGGTCGAGGGTAAAGTTTTGTTCGACGTGGGTTCGGCAATCCTTGCGATTAATCGTTTCAATTTTTTCAATCGCCTCGACCATTGTTGCTGTGCTGTCCACGATAAACCCGGTCTTACCGTCCTTGATAACTTCTGGAACAGATCCGCGACGAAAAGCAACGACTGGCGTACCGCATGACATTGCTTCGGCCATCGTCAGTCCAAAAGGCTCCTCCCACTGAATTGGCATCAGGAGTGCTTGAGCTTTTTGATAATACTTCGCTAGTTGGACTTTATCGATCATGCCAAGATACAGGATTCTATCGCTCAGATATGGTTTGATATGTTCGTCAAAGTACCACTGTGCCGTACGTGGAAGCTGACCGGTAATAATCAGTCGTTTATTGGTGCGAATGGCAACCTGTACTGCTTCACGAACGCCTTTTTCTGGTACGATTCTTCCGGCGTACATAAGATAATCTTCAGCTTTATCACAGTAAGAAAAGAGATTAGTGTCGATTCCGTTATAGACGGTTGCGATATAGGGAAGGTCTGGAGCGTCTCGGCGTTGGCTATTTGAAATTGATACGTAGTGCTGGTTAGGGGATTGATGCATTTCTATAATTTGCTTGCGCTTCTCATCAAGATAATCATGTAAGATATAAACGACAGAAACAGTTGGATATAATGACGCGTATCCCATAGCAGATTCTGGGTGATTGAAGAGAAGTACGTCGAATTCACCCTTTTTTGCTCGTTCAAACATTGCCTTGACCATGTATTGATCATAAAGACTAGGCATGTAGTGTTGAAATAAATCCATAGTAGAAAGTAAATCATTGAAATCTTGGTCGTTTTTAACTAATGGACGAACGCCGAGCGTTTCAACTTCGGTTTTTAGGTCGGTACCTTCTGGGCCAAAAAAAGTGACCGAGTGACCTTTGGCGACGAGACCTTCGGTGACTGCTATTGCGACACTGAGCGGAGAGTAGGCGACATCACTAGGTGCAGGTGCCGGGAGAAATCCTCGCACCATTGTAGCTATTTTCATATACTTTATTTGGTCCCCTTTAGCTTCTATTATACCATACGGTACCTGAGGTAACGGCTGAGGAGGGGCGGACAAACGATTAATGTTATGATAGGCAGTATGAATCGATGGCCTAACGTTAATGGAATATATCAGATATACCCTCGCAGTTTTCTGGATACGGACGGGGACGGTAGTGGCGATATTTCGGGCATTATTAATAAGCTTGACTACCTGAAGGGTGGCGAGAGGGCACTAGGGGTTGATGCGATATGGCTATCACCGTTTTACACCTCACCAATGATTGACGGTGGCTATGACGTCAGTGACTATCGCGGGGTTGATCCATTATTTGGAACTTTAGATGATTTTAAGCGCTTGCTTACAGAAGCTCATAGCCGTCAAATACGCGTTATGGTTGATTTTGTACCCAACCATACATCTGATATACATCCTTGGTTCAAGGAGTCGGCAAGCTCACGGGAAAATAGCCGAAGAGATTGGTATATTTGGCGGGATGGCAAAATAGACGGGTCGGTGCCTAATAACTGGTTGAGCGTAGCTGGCGGTTCAGCGTGGCAGTATGACGAAAGGACCGATCAATATTACTTGCATAGTTTCTTGAAAGAGCAACCCGACCTCAATTGGGATAACGTAGAGGTGAGAGAAGCGATGAAAGCCGTAGTTGATTTTTGGTTATCAATGGGTGTCGATGGTATTCGGGCAGATGCTGTGCGATGGATGGCGAAAGACAAGTCGTTTAGTGATAGTCCGTCTAATCCTAATTATGTCGCTGGCACGGATGATCCGTACCACAGCCAAATACACGGACACCATGGATCGGCTGACCAGCTGCATCTTTATCTTGGCGAAATTGCGGCCACGGTTGAGGGTTATGACGATTGCATATTAATTTTTGAATTTTACCCGGAGTTTTCTGGTGTCACACCGCAGGAGCGCCATCGTCCGTATTTGGAGTTGTATGATATTAATCCGCGCGTCGCGATGCCCTTTAATATGGAGGGTATGTTTACTACGTTTCAAGCGCCGAGCTTTCGTGATTTTATCGGAACCGTCCAATCGCTCCTCGCTGACAATCTCATACCGGTCTATTGTTTTGGAAATCATGATCAGTCACGTCTGGTGAGTCGTTTTGGGCAAGAGCAGGCACGGCTAATCGCGATAATGCAGCTAACGCTCCCCGGGCTTCCAGTTTTGTATTACGGAGACGAGTTGGGTATGAGAGATGGACAGATTGTAAATGAATTAACTCAAGACTCGTTTGAAAAAAATAGCCCAGGTGTAGGCATTGGACGCGATCCCGAAAGGACTCCGATGCAGTGGTCGCATGATCCTTCGGCTGGTTTTAGCGATGGCGTTTCTTGGTTACCGTTGCCTGTCGAGCTTCAAGATAGGACGGTTGTGGATGAACAACCAGATCGAACTTCGTTTTTTTCGCTCTATCAAAATCTTCTCACGTTACGTCATAAAAGTAATACGCTGCGACGGGGTGCATATGAAACGTGTGGGACAAATAATGAGCACGTCTTTTCCTATAAACGGTCTGATAGTGAATATATTTTTACGATTGCACTAAATTTCTCAGATCAAACGGAAGAATGCCATATTGATGGATCCAGTTCGGATATTATTGCTGCAACGAGCCAACCAGTCAGTCTGACGGATGAGAATACAGTTAGTCTTCGACCGTACCAGGGTATCGTAATTGCCCGCAGAATATAAACTATGCAATTATAAGATTTTTTTGTTTTTTAGCTCATCAGGTAAAAAGCCTTTTTCGTGTTTAAAATCAGCTTCCCATTTGTAGTCTTTACCGTAGCCAATATCTCTCATGAGTTTTGTTGGGGCATTGCGCAGGTGAAGTGGGACTTGGGCGTCGGGGTATTGCTTGGCCAGTGCCTGCGCGCGCTGCATCGCATCGGTCGTTTGACGAGATTTTTCACTCTTTGCCAGGGCTGTGGCGACGTGAAACAGGATATAGCTACTTTCGGGCATGCCGACGCGCTCGACGGCCTGAAAGGCGTTAAGGGCCAGCCCTAGAGCGCCATTACCGGCCAGGCCGATGTCTTCACTGGCGAATATCACCATACGGCGGGCTATAAACTTGGCATCTTCACCGGCGTCAATCATACGGGCGAGGTAATACAGCGTTCCATCGACGTTACTGCCCCGCATGCTTTTGATGAACGCGCTAATGACGTTATAGTGCATGTCTCCTTTTTTATCATAGCCAGGAACTCGTTTTTGAGCGGCGACTTTGACGATTTCGGGTGTGACTTTTGCGCCCATGCTGAGGGCAAGCTCCAGATTACCAAGGGCGACGCGGGCATCACCGCCGGAAAGTTCGGCCAGATAGTCCAGCGCGGCTGGCGTGACGTTTTTAGTTTTCTTTTCCAGTTTGAGCGCGTGTTTCAAAATAGTCGTTATCTCGTCTTTGTTAAGGGGTTGCAGAACAAGTACGCGGCTACGAGACAGGAGCGGATTAATAACCTCAAAACTAGGATTCTCGGTCGTGGCACCGATTAACGTAATCAGGCCCGATTCGACGTGGGGCAAAAAAGCGTCTTGTTGGGCTTTGTTGAACCGATGGATTTCGTCAACGAACAGAATGGTACGTAATTGCAGGTTCCAATTTTGACGGGCGTGCTCGATGACTTTTTCGACATCTTTTTTACCACTCGTAACAGCCGACAATTCGATAAATTCTGCTTCTACTTCACGGGCGATGATGCGCGCCAGGGTCGTTTTGCCACTACCGGGTGGCCCCCAAAGAATCAAGCTGACAGGATCTTTCATTTTGACGATTTGGCGTAGTATTTCACCGTCACCCAAGAGGTGGGTTTGTCCAATCACTTCATCCAATGTTGTCGGGCGCATGCGCTCCGCAAGAGGTACTCGTTGCATACCTCTATTATACCTATTACCGGGGCTTTATAGGATATAATTATAGTCAATGAAAGTTCTCGTACATGATCAGTTGATAGAGTACAAAGATGAAGGGTCCGGAAGAGTGGTCGTCCTTTTGCATGGATGGGGCACAAACCTTGGGACATTTGATCAATTGGCCAGTCGCCTCACGCAGCAATTTCGAGTGATTCGATTTGATTTTCCTGGCTTTGGTCAAAGCCCGAAACCTTCGGATAACTGGCATGTTCGTGAATACGCCCAACTGACACGTGACTTGCTACAAAAACTTAAAATCGACGATATACACGCGGTCATTGCGCATTCATTTGGTGGGCGAGTAGTTATCAAGGGGGTTAGTCAGGGTTACCTGAAGCCTAAAAATGTCGTATTGATTGGTGCTGCCGGCGTCAAACCTCGTCAATCAATGATGAAGAATTTCTATAAGGGGCTCGCGAAAGTCGGCAAGCTAGTGACATCTGTGCCCGTACTGAACAAGATACAACCAATGTTACGTAAACGTTTGTACTCGGCCGCTGGTAGTACGGATTATTTACAGGCTCATCACATGCAACAAATCTTCCTTAACGTCATTAACGAGGATCTGTTGCCCGAGGTCTCGTCTATTACTCAACCGACGCTTCTGCTATGGGGCGAAAATGATACCGAAACGCCACTTTCAGACGCACATGCCATGCAAGGGGCGCTAAGTAATGGACGGCTCGTTGTGGTGCCGGATGCAGGACATTTTGTCTATACCGAGGCCTATGACACGGTGGTTCAAGAGCTGGAAGCGTTTTTGGTATGAAATATTTTTGGACGCGCTTTTCTGTAACGTATCCGCGAACAATTATCTATATGCTTCAGGGTTCGGAGTATCGTTTGAACGAATATATGCAATGGTTGCATCGATCGGCTGATTTTAGGTTGGTTATGAGGCGACGAACGCTTGATTATACGAAAAAGGCTCGTATTCTGTTGGCTGGTGCCTGGCTGTTGCTGCTTGCAACGTACAGCTTGGCTTTTGTGTTGCTCGTACAATCTATGACGGCTGGCAATCCGGCAATCGTCGCACTGGGTATTGTTATTATCCTTGTTTCGCCGCTGGTTGTTGCGTACGGTATCGTTATACCTTTATGGCTAGGGCAAAAAATCATTCAAGAACCAAAACAGCGCACAATGATTGAATCGGCGCGCCACATTTTGTCAGAACATCTGGCGCTTAAAATTGCGATTGCGGGTAGTTATGGCAAGACGACCGCCAAAGAGATTCTGCGTACGGTCCTCAGCGAGGGCAAGCGAGTCGCCTCTACGCCGGGCAACATGAACACGCCGATTGGTATTAGCCGGTTCGCCCAGACGCTCGACGGCACCGAAGAGATTCTTATTTTTGAGTTGGGTGAAGAACGTTTTGGCGACGTCAGAGAGATGTGCGATTTAGTTCAGCCAGATATGGGCGTCATTACCGGTATCAATGAGGCGCATTTGTCGAGTTTTGGGACACTTGATCGAACGGTTGCAACAATTTTCGGACTAGAGGAATATTTGGGCGACCGACCGCTCTACAAAAACCAGGAGAGTCCGCTTGTCGCCTCGAAAATAAGCACAAACGATCCACTAGGGTTCAATCGAAGCGGTGCCGACGGTTGGCAGGTAAGTGATGCTCAAACGGATATTCATGGCACGACCTTTACGGCTAAAAAGGGCGACAAGACAGTATCCGCCCATTCCGGACTACTTGGAAATCACAACATCGGGGCTATTATTGTCGCTATCGCTATCGCCGATTCTGTTGGTCTGACAACAGCGCAAATAACGGCTGGCATCGAAAAAACTGTACCGTTCGAACATCGCATGCAGCCACGTTATCTTCATGGCGCCTGGGTGATTGACGATACCTATAACGGCAATAGCCAAGGTGTCCAGGTTGGGCTTCAATTATTAGGTGAGTTAGACGCCAAGCGCAGGGTATATGTCACGCCAGGGCTGGTGGAACAGGGTGATAAAACCCGTGAAGTTCATGAAACGATTGGCGAACAGATTGCCACAGTCGCTGATGTCGTCGTGTTGATGAAAAATTCGGTGACGGACTCAATTGTACGTGGACTCAAAAAAGCTGAATTTGACGGAAAACTGCTGATTATTGATCATCCGCTCGAGTTTTATACCAATCTTGATCAGTTTGTGGCCACGGGTGATGTCGTGCTGATGCAAAACGACTGGACCGATAACTACCGCTAAGCTGATATAATCAAAGACATGAATAAAACCATCGCTGTCTTCTTTGGCGGACAATCTACCGAACATGATATCTCGATTATTACCGCGCTGAGCTCGGTCATCAAGCCACTTGAACTCACTAAAAAGTATACCGTCGTACCGGTGTATATTGCAAAAAACGGCTCGTGGTTTAGCGATGAAAAACTCAAAGATATCGCGCTGTATCGCGGCAAAGCGATTGATGAGTTTTGCAACAAAACCAAACCGGTATCCGTGGTGTTTGATGGTGGTATGGTCCTTCGTAAAGCCGGCTTAGGCAACAAAGATATTCGTGTTGACGTTGCGTTTCCGGCTATGCACGGCTTGAATGGTGAGGACGGCAGTCTGATGGGGTTACTACGGATGGCGGGAATTCCGTTTGTTGGCTCCGACATGGCAGCTAGCGTGATCGCGATGGACAAGGTGTTGGCAAAACAGGTTGCGCAGGCCAACGACATTCCGACGTCGAAGTTCGTTTTCTTTTCCAAAGCTCAGTTTGAAGCGGGTCATGACATTATTATCAAAAAAGTTACAGATAGCTTAACCTTTCCGCAGTTTGTAAAGCCAGCCCACTTGGGTTCAAGCATCGGTATTACGAAAGTTACTACTACCGATGAGTTACTGAATGCCATCGAGGTCGCGGCCTATTATGACGACAAGATTATCGTTGAAGAAGCGGTCGCTAACCTAACGGAAGTGACTGTGCCAATTATGGGCAATGACAGGTTACAGCCGGGGCTCGTTGAGCGACCGTTGTCTCATGGTGATGACTTTTTCGACTTCGATACCAAATATATGAGTGGTGGCAAAAAAACTGGCGGCACAAAGCAAACTGGTGCGCAGGGATATAGCGAACTTCCCGCGCAGCTTTCGCAGAAGCTCTATGGAGCATCGCTCGCTGTTGCTCAAAAAGTTTATAGTGCGGTCGGGTGTGAGGGAATTTCGCGTGTTGACCTTTTAATTGACGCAAAATCAGAGATTGTGTACTTTAACGAAATCAATCCGTTGCCGGGTAGTCTGTATGCACACAACTGGCGAGCGGCTGGTATGTCGTCTGTTGATCTGGTCAGTCGCCTTGTCGAATTGGCACAGGAGCGCTTCGCAAAAACGCAAACAATCGAAACAACGTTCTCGTCAAATTTCCTCAGCCAGTTTTAATTG
>JGI24143J45723_1000624_pt1 | contig 17943 bp, 19 predicted proteins | sample BarGraIncu00432A_FD_45723 | JGI IMG/M metagenome (IMG submission 45723) | reverse complement strand
TTTGTGGTTTTTTTTGTATTCATATATTGCAATAATAAACATACAATTTACTAAGAGGTGATTTATAATGTCATTTCAATTGAATGATCTAGATACTGGTCAGCTTATAGCCGCTGCAAATGCTCTTGCGATTTCTCTTTCAGAAGGTCTAACCGCAGATGAAATGGACCTTTTAAGCAATTTCATAGTTTCAATTGGAGATCTAATAGCTCTTATAGCTTCGAAACAGCAATTCATAGAAAATAGCAAATCTGATTGACAATATATACNAAGAAGCCCTCAAGATTTTCAATATGTAATCTTAGTATATTATGCAACTAGGACTGTACTTACTAGTGCAGTCTTTTGTTATATTAGAAATTAACACTATTGTTAAATAGAGCTTAATAATAACACTAATAATAATGGATATATTAGTTTTATGAAATATATGGTAATATATATAGGTTTNGTCACAGTTTTAGAATTTTGCGAAGAAATGATATTGTGTTGATTTAAGTGCTATAGTATGCTAAAATTCATTTATATTTACAGGTTATAATTATATATATTTAGTTTTCTAGGGTTCCGCAGTTTATAACTGGCAGGTCCAAGAGAAAACGCACAGTTAATTGTGTACACGGAAGGATAAAAGCCTGGGAGATATTTTAATAATATTTCTTATGGCTTTTTTTATTTTTTTTTTAATAATACATAAGATATTACTATACTAATTTTAACTACTAATTTAGGGAGGTAAAGTTTATGGAATGGATTTATTTAGTTATAGCAGGTTTTTTCGAAGTAGGCTGGGCAATGCATATGCAATTTGGACAGGTATAGGAACTGTTGGTACTGTAGTATTAGGTATTATTTTATTTAAAGAACCGATTAATGTAATGCGTATGATTTGTATTTTATTTATAGTTCTTGGAATCGTTGGTCTAAAATTAGTATCAATAGACCAATAATCGTATATAATTTAGGAATAGAAAAATAAGTATAATATTACCATTAAGAAGTCTAATTAAAATATTGTTAATAAAAAATAACCTACAATGATACCATTTTCCAGATAAGCAAACATTGATTGACCTTAATCATATTGCTCTATCTCCTTAAATGTATGAGCACATGCAGTCACTAATTTAGCGTATTCTTGCATCGTTTGTTTGAATTTTTCTTCCCATTTATCATCCGTTAATTTTACTACTCTGCTCTTTTTAATAGTTATACTGCTATCTTTATTTCTCTCAAGAGACATTAATATTCCTCCAATTCCATAAAAGTTAGATTAATAAACTTTATTACGCGTGAAATGAAGATTGGTTTATCTCTTACTATAGAAGCCTAAAGTCCAATTTTCATAAAGCCCACTGTGAAAGGTAAATATTTATACTTTCTTGTTCCTGTATGTATAAATCCTAAACCACTGTACCAATTTCTTAATTTCGTACTTTCTTCAATTAATCCAATGGTCATTTTATTACTTCCTATTTCTCTTACTTTATCCATTGCAAAAATAATCATTTCTCTGCCATAACCTTTATGACGATATTCTATCAATACAGCAAGATTATTCAGTTCAAAACTCCCACCATCATTCTTGTACAATGAAAAATAACCTACAATGATACCATTCTCCAGATAAGCAAACATTAATCGACCTTCATCATATTGCTTATATAATTTTTCAACTTTCATAAAACTTGCATTCCCTGGACAATTCTCTAATGTAAGACTAAATTCCTGTGCTACCGTTTCAAAACTTTTTCTGATAACTTCTACACATATTTTAATCTCGTCTCTTTCTATCTTCCTTATCATTTTTATCACTTCCATACTCACATTTTATTAATAATCTTTACTTCGTAATAAATTGCTAAAGCAAAGTATTACAATACACCTGTAAAACAACTATTTTGAATCATGAATCCACCCCCTAAATTACTGTTACGTTAGTCAAGTTTGCTTTGCTACCTTTTAAAACAGCATAAGTTAATTTATCCATTGTAGCGCCGTCAAAAATTGCTTTTTTTACCTCAGTGTTTTTAAAAATAACATTTCTAAAAATAACATTTTTAAACGATGTTCCTTTTAAATAAGTACAATTAAAAATAGTACCAATTAACATCTGATTATCAAAACATACTCCGGTCAAATCTGAACTGNTAAAATCCGTATAATCAAAGACACAACTTTTAAGACTTGTATATCTCAGACTGACCTGAATTAATTTTGCTCCGGTAAGATTAGCACCATCAAATATTACATTAGTCAAATCACANCCTTTAAATGAGGTGTTAGTTAAATCTGAACCACTAAAATCTGATCCTTTAAGGCCGCTGCCGTTAAAGGTTCCATCATGTAAGGTTACCTTTTTAAAATTGGAATTCTGTAAATCAGTGCCTTTAAAGGAGCTATTACTTAAATCTGAATTGCTGAAGTCTGATTCTTTAAGGGCGCTACCGTTAAACTTCCCCTCATGTACTTTTACCCCTTTAAAATCAGAGTTTTGGAGATTAATATTTGAAAAATCCTGACTTACTTTCTGCTGTAGTTCTCTTTTCTTTGCAGATATACTTTCTATAATTTCTGATATATCTCCAACGGATTCGATGGTCATACTATAAGCAGTGACCTCATCATACCCTTGATTTTTCAAATCACTAAACTTCTCCTGTAAAGTATTAAACAACTCTTCTTTTAATTCTTTGACTGCTTGCGAATCGTCATAAAGTGAAAATATTCCATCTAAATATTTCATTAATTTCTCATTCATCGTTATTACCACCTTCCTCTTATAATAAATGATCTAAAATACGCTTAGCGTTCTCCCAATTTATTTTATTTTGAAAATAAGTCTCTTTTCCTTTTTCGGTAATCCTATAATACTTTCTCCGTCCACCCTGGGTCTCATCACCCCAATACGATGTAACACCACCATCATTTTCTTGCCTCTTTAGGCTCGAAAACATAGTAGATTCCTTAAGTTCATACTCACCACCGGAGTTTGAATTTATTAATTTTGATATCTCATATCCATATTTATCACCACTGATTAATAACTTCAAGATAATCGTATCTGTATGTCCTCTGAGTAAATCTGAAGAAATTTTATTGTCAACCACTATATCACCTTCTATAATTAAAATATACATCACATTACCNCGGCTGTCAATGTATATTTATTGTCGCTATACTACGGTTGTAAAATTTGATAATATAATCATACTTTGAGTGCAAATGCCTAAAACCTATAAAAATTAAAAAACTGACCAGAATGAATTTTCACTCCAACCAGCACTAGTTATATATACCCTTTAAATATTAAAAGAAAGAACTACAATGTATGCAGTTCCCCAAATAATATTAAGACCATGAAAATTGAAAATATTTGAATAACAGTAAAAGCAAATGGTGTTTCATATTCCTTACATCTTTCAATAAGATAAATAATACACAAAAACAAGAGCATACCTATTCCCACAAGTGTAAATAATATCCCTTTATTGCTTATAGAAAACCAATTCCCTAAATTTAACCCCTGTGTAATGTAAACATAAATATTTGTTGTGTAATAAATAAAACTAGTTACTATTAGCAATTTAAATCGTAAAAAAGAAAAAAATATTCCGAATANTACAAGTGCTACAAATACAACCATAATTAAAATGAAAAATAAAATATCTGCAAGCGGAAATGCAATTTTTTTTGTTATTTCTAATGAAGTATGATCTAACTCTACTCCATAAAACGCCCTTGAAGTATTAGGAAGATAAGCAATCTCATACTCATAAAACTCCTTAACGTTGGCACTGAAAAAGAATTCAACCTCTTTCCCATTAATAACCACATATTCACTGGGGACCTTACCTACATGATAAATTTCAGTTACATACCCAGTAGCATAACTAAAGCTTCCTGTAATCAATTTAGGAAGGTCATATAAGTATGGCTTAGTAAAATATATGGTTATTAAAATCCCTATAACAATACCAGGCACTCTAATCACTACATTATCAAACTTACTTCTTCTAAAGTATTTAAACTTATTATCATACATATTATTATGATTTTCGAAAAATAACCATGGATTAAAAATTAAAATTCCTGCAATAAATATCCAAATTCCCATTTCAAGTAGAAAAGCTATTACCTGGAAAACAAACAAAATAAATCACCACCTTATAATATCAATTTGTTTATTAATTCATTTATGATATCAAAAGTAATATTAATTTCTTTAGGAGTTATATTCTCAACATGAATACCACAGGTAACCACCACATTCTTATTTAATCTTGAGGATAGAAGCTCGGATACATATTTCGCTATCTCATCGTCCTTATGCCCTAATAAATTTAATACGGAGGTTGTAGCACTATAAGCATCCTTGCTTAAACTAGGTCTTGGAACACTTAAGGTAACGCAACCTATATGAGGGGAATCTCCTCCTGCTATTATTACGCATACATCTTCCCCTACTAAAAAAAATTTCATATTAATTCTTAATCTACCTCTTTCTATAGTTAACTCCTGCATAGCATCTCCTCCTAATCATCTTAAGTTTAATCTTAATTATATAGTATATAGTCAAAATATATCCTATAAAATAAAAAATATAATAATAAATATCAATTTGTTTGTTTTTTCTAATTAAGCCATCTCTATTTGTACAACATCATAACCCACCTCTTCAATAGCTGCCTTAATAATTTCATCAGTAATATTATCACTTATTTCGGCAGTAGCAAGCCTTTCATCAAGATTTACTACCACGTCCTTTGCTCCAATCTGCATTAGCGACTCTGTAACACGACTTACACAATGTATGCATCTTATACCTTCTACTAATATTTTCTTTTTCATTTATATTCACCCCTTTATTTATGTGTTCCTTTGAAAATAATAATTTGTTTTACTTAATATCATTATATTGTAATATATTAATATTGTGATGGTTAAATATGAACAAAATTAAAAAACTCCAGTAGAATTTAATTTTCTTTTTCATTCTACTGAAGTTAATTTATATTTTATAATTTAGTTTATTAATTTAGATCACTGCAAATAACAAACAACTGGAGTACCTGCATCAATATTTTTAAATATGGTTTTTGCTACATTAGGTGGTGTATTTACACAACCATGAGAACCATTTGTCAAATATATATCTCCACCAAACTCACCATTTCTCCAACTCGCATCATGTATTCCTATATTTCCATTAAATGGCATAAAAACGTCAACAGGAGTACTGTAGCCCTCTCCCTTTAATGTGGCATTGTTTTCTTTATATTGTATTGCATAAATCCCTGCTGGTGTTGCCAAATTTCTGCTCGAATTACCAGTAACAACATCTCCATCTACGATAAGATTACCATTCTTATAAAACCACATATGCTGTTTCGTCAAATTAATTTCCACATAGGTATTCCCTATATCATTAACATTATGAGATANTGCGGTTTGTATATAACGAGGTTCTTTTGCTATAGTTTGTCCTTTTTTTATAACCGCAATTAAATCAGCGACTTCTCCTCTACGGTCAACTAACCATCCATAAGTGCCACCACCGATCTTTAACGTTGTTCCCAGTGATGTAACAAAATCTCTTTCCTTACCATATGTGTCATAATTATTGTCTATTATACCTAGAGTACTTTTCATCTTATCTTCATTAAATATAATAGTCAGGTTTTCGTTAACTGTAATCCATTTATTTATTATAGAAGCATCTATTACTTCTTGACCTCCAGTAAAGGTATAAGTGATTTTTGAAGTTGTATATTTATGAAGCAAATTTTTAGTGTTTATAACTTCTTTGGAACTTGAAGTATATTTCGGATTTATGTAATTATTTTTCGTCTCCAAATTTACTGCTGTCTCTCCCTTAACAATTGCATTTACTATATTTACGTATAAGGTTTTGCTATTAATTTTATTTCCCATAACTTCTTTTACAATCACATAACCGTTATCTGAATATTTAAAGTTAGCATTTTGAGGTTCAATTATTTTCTTGCTATCAATACAAGAGAGCTTATTAAAATGTTCTTTTAATAATTTTTCATCATAGGTTACCATGCCATATATTTCAGAAGCTTTTGGCTTAGCAAGCTCACTAATCCACATAAAAGAATTCTGACTATCTTTTAAAACTTGGATTTTACCCTTTGCATTATATTTCAAATCAATATCTGATGCCTTAATTTGTTCTTTCACACCGTTTCGTTCTTGAAGTACCAGTGTATATGTTTCATATTTAGATAACATTTCTTTATCTAATTGCTTTACTGTTTTACCAGAAGCATTAATGTTATTAACTATAGAACCAAAATAAAAATGAGTGCTAAAATATATTGACATACCAAAATATAAAACAAGTAAAATAAAAATAGAAATTATAATAGCTTTTTTCTTGGGTTTTATTGGTCGTATTTCCATCGAAGACTTATTGCGTTTTATTGGTTGTATTTCCATGAGACACCTCTTTTAATATAAAGTTACTTGTTAATCATATTCCAATATATTCATAATGTAAAGTAACTCAGCAAATATTTATTACCTTATTTAATTATAATTGCTCGTTAACATTCAGATAAGTAAAAAACATAGATTTTCTAATATTTACATAGTTTTAACAATACGATTACATTAAATTAATACTACTAGTGCAAAATGGAATTAAACAGATATAAAATATAAAATAGGAGGAAAAAGATGAAATTCTCAAAAAAATCACTTGGTTTTATTCTTTCACTCGTCTTCATTTCGTGTCAAATTAATGGTTTAAACACAGTTGTATTGGCAGCAAGTAATGTAATACCCGTTGCAGATTCAACCGCTCCATTAGGTAACGTTACTAAAGTAATGGTGACATTCCATGGAAATACAACTACATCAAAAGGATTTACTTGGTACACTTCAATGGCATCAATTAAAAGTGACCTTCAAGTAGTTGAAAAAAAATCACACACTGCTGACTTTACTAAAGGTAAGAGTTTTATAGGCACATGTGCAGTTCCAAGTAATAATACAGCAACTACCCCTCCAACAAGTACAACAACTACAAAAGCAGAGTTCTTACATAAATCAGAAGCTACTGGGTTAAAACCAAACACAACTTATTATTACCGTGTTGGAGATGCTTCGTTAGGTCTTTGGAGCAACACAAGTACATTCCAAACAGCTCCGAAAAAAGGTGCATTTACATTCCTTGATATGGCGGATCCACAAGCTAAAAGTTACAGTGAAGCACAGCTCGCAGCCTCAACTTTTGCAAAAGCTCTCACCACTGTTCCAAATTCTAAGTTCATAACACTTAACGGTGATCTTGTTGATGACGGAACGGTAGAATATGAATGGGATTGGTTATTTAATAATATAGGACAACGTTTCCTTAACACAACATTTGCTCCTGTAGCTGGAAATCATGAAGAAAAAAATAGTTCTTTTATAGATCATTTAAATCTTGATGTTGCACCAGGATCTGATACTACTACTGGAGCTTATTATTCTTATGATTATTCCAATGCACATTTTGTAATGCTTAATAATAATGAAAACACTTCAGAAAATGATCTTTCACAGGCTCAAATTGACTGGATGAAGGCTGATATTAAAAAAGCTAGGGCTAACGGTTCAAAATGGATTATTGTTGATATGCACAAGGGACCTTACACTACATCAAATCATGCTACTGATAGTGATATAGCGGGGCCTACAGGTTCTAGAAATACTGTTGCTCCTGTCATGGCACAACTTGGAATAGACTTAGTTCTTCAAGGACATGACCATATCTATGCACGTTCTAAACCAATAAAAGCAGATAATACAGTAGCAACACAAAATATAATTACTGAAAAATTTAATGGGCAAGAAATGAAATATCAGGTAAATCCCAATGGTACCATTTATTTAATCCCTGGAACAGCTGGCCCAAAGGTTTATTACAAAAATCAAGAAACATCACTGCTATCCATTAATTATTATGGTCTTTTTGATGTTGCAGATGAAAACCATGCTGGCATATACGGGCCAGATCCAACAGATGCAACAAGGCCAGTTCGTAGCCAGATACAAAACTTCGAAAGTATTACAATAAATGGTGACAAACTATCTGTTGTTTCATACGAAATAGACCAAAACAAGAAAGATGCAAAGGGCATTGCGCAACCATATATTATTGATACCTTTGGTATTTTAAAGCCAATAGTGAAAAATAAATGTGGAAATAATATATTTTCTAAGTAAAAAAAGAATATTCAATATAAATATATCCCCGTAGTGTACCTAAACACTACGGGGATATGTTTTTAACTATTTTTTAGAATATATAAACTTTAAATACTCTGCATCTAAATGATTTCTATAACCCTTCTTTGTGACTATACACTAACTTTGCTTAAGCTCGATCCCTTTGCAAAAAAACGTTCTATATTCTTTTCAACTGACGGATCAGGTATTAATGATGGCGCATGATGTGGTTTCGTACGTGCATCAATGATCATATTATCACAGGCCCAGTGCTTATTTTCATAATAGCTATTTACTCCATAAATATCATGAGACGGGTTACTTCTCGTAAATGTCGCCCATAAAAAGTTTTGTAGCGAGCCGCTCATAAATGAACTGTCATCGCAGAGGATAATCATTGGACAAGTTGACATCTCACCTCTTGCTTTAATTTCCGAGCATAATTCGTCTAATTGCTTTTGCGCTTGTGGATAACTTAAAAATTCGGGTCCTTCAATTGCAACGATCCCTGGCATTACTAAACTTGGATTTCTAAAATTTCGTAAATCCTTTAACTGCTTCGGCACGTCACTACACAATTTTCTCTTTTGATCACCGTACGCAGCAATTACCACTTTGCTNCCTGTATTTAAACCCGTTCCCGAATAATCAAGGGTATCAATTGTTGTATTCGTTTGAAAATGAATGTCACGATGAAGATCGATCCGTTCAAGTATATATGTTAAAAATTCTATCTCTTTACGAGTATCTAAAGGCTTATTCTCTTCAGCCGTAATAAATAAATATTTAGCTAGACTAACTTGTCCTGTTCCTAAAATTCGGTTGGCAATAGTTAGAATTTCAGCTGGTTGTTTGACTTTTCGATATGGTGTGTATCGTTCACTTCCAATGGCAAATAGCAATGGGTGAACTCCAGCTTCATCTATAGCATGGACTTCTTTCACACCAGGAATTTCATATCTTACCGCATTACCCGTTAACTCATGGATTAAATCACCAAAAGAAGTATCCTCTTGAGGAGGACGACCAACAACGGTAAATGGCCAGATTCCATTGGACTTAGCATAAACTTTATGCACCCTCATTACTGGGAAATCATGAATAAGACTATAATATCCAATGTGATCTCCAAAAGGGCCCTCTGGTTTGGTTTCACCTGGATGAATTTCACCTGTAATGACAAAATCGGCATCAAGACTAATACAATAACCATCAACATAAGAAAAACGAAAATTACGGCCAGCAAGCAAACCAGCAAAGGTCATTTCACTTAATTCCTCAGGTAATGGCATGATTGCAGCTAGTGTATGGGCNGGAGGACCTCCAATAAATATGCTAACTTTAAGCGGAACACCAAGTCTGTTTGCTTTCTCTTGATGAACTCCGATTCCGCGGTGTATTTGATAGTGTAAACCAACTTCTTCATTCATTTTATAATCGTTGCCACTAAGCTGAACACGATACATTCCTAAATTACTATTCATAATGCCAGGTTTTTCTGGATCTTCAGTATAAACTTGAGGCAAAGTAACAAACGCCCCTCCATCGTTTGGCCAATGGTGAATAAGTGGAATGTCAGAAATTTGTATCTCCTTGAACCCATTCAATTTATTTTTAGCTTTTTTTAAAGGGAGCGCTTTTGAAGCTGCCCATCCTGTACTTATGTGTTTAAAAGGATTTCTTAATACNCTCATTGGATTATTGCGGACCGCAATTACTTTCTTAGTTGACTCGAAAGTATTCCTAAAAATAAACTTACTTCTCTCTATGGTACCGAATAAATTTGAAACCGCTCTAAATTTCGAGCCTTTAACATTCTCAAATAAGATTGCAGGACCCTCAACTGCGTTAACTCTCAGATGTATTGCTGCCATCTCAAGGTTTGGGTCAACTTCTTCATGTACCCTAACCAATTGACCAACTTTTTCTAAATCAAGAATACATTCTTCCAAACTATGATACATTCTTTCATTCCTCATTTCTTTATTAAAATTTAATCAAACACATTCTAATACCGAAGTAANATTCCTAGATATTCAACACTTCATAATATGCTTCACTTGTGAGACAACTCTTATTAAGATTGTAACATTATTTTACATGATGCTATATACTTTTATAAATATTTACATACAGAAACTTAATANNCATATTCNTGTAGTTTCTTTTAAGTCATTAAATTGGAATTCAGTAACCTTTTAATGAGTAATATCATACTATAATCTCGTGATATCTATACTTTGGAGGAATTATATGAACATCTTATCCATTTTTCTTTTCGCTATTTCCTCAAGCGGTGACAGTCTTATTGTAGGACTAAGTTATGGGGCTAAAAAAGTTAGAATAAATTTTATAAATAACTTTATGATATCCTTTATTTCTGGTATCGGTACTTTTTTAGCAATGTCATTTGGAAAAACAATTTTGCGATTAATTCCCCTTAAATATTCAAATATAATAGGCAGTGGCATATTAATATTATTGGGAATGTTTCTATTAATTAATTGGATCAGAAAAGAAATTGAAAGCAAGAAAAGAACAGAAGAAGTTAATGACGATACATCAGGGTTTAAGCACTATGAGGACGCACTTAGAAACCCAGAAATAATAGATATAAATGACTCAAAAACTATAGACTTTAAAGAAGCCATTATCCTAGGAATTGTTCTTTGTTTAAATAATATTGGTCTAGGAATAGGTGCAAGTATTACAGGTTTGAACATTTTTATGACATCTATATCCTCTTTGATTTTTAGCCTTGTATTTATACCAATAGGGTATTGCATTGGTGAAAAGGTAGTTTCTGATAAATTATCAAGGTATTCAGAAATAATTTCAATATTTATTATTTTAATTTTGGGTATATATGAGCTATTTATATGACAGCAGATTATTAATAGATTTATATATAAGTAAAACAAATTATATGTTTTGCTTATTTATCATTTATGAAGTGTATTTTTTCTTTTCTGCAATAAACCGATAATTCCAGTAATAATCAATATAAATGTTAAAGCAACAATTGCGCAAAAGATATAACCCAAGGATGAGTTAAAGAAAGTACTACCAAAACCAGTTATAGAATAATCCGGTAACAATGATTTCCACGTATCACCAAGTCTTGCCATTCCGTCTGGAATGTATCCAAGTTTTAATTTTATATCCTCACCCGACCATTCTCCATAGGCAGTACCTCGAGCTAATAGTCCAATAGGAGCAAAAATAATTAAACCAATCAAAACATACCAATACTTCTTTATACTACCTATTGTCTTCAATTTTTCAGTTGATGATTTTTGAGGTGGATAGATCTTAAGCATGGCAGGATTTGATTTTTGCATATATCTTACTACAAGTCCTGTTACCATGCCTTCCAGCGGACCAGCTAAAGTAAGATGTGCAAACAACATGGTAGGCACAGTTTGCATCATTGTATATGGTGCGTACAAAGGAGTCCCATCAAGTTTATGAAATAATAATGGTTGTAGACCAAGCTCAATTCCAGTAAACACGGCTGCAATAGTGATTGCTACATATCCAGCTATAATTGAACCAATAAATCTACGTTTCGAAGAGATTTCATATTTACCGGATATTAACTTATATACATAATAACTGACGAATGGCATCACAAATGCCATGTTGAAGATATTTGCCCCAAGTGTAAGAATTCCACCATCTCCAAAGAAAAATGCTTGAATTATTAGCGCAATACTCACCCCTACCGTAGCCGCCCAAGGTCCCAAAATGATTGCCAAAATTGAAGCTCCAACCGCATGCGCTGTAGTACCATCTGGAATTGGTATATTGTACATCATAATTGTAAACGAGAAAGCTGCTCCAATTGCGAGTAATGGAACTTGTTTATCCTTTAATGTCCTTTTTAACTTTGTTGCAGCTATTCCTATTATTGGAACCGTGACAGCACCCAATACTACGCAGGTTTGTGGACTTAAATATCCATCTGGTATGTGCATAATATCTCCTCCTAAAAATTAAATAATGTTAGATTATTCGTAATGATTATGATTACGCTGTTCTCTTTGGTCAAGCACATGAACATGCCTGTGGTAATTCTCATCTATAAGATTTACAGAAAGTAATAACTCTTTATTTGATAATATATCCTGAGGTGTACCCTGGGCAACTATCTTATGATCTTCATTGAAAACTATTACCCTATCAGCAATTTCTTCAACTATGTCCAGATTATGAGTGCACGTAATTAATGTCTTGCCTGCATTATTAAGTTCAACCAATAAATTTATCAACCATCTTTGAGTACGTGGATCTAAACCATTAGTGGGCTCATCCAAAATCAAAACCTCTGGATTTATTGATAATATTGAGGCAATAGCTACTTTCTTTTTCTCACCTCCACTTAATCTATAAGGTGCCCTATCCTTAAATGATTCCAAGTTAAGCATCTGAATAACTCCATTTACTCTATCATTTACTTCCTTAAAGTTAAGCTTCATCTGCAAAGGTCCAAAAGCTATTTCTTCCCATACATTGGTAGAAAATAATTGTGCATCTGAATTTTGAAATATAAATCCAATTCTTTGGCGAAAAGCTTTTGAAAACTGCTCATCATTCAATGTTTCTTCAGTAACAGGTTGACCAAAAGCACTATACTCACCCTTACTTGGAAATATCAAGCCATTAAGAATTTTTAGAAGTGATGATTTTCCTGATCCGTTAGCTCCTAAAATAACTACCTTTTCACCACTGTAAATATCTAAGTTTATATCTTTAAGTACGGTTTCATCTGTTAGATATTCAAATGAAACATCTCTTAATTTCATTATTTCTTCCTTAACCAAGAATAATTTCACCTCCAAAAGCTGCTAAAACACAAATTATTACACCTAAAAGCCATTGAAAATCAAGCAGTGTAAATTTAAACCTGTTCATAATAACTGGCTCGCCTTTATACCCTCTTGATAACATAGCTCCATACACTTCTTCACTTAAGGCATAACTTTTACCAAAGAGGCTTCCAATTGTATTTGAAACAAAGCGACGACCCTCTCTTGAATCAATTTTTCTAAAAGTTCTGCTTTTTCTAGCTATAAACATATCTGTTGTAATATTTAGTAATATAAAAATATACCGATAACACATTTCCAGTGTTGTGATGAATATTTTCGGTAAAAATAAAACTCTAAATGCCTTCATTAAATTAGTCCAGGGGGTGGTAGTCGTAAATAAAAAAGCAAGTGAAATTGAAACACCAACTCTGGCTACTAATAAAATAGCACCTATCACTCCTTGCGACGTAATAGTAAGTTCAGCTGGAAATATTAGTGGACCCAAATGTACTTGATGACCGAAGTTTATAATTGAAATTAAACTAGTGCCAGGCCGTACAAAGTTAAATATAGAAGGTAATACAGCAATTCCTGTAAACAGGGGTGTAATCAACCATATCCGTTTAAAATATAATTTTAATGGTACATATGATATCTTTGCTAAAATACATGATATTAAATAAACAATGGTCAATATAATCACATTATTAAGTAAAGTAGCTGTTAAAATTAATATAATTAAAGATATTACCTTTACTCTAGGATCTATCATTTGTAAAAACCCTTTTTGAAGGGCTATATCCTCAAAAAAGATGACTTCCTTTAAAAGTTTAGAAATGCCCTTTATAGTCTTTTCTAAAAAACTAACTTTCTTCCTTTTACCAATACACCCACATGGACACATGCCTATTTCTCCACTGTTTAACAACCAATCTGGTACTTGATTTTTAGAATTCATTTAATTTCTCCTTCATAACTTAACCTAAAATATTACAAAAATAAAACCACGAAAATTGATAACTGCTTTGCAGAAATCAGCCTTCGTGGCCATTAATCAAATCTATATATTATTTTAATAATATATACTCTCGTAGCATACAATTGTATGATATCATATGATTTTTTATTTGTAAATACCACCTTTTGTTTTTACTTTATCTTCAATATAATTAGCAAGTGAATCATTATACTTCTATCAATCTTATATTTTTGTTAAAAATAGAATATATATCTATTTTGGAGTATAATAATCTTCATATATATAAATATAACATAACATTATTCCAAATGGAGGTATTACCATGAAGATTGCTGTAATAGATGCACAAGGTGCAGGGCTTGGTCAAACAATTATAAAAAAGATTCGTAAAGAAATAGACCTTGATGTTTATATAATTGCACTTGGCACAAATACATTTGCTACTTCGAATATGGTAAGATGCGGTGCAAATGTTGGTATAAGTGGTGAGAAGGCAATTTGTTCATTTTGCAGGACAAATAAAATTGATAGTATAATTGGACCAATTGGAATCATATGTAATGGTGGCATAAACGGAGAGGTTACNCCCCTGATTTCATACTCCATATTTAATATGGATTGTACTAAATATATACTTCCACTACAAAAACANGGCATCTATATCCCAGGAACAAGAAATTTGCAAATCAAAGATATAATTGAAGAAATTGTATTGGATATAAAACTCAATATAAAATTATAAAGGTTGTACAACAAAATTAGACATTTCAATTCCTTCTGGTGACATTACGTGAACTGAACATCCTGTACATGGGTCAAATGAGTGTACTATTCTTAAAAGTTCCACCGGCTGCGTTGTATCTACAACATGCGTTCCAATTAAAGCCTTTTCAATAGGTCCCAAATTTCCTGCGTCATCCATTGGCGAAGCATTCCAACAAGTTGGGGTTACTATTTGGTATTTAGAAATTTTTGAAGTTGCAACAGAAACCCAATGTCCAAGTGCACCTCTTGGTGCCTCTGTTAATCCTATTCCACTTCCTGAAGTTGGTGCCCCAAGATTTGTGAAGGCACTTGCACCGACTACTATTTGACTTATCCATGTCAACATATTAGCAGCTATCTTAGCTGTTTCAGTATACCTAGCTATATGTCTATCCATTACAGAAACTCCATTTCTATAATCTCCGCTAATCCAAGTTCTTGCGATGCTTCCTGCTTCATAAGCTACACCATTGTATCTTGGAGCTTTAAGCCAGGTATAAGCGCCTGTTTTTCCATAGCTTGGAGTTGTTATCTCATTTGCTGGATTCCCCGCTGGTGATGAATACCAAGAATGCCCTACCTGTTCGTTAATATTTGCTTGGCTAAAACTTCCTACAATTCCGTTAGTAACTGTACCAGCTGGGAAAAGTTTATTGCCAGTTATGTTTGTATCAAATACCCCATAGGATATTAGGTTGCCATACCCCTTACCAACAGTGTAGTAGGCACTATATGTTGAAGCCAATTTGTTAACATCAGTTTTATATGTATTTGTAATAAAAGCCGTTATTGTATTTAAATAATTTTTAAAATTTGTTATGTCTGTTGCAGTTGGAAGCGCAGTAACACCTCCAGGAACTACGTTTCCCACATGTGGAANCTTACCACCAAAAATTGCTCCCATTTCATTCGCTTGTCGCCTTATTGACAACGCTGTAACATAATTGTTTATTAGAGTTTGGCTATCAGTAGCATTAAATTTAAAATCCTGAGTGTACCCTGGAGTCCAAGGGTGAGTCACTGGTCCCTGAACGTAATCCATTAATGCTAGTTGATAAAAATGTAATATGTTACTAGAAATAAAGTTAGCTCCTTGTATAAGATCCCTTAAAAGAAGAGCTTGTAAATTTGGAGTAAATCCTGAAGCAGCTTCAACAGCCTTTGATGATGCAATGGCATGGGATACTGGGCATACTCCGCAAATTCTTTGTGTTAAGAATGCTGCATCCTTTGGCACTCTTCCTAAAAGCATATTCTCAAAGTCTCTAAATAAATTCCCCGTAGCCTGCGCAGCTGTTACAATATTGTTGACGTCAAGAGTTACTGAAACCTTTAAATGTCCTTCAAGTCTAGTTATTGGATCTAATACTATAGTACTCATCTTTTTTCCTTCCTTTCTTAAATAAATTAATGTTTGGATAGGCTTATAATAATGGACTTGTTGGGAATGTTGGATTTGAGCAGCCTATGCAAGGATAATTAACTCCTATACACCAAGCTTGTCCATTGTTCCATTTCATTGATGGACATACATTTTGAGTAGATGGACCTTTACATCCAACTGATCGGTAGCATCCTGTCGCTGAACCAATTGGGACACCAGTTTGAGTTCCTCTTCGTGGACACGAACTGTGAATAGTTGAGTAATATTTAGTAGGTCTATTGTTTGCATCCACAGTTGGATTACCAATTAAAATTAGATCCAAAAGAGATTGAATCAAAACAGTAGGATGAACCGGACAACCTGATAAATTAACTATAGGATTAGTTGTTTTTCCAGCTAATATAGTATTAACACTTTGACACCCTGTTCGGTTTGCGCCGGCCGCTGGAACTCCACCAAAGGAAGCACAAGTTCCTGCTGCTACTACATATTTTGCCATTGGACCATATTTTAAAACAGCTTGTTGCATTGTTAATGGAACTCCATTAACCTCTCCAACTATACAATAGTTTCCGCTTGCACCAGTAGGCACCGCACCCTCAATAACGAGTATAAATTGACCCTTATACTGAGTTGCACTTTGGTCAAGAGTTTGCATCGCAATATCACCTGAAGCCGTCATAATTGTACTGTTATATTTCATACTTATTTTATTTAAGAGCACATCATCAATAGTTGTTGGATTAGTTACGTTTAAAGTTGATATAGTACATCCTGAGCAACCTGCACCTTGAATCCAAATTATTGGTGGGTCAGTTTCTGCAGCTAGAACAGTGTTTACATTTGCAAGATCAAAATCTATATTTAAAGCAACTCCTGCAGCAACAGACCACTTCAAAAAATCTCTTCTACTTATTTTCATAAATATCCTCCTTCAATTTTTAAAAAAACTGTCGACGGTTTTCCTATAATATAAATATACATGCAAAATATGTCGTTAATATTGTTTTCTTGTTAATCTTTGTTAAGTCTAATTAAACTTTCCATTTTTTTTACAACAGAGTATGAATTATACTGTATATAATTAAATAAAAAATACATACTAAAATTGATACATTAATAATTTGGCTACAATCTTTTAAAAAAATAATAGCAATTATTAATAGATATGGGAGGTAATGAATTGAAAAATAAATTAAAAATTCTTTTATACACTGTAACCACATTCTTTATGATTTTAGCCTATAAACAAAATGTAATGGGCATTGTGATGCAATATTCTACTCTTCCAAATAAAGACTTCACTACCTCTATGAAAGATGTTAATCCGGAAAAGAAAATAATTTATTTAACTTTTGATGATGGTCCTAGCGTAATTACAGAGAACGTTTTAGATATCTTAAAAGAAAATAATGTTAAAGGAACCTTTTTTATTATAGGAAATCAAATTAATGGTTTTGAAAATATGGTAAAAAGAATTCANGATGATGGCCACAGTATTGGTTTGCATACCTACACTCATAAATTTAAACGTATCTATTCAAGTAGAGATGCTTTTATAAAGGAAATGCTAGACAGTCAAAATGAAATAAATAAGTTAACCGGAATTTCACCAAATATAATTAGATTTCCTGGAGGAAGCAGTAAACGCCTAACTAATGCTTTCTTAACTAAATTGCATAGTTATAATTTTAAGATATACGATTGGAATATGGTAACTTTAGACGGACTAAATCCAAATGCATCTCCAAATAGACTATATA
>JGI24143J45723_1000618_pt1 | contig 18042 bp, 11 predicted proteins | sample BarGraIncu00432A_FD_45723 | JGI IMG/M metagenome (IMG submission 45723) | reverse complement strand
CCGTGCCGGCAGTGAATACCCCGGATGGACGGTAGCCAGGAATACCAATGGCTCCGGATGTTCGTTCCCGACAGCCCATCGTCAAGATCACAGCCTTCGATTGAATAACGGTGTAGCCATCTTCTTCGTTGATGACATGAATTGTTTTGAGGTCGCCGTTATCGGTCAGGTCTAAAACCATGGTATTGAGCAGATAGGGGATACCAAGGTCAGTAACCTGGTGAATATAACGTTCCGCATATTCAGGACCGGTTAATTCTTCATTGAAAGTATGAAGACCAAAACCGTTATGGATACATTGGTTCAGAATACCGCCTAATTCTCGATCCCGTTCCAGAATAAGAACATTTTCCGCACCATCTTTTTTAGCTTCTACCGCAGCAGATAAACCAGCGGGGCCGCCGCCTAAAATAACAACATCATAAATCATGATTATGCCTCCTCCTTAGCTGATTTTGTTTGTCCAGAAAGAATGTAGGTTGAGTCTTGTTGATCATACATAATTTCATCCAACGAACAGTTGAGTTCACGGGCAAGAATCTCAACGACCCGCGGGGAGCAGAAGCCGCCTTGACAACGACCCATCCCGGCACGGCATCGTTTTTTAACGGATTTGACTGTTCGAGCGCCGGCATTGCGATGGATGACATCAAGAATTTCACCTTCGGTAATCGTTTCGCAACGACAGATGACTTTACCATACTTGGGATCTTTTTTAATAATGTCAGCCCGTTCTTCGTCAGAAAGCTCTTCGAAACGAAGATGCGGACGAACCTTTGGATTAAAATTGGGGTTGCTTTCAATATTGGGAATTAATGGTTTTACAATTTCTTCAACAACATAATGAGCGACAGCTGGAATCGATGTTAATCCGGGAGATTCATAACCAGCGACGTTAATGAATCCTTTTACCGGGGATTCTTCAAGGATGAAGTCACCATCGGTGGTGGTAAAGGTATCGGCAACAGGCGTATTTCGGAGTCCCGCATATGAGCGAATGATTTTTTTAAAGGGCAGAGTAGGACAATTTTTCAAAGCATTGGCTTTGATATAATCCAGTTGTTCACCGGTTGTTGAGACATCACCTTTATCCACTGGCGAAGCATCCGGACCGATTAATAGGTTGCCATGTACGGTTGGTGAAACTAAAATACCTTTACCATTTTTTGATGGACAAGGGAAGATGACACTGTTCACGAGAGAACCCGCTTCTTTGTCAAAAATAAAGTAATTGCCTTTTCTGGCAAGAAGTTTAAAATAGGGTTCACCAACCATTTCATAAACGTCATCCGCATACAGACCGGCAGCATTAATAACTAATTTGGCATCGATATTTTCATCAGCGGTAGTGATATTAAAATAATCATCGACTTTATTAATGGCCGTTACCATATGATTGAGTTTAAGGGTAACGCCGTTGTCAATCGCGTTTTCAGCAACATGGGCACAGAGTTCGAAAGGTGAAACAATTCCAGCAGTCGGGGCATAAAGCGCTCCGCAGATATCCTCACTGAGATTGGGTTCCATGGCATGAACTTCATCTTTGAATAAAATTCTTAATCCAGGAACACCATTTTTCAAACCGTTTTTATACAATTCATGGATGGTTGCCATTTCGAATTCATCATGAGCGACGACCAATGAGCCACAACGTTTAAATGGGACATCGAGATCGTCACAAATTTTACCATACATGATATTTCCAGCAGCATTAAATTTCCCTTTAAGTTTATATGATGGGGCATCAAAACCGGCATGGACAATGGCAGAATTTGCCATTGTAATTTGATTGCCCACATCATTTTCTCCATCCAACAAAACAATATCTAATTTGTACCGAGATAATTCTCGGGCAATGTAGGAACCGGCTATGCCGGCTCCAATAATAGCGATATCATACATAATTTATTCCTCCTTGGAACTAATAATAATAAAAAACCACACAATTTTCTCAAATGAAGGATTCATTTAAGAAAACAGTGTGGCTCTCCGTTGCCTTGTATTTTATTTTAGCTTATAGTTTGTAGTAATGATTTTTGCTCTTCTTGAATAAGCTTTATTTTATCCCATAATGGTTTATGGGATGTGCTAACTGATAGTGCACCAGCAGCAAGACAAGAACGAACTTCTTCTTCTGTCTCGATGAACCCCCCAGTGACAATTGGAATATTTATTTCATTTTTAACGCTTTTAATAAGCTTGGGAACTAAACCAGGAAGAATTTCAACTGCATCAGGCTTGATTTTTTTAGCTGACTCAATGGAAATATCCATGGCAGAAGAATCCAATAAAAATAAGCGTTGAACGGTAATAAGATTTTCCTGTTTTGCACGGGTGATAATGTTGTTTTTAGTCGTGATAACACCTGTGGGATTAATCTCTTCTTTAAGATATTTAATAAAATAACTATCCTGAGAGTAACCTTTTATCAGATCCAAATGTATAAAAACATATTTATCTGCTTTCAAACAAAGTTCCACTAACTTTTTTAAATTAAATACATTTCCCGTCAGCAAAAATATGATTTGCGATTGAGAATGTATCGCATCATAAATATCCTTAGGATTACGAACAGCAGCAATGATCGGATTGTCCTGAAACATGAGAAGACATTTTCTCGTAGCCATAAATCTCCTCCCTCGGATTGTGTTTTACAAATACATTATATAACATAAACACTTAAATTGGAAAGAGAAAATCTAAAATTGTTGGGGTGTAATGAAAACACCCCAACACCACTAACAGAGTTTGCCAGGTAAGAAAAAGAATTATTCTACGTCTTCCCAGCCTTTAGAACATTCAACGGCTTTTAACCAGCCAGCATATAATTTAGTACGAACATCAGCAGCCATCACTGGATTGAAAGATCGATCAAGTTTCCAGGCTTTAGTAACATCTTCTTTACCATCCCAGAATTTAACTGCCAAACCAGCTAAGTAAGCAGCACCCATAGCGGTTGTTTCAACGATGGAAGGACGATCAACTGGAACACCAAGAAGATCTGCCTGGAACTGCATCAGGAAATCATTGTTGCAAGCGCCTCCATCAACTTTTAATCTTGCCAATTTAATTTGAGAGTCTTTTTCCATAGCATCCAAAACATCCTTTGTCTGATAGGCAAGAGATTCAACGGTAGCCCGGATAAGATGAGATTTGTTTGCACCACGGGTCAATCCTAAGATGGCACCACGTGCATACATATCCCAATGGGGAGCACCCAATCCGACAAAGGCTGGTACCATGTACACGCCATTGGTATCTGGAACTTTATTGCAATAGTATTCACTATCAGGAGCAGAATCGACAAGTCTTACTTCATCGCGTAACCATTGAATCGCTGCGCCGGCTACAAAGATAGAGCCTTCTAAAGCATAGTCTACGACACCATCCAAACCCCAGGCGATAGTGGTAATCAAACCACTGTTTGATTTTACCGGCTTTTCACCAGTGTTCATAAGCATAAAGCAACCAGTTCCATAAGTGTTTTTAGCCATCCCTGGTTCAAAACAAGCTTGACCAAAGAGTGCCGCTTGTTGATCGCCGGCAGCTCCGGAAATTGGGATTGGATTTCCAAATAAAGTAGTTGTTCCATAAACGTCAGAAGAAGGACGAACCTCCGGTAGCATAGAAGCTGGAATATCCAGTTCTTTTAACATTTTTTCATCCCATTTAAGGGTTTTGATATTAAAGGCCATTGTTCTGGAAGCATTTGAATAATCGGTAACATGTACTTTACCGTCAGTTAATTTCCAGATTAACCAGGTATCAATGGTTCCAAAGGCCAATTCGCCTTTTTCAGCTCGTTCTCGAGCACCGGGAACATTATTAAGAATCCAGTTAATTTTAGTTCCTGAAAAATAAGCATCAATAACGAGTCCGGTGTTTTCTTGAACATAGTCTTCCAAACCACGGGCTTTTAATTCGTCGCAAAATGCTGCCGTTCGACGGCATTGCCAAACAATTGCGTTATAAATAGGTTCGCCAGTCTTTCTGTCCCAAACGACAGTAGTTTCGCGTTGATTTGTAATTCCGATGGCAGCAATATCATCAGCGGTAGCACTGATTTTTGACATAGCTTCAGTTATTACTCCACTTTGGGTAGCCCAAATTTCCATGGCATCATGTTCAACCCAACCAGCTTTTGGATAGATCTGCGTAAATTCTTTTTGTGCAACACTGACGATTTCGCTGTCATGATTAAATAAAATCGCTCTTGAACTCGTGGTTCCCGCATCCAGTGATAAGATATACTTTTTCATAAGTATAACCCCCTATTTATTTTATTATTTTATTTAATTATGTAAAAACATAATAAAATCTAAAGAAAAAAAACGAAAAATTACGAAAAAAATCAAAAAGAGCACATACTAACAAATTTACATATTCTCTTAATGTAAAAACGAAAGTACGGCCCTCCATAACTCCTGCCAAATATGAAATTAGTCTATCTTTGTGTAAAATGCTTGATTGGTTTATTTGGTCATAATAACACAATTTAGAAATGATGTAAAGGGTTACTGATAAAAAAAGAACGTTAATTAATTAACATAAAGGCTATTTGACTCATTTAATAGGTAATTAATTATCATTTAAGATTGTAGATGAATTTGAATTTTAATACTTATTGGTTTGAAAAGATGAAGATTTAGTGGGATCAATTACATCCGACTGGGACAAATATCTATTCATTTTTCGAAAAGTATGGTATAATATTTTATGTATAAAATCGGAAAAAATTAAAAAAACATAAATCTTAGAATGAAAAAATGGTAACAGATATGGAAAAAAAATTTACACATCTTCATGTGCATAGCGAATACAGTTTATTAGATGGATTTTGCCGAATCAATGCCCTTGTGAAAGCTGCGGCGGAAAAAGGAATGGACAGTGTGGCACTTACGGATCACGGCGTTCTTTTTGGTGCGATTGATTTTTACAAAGCCTGTCAAAAAGAAAAAATACACCCGGTCATTGGTTGTGAAGTTTATGTTTCACCCCGAGGGTTAGAACAAAAAGAACCACAATTGGATAAGGAACGTTTCCATCTTATTCTGTTAGCTGAAAACAACAAGGGGTATAAAAACCTTATGAAAATAGTTTCAAAGGGTTTTATTGATGGATTTTATTACAAACCCCGGGTAGATCATAATTATTTAAAGGAAAACAGTGAAGGTCTCATTTGTTTGTCTGCCTGTATTGGCGGAGAAATTCCCAAAATGATTTTAAATAATGATGTGGATGGAGCAGCGCAACGGTGCTTGTTATATCAGAATATATTTGGGAAAGATCATTTCTTTTTAGAAATACAAGATCATCGGTTAAGAGAAGAAGCATTGGTAAATGAGCGGATGTTGCAATTCTCAAAAAAGTATGAGATACCTTTGGTAGCTACAAACGATGTTCATTACATTAACAAGGAAGATAGCGAGAATCATGATGTTCTTTTATGCATCCAAACAGCGGCCACCGTTCAGGAAGAAAAGCGGATGCGTTTTCCAAATAATGAGTTCTATTTAAAAAGTCCTGAGGAAATGTCCAAACTATTTTTAGATATACCGGAAGCGATTGAAAATTCCAATCGTATCGCTAAAAGGTGTCAAGTGACGTTTGATTTGGAAGAAACACATTTGCCCAAATTCGAACTACCTGCAGATGAAAATGCAAAAGATTATCTTAAAAAGCTGTGTGTTCAGGGAATGCACAAGAAATATAAGAATGTTTTATCAGAATTGGATGAACGATTGGAATATGAGCTGGATACCATTCATAAAATGGGCTTTGATGATTACTTTTTAATTGTATGGGATTTTATCAAGTATGCAAAAGATCACCAAATCATGGTAGGTCCGGGAAGAGGGAGTGCAGCAGGAAGCGTCGTTGCATACTGTTTGGGAATTACAACCATCGATCCGATTAAGTATCAGTTGCTGTTTGAACGATTCTTAAATCCCGAGCGTGTCACCATGCCTGATATCGACGTTGATTTTTGTTATGAACGCCGCCAGGAAGTCATTGATTACGTGGTTCAAAAGTACGGTGAAGATCGGGTTGCACAAATTATTACCTTTGGAACCATGGCGGCCCGAGGGGCTTTACGGGATGTTGGAAGAGCCTTGGATATGCCCTATAATGCAGTCGATCGGGTCGCCAAGGAGATACCGATTCACCCAGGGGCCAATGTAACCATTAAAGAGGCACTGGAAGAGAATCCCGAGTTGAGAAAGATGGAAACTGCTGATGAAGATGTTGCCAAGCTGATAAGAACAGCTCAATCCATTGAAGGTTTATCCCGTCATGCTTCAACTCATGCGGCAGGAGTTGTTATATCAGATAAGCCGCTGGTGGAATATATTCCGCTTTATCGAAATAATGATGCGATTACGACACAATTCCCGATGGGTCTGTTAGAAGACTTGGGACTGCTGAAAATGGACTTTCTGGGCTTGCGAACATTGACAGTCATTCGCGATGCCCTGGAAAATATTGAACTTTCCGGCGTTCAGTGTCCGGATCTGGAAGCTTTGGAAATGGAGGATGCCAAAGTTTATGAGATGCTTTCAAAAGGCGATACCTTGGGCGTATTTCAGTTGGAAAGCCGTGGCATGCAGCAGTTTATGAAAGAACTACAACCGAGTAATTTTGAGGATATCATTGCTGGAATATCCCTGTATCGCCCAGGTCCTATGGATCAAATACCACGCTATATTGAAAACAAAAAAAATCCGAAACATATTTCATATGATCATCCGATTCTGGAACCCATTCTCGATGTCACTTATGGATGTATGGTTTATCAGGAACAGGTTATGCAGATATTCAGGGATGTAGCTGGTTTTTCCATGGGGCGAAGCGACTTGGTTCGCCGTGCCATGTCCAAGAAAAAAGGGGATGTAATGGAAGCCGAAGGCCAGGTTTTTATTCATGGAGAAGTGAATGAAAATGGAAAAATCGTCGTTGATGGAGCGGTTCGGCGAGGGATTCCGGAAAAAATTGCGATAAAAATATTTAAAGAGATGAAAGATTTTGGGAAATATGCATTTAATAAATCCCATGCAGCAGCTTATGCAGTTATTTCCTATCAAACGGCATGGCTAAAATATTTTTATCCCACAGCGTTTATGGCGGCATTGATGTCAAGCATTATGGATGATGAGAAAAAAGTAGCCAAATATATTGATGACTGCCGTAAAATTGGGATTCATGTATTGCCGCCAAATATTAATGCCAGTTATGAAAAATTTAGTGTTTCGGAAAATTCAATCTGCTTCGGGCTGGGTGCGGTGAAAGGACTTGGCAAAAATGCCATCACTGCAATCATTGAGGCCCGAAAAAAGGAAGGCGATTTTCTAAGCCTTAGGGATTTTTGTGAACGTGTTGATTTAAAGTCTTTGAACAAACGGAGCATTGAAAGTCTTATCAAGGGCGGTGCTTTTGATTCGATCGGAAGCAATCGGGCCCAGATGCTGGTCATTGCGGAATTAATTGTTGATCAGGTTCAACGAGAAAAAAAAGATCGGCTCTCAGGTCAGATGTCACTGTTGGATATGGCAAATTTGGGAGATTCAAGAGAGATACTGATATTAAAAGAAGAGCATTTTCCACAAAAGGAACCTTTTTCGAAAGAAGAGCGGTTGGTATTGGAAAAAGAAGTTTTAGGCTTGTATGTTACGGGACATCCGCTCGAAAAGTATGAAGAAATATTAAAAAAAACAGTGACTCTTTTTTCCAATATGGTCGACAGTTATCAAGATTTAAAAGATGCCGGCATAAGGGATGGACAACAGGTCAGTGTGGGCGGATTAATTGCTGAATTAAAAACCATGATGACAAAAAAAGGGCAAATGATGTGCTTTCTAACCATTGAGGATTTGTATGGAAGAATTGAAGTGGTTGTTTTCCCCAGAACCTATGATGAATACAGACATCACTTAAAACAGGACCAGCCGGTTGTGATTAAAGGGCGAATAAACTATAATGAAGAAGCACAAACATCCGTGATTGCTTCGCAAATTTATCCAATTGGACAACCGTCCAATCAATTGAATAACCTTCAAGTTGAAGAATCTTCTGCTTCCTATAAAACGACAAATGGGACCCAGCTTCATAAGAAACTGGTTTTAAGTTTTGACGATTTAACAGAGAAGGCCTTGATAAAAACAGTGAAATCAGTTCTAATAAAGTATCCGGGACCGGTACCGGTTGTGCTGTATTTAAGAAATGATCATAAGAATTTTGGAGCAAATAGAAACTTATGGGTGACTCCGGGAGATGCACTAATCAGTGAATTAACTCATATTTTAGGAAATCAAAACGTGGAGGTAAAATAAAATGCGAATTGGATTATTAACGAGTGGGGGCGATGCCCCGGGAATGAATGCAACCATCCGGGCCATTGTACGGACGGCGATTTTTAATAAAATTGAAGTTTATGGAATCAACAGAGGTTTTGCAGGTTTATTAGAAGAGGATATCACTCCGCTCAGCGTTTACTCGGTCGCTGATATTCTTCAACGGGGAGGAACAATTCTCAGAACATCAAGAAGTGATTTTTTTGCCACCGATGCTGGCGTTAAAAAAGGTGTTGCAGTTCTCGAAGAATACGGAATTGAACATCTCATTATTATTGGCGGTGATGGGAGTATGAACGGTGCCCTGGCACTTCAAAAACTCGGAGTCAATGTCATGGGAGTTCCAGGTACGATTGATAATGATTTAGGCTGCAGTGATAACACCATTGGATTTGATACAGCGGTTACCACCGCTTTGGATGCGATCAGCAAAATAAGAGATACAACCTATTCACATAATCGTATCAATGTTGTCCAGGTTATGGGGAGAAAATGCGGTGATATAGCACTCTATGCAGGACTTTCCGGAGGTGCTGAAGCTCTCATTCTGCCAGAAGTTGAAACGGATCTGGATGCCATATGTGAGAGACTTCTTCAGGGAAAAGACCGTGGGAAGCTTCATAGTATTGTAATGTTGGCTGAAGGCTGTGGAAATTACAGGGATTATTGCGTAAAGATTGAAGAACGCACCCAAGTAACGACAAGAGGAACGAATTTAGGGTATATTCAAAGAGGTGGTTCGCCATCAAACGCGGATAGAATTTTAGCAAGTTTTATGGGTTATAATGCAGTATTGAGTATCATAAAAAAAGAAACAGGACGTATTATTGTCGAACGTTGCGGGTCTTATTTGGGAATTCCCATTGATGAAGCACTTAAAATGCCAAAAATATTCCGACAGGATATTTATGATATGGCATCGGTATTATCCATATGATTTAAAAAAGTCTTTAGAATAGAAAGAAGGTAAAAAAATGAAAAGAACCAAGATTGTATGTACTTTGGGTCCAGCGTCAGATACAAAGGAAATATTAAGAGCGCTGATCCTAAATGGAATGAATGTCGCCCGCTTAAACTTTTCACATGGTTCTCATGAGGAACATTCGGCAAGAATTCAGCGAATTAAAGAGGTACGTAAAGAACTGGGAATACCCGTGGCAATTATGCTGGATACAAAAGGCCCGGAAATAAGAACAGGGGAATTACTTCTGGGAAAAGTTGAACTGGAAGCTGAAAAAATGGTCATTTTAACAACAGAAAACATCTTGGGAGATGAAAAGCGATTCAGTATTTCTTATGACAATCTTCCCAGTGAAGTATCAGTGGGATGTCGAATTCTAATTGATGACGGGTTGATTCAGCTTGAAGTAGTAGAAGTACAGGGAACTGAAATTAGTTGTCGAATATTAAACGGGGGAACTTTAAGTAATAAAAAAAGTATAAATCTTCCTTCTGTAAACATCGAATTGCCAGCTTTGACTAAAAAAGATGAAGAAGATATTATTTTTGGAATTAAACAAAAAGTGGATTTTGTTGCTGCTTCATTTGTAAGAAAACCCAAAGATGTTTTAGAAATCAGAAGAGTATTGGAACAAAATGGTGGCGATGGTATTAATATCATATCTAAGATAGAAAATAGCGAAGGAGTCGAAAAAATCGACCGAATTCTTAATGTTTCTGATGGGATAATGGTTGCCAGAGGGGATCTGGGGGTAGAAATACCGGCGGAAGAAGTGCCGCTGGTACAGAAAAGTATTATCAGAAAGTGTAATCTGGTTGGGAAACCGGTGATAACAGCGACCCAGATGCTGGATTCAATGATGCGTAATCCCAGACCGACTCGGGCAGAGGTTGGGGATGTTGCAAACGCAGTGTTCGATGGAACAGATGCGGTGATGCTTTCAGGAGAAACGGCGGCGGGATCCTACCCGATAGAATCAGTAAAAACAATGTGCAACATTGTCGTAAAAAGCGAAAATTCTGAAGAATATGCAAGGCGGCAAAAACCGGAACACGGGGAACTGACCACCACCAATGCAGTGAGCGAAGGGGCTTGTCAAATTGCAGATCAACTCAATGCACAATCCATTATCGCCGCAACATCATCCGGTCATACAGCGCGCATGATTTCAAAATATCGTCCAGATTGCGAGATCCTGGCAGTGACGGATAAGGTGACAACGGTTCGGCGTCTGGCATTGGTTTGGGGAGTTGACTGTATTTATACACCCGAGTTTGGAGATACCGACAGTATGATCATGGATGCTGTTGAAAAGGCTGTTGAACAGGGATATGTAAAATTCGGAGACATAGCAATTGTTGCGGCCGGAGTACCACTGGGCGTTCAAGGAAATACCAATATCATAAAAGTTCATACCGTTGGTAATGCGATTATCAACGGAGTTGGCATCGGGAAAAAACCGGTTACCGGTTATGCTAAAATTATAACAGCAGCCAATACCGACGATTTTATGGAAGGCGACATTCTCGTTGTAAAATCTTTAACGCCGGAGATCAGTCATATTCTTCATATGGCTTCAGCGATTATTACTGAAGAAGGCGGACTAAGCTCTGAAGGTGCTATTGCAGGACTTCATTATGAAATACCGGTCATTGTTAATGTTTCAAAAGCTTTGAAAGTTATTGAGCATGGCAAGCTGATTTCCCTTGATCCCAAACGAGGAATTATTTATCAGGGAAGAGTCCAAATGATTTAAGTCGATTAATTTAAATATTAAAAAGCCTTTCTATTATTCATTGATATGCATCAAGGCGAATACCCAAAGGGTGTCCGGCTCGGCGTGACAAGGATAATAGAAAGGCTTTTTATCATTTGTTTTAGATCACTAATCTATTTCATACATAATTTGATAGGTTTGAGAAGGGACACTATCTTCAGTAGAATTTGTGCTGGCAGCATTTGTTTCTGCAGAAAAATACAGAATTGATTTATTTGGATGACAAAATACCGGAGAGCTCAATTTTAAAGGAGCTGTAACCTGAAGGGGATTATCACCATTGGCATCCATGATCCAAATTGACTGTGATTGAGAATCATAATTGGGTGAATACTGGGTGTAAATAATATTTTCACCATTAGGCGTAAATTTCACAGTTCCAAAATGACCTGTTGCAATCGTTGAAGATTTAATATCACTGGTTTTCCAAGTGCCGATGCTTTGAGATGCACCACCGCTTTTTATAAATATCACTTGATTTGTCATATCATTAATATCAAAACTATTCACATTTTCCGCAATTAAACTGGGAGACAATTCGAGAGAATCATCTTTTATTTTAGCATAGTACAGATTAGTCTTGTCTTCTTTAACCGGATCATAAGCGATAAACACAAAACCCTTTGCATCTTCAATATAATTGATGGATAGAATTGGATAATCCCGAAGAGTTTTGTAAACAGTGCGGTTTCCTTTGTTGTCAGCCAATACAAGTTCATTATTATTGTTGCTATAAACGACTTGATTAGATTCATTGGTACTGAAAAACTGAATGACATTTTCTTCAGGGTTTGAGATCGTACGGGTGATGTTTTTATTAATGTCCGTCCATAAAAGTTGACTGTCCAAGTTCCCAGAATTTGGTTCAATCGTTTTTTCGATATAATAGATACCGGTATCATTGGTATCATAAAGAGCTGATAACTCATGTTTATCTGAATTGACAAATGAAGATAATTGTTGAGTATCGGTATTAAATGTATCGATATTAAAGGTTGTTCCGCTATTGAGGATAATCAAATTATTTCCGTTATTGGTAATATCTTGAACGACACCAGTTGAAATGACATTAAAGGATTGGATGCTGATTTTCTGGGGTGACTGAATCCCGGAGAAAATGCCTCCTTTTAAGACGACCGGTACATTCACTGGAATAAATAAATTTTGACAGCCGCTGGCAAACAACGCGATCATGATGATAAAAGCAAGGAAAAGGCTTTTATTCTTTAGGTTTTTCATTTTTGTCACCTCCATATATTAAAACGGATAAAATAGGGATGGTCACAATAATATTTGTTCCTTCTCCAACCTGGCTGACAATTTCTATTTTACCCTCATGTTTTTCAACAATCTGTTTAACGATATAAAGTCCAAGCCCTGAGCCCCCCTCACCGGGTCCCCGGGACCGATCTTCTTCAACTCGATAAAAGGCATTAAAAATACGTTTCTGTTCAATTTCTGCAATTCCGGGACCATAATCACGAATGGATACAACAATGTGGTCATCTTCAAGAGTAGAAATAACATCGATAATGTCACCGTTATTTGAATATTTAATGGCATTGTGAAGAATGTTTATAAATACCTGCTGAAGCCGGTCGTAGTCACCGAGAATTTCAGGAAGTTCATCAGAAATATAATTAATTTGGATATCAGACTGAGTTGCCTTAATTTGCATTTGTTCAACAACTTCAGAAATTAAAACAACAATATTTAAGTTCGTTTTTTTAAAATCAAATTCGGCCTTGTCAAATTTATTTACATTCAGCAAATTATCTACAAGTCGGAGAAGACGATGGCCTTCACGATTGATTGTGTTTAAAGAGCGGTTTATTATTTCAGGATCAGCAACCTGTCTTCGCGTGAGCATATCGGTATACCCGATAATGGTCGTTAAAGGCGTACGCAATTCATGAGAAACACTGCTGATAAACTTCCGCTGTTCGTCCTGAAGGTGCCGGGCAGCAGTCATATTACGGATTATGATCAAATAATTTTCTTCAAAACCTTTTTCTCGTATAGGACTTCCGATCAGTAAAAGATTACGATTATTACAATCAATTTCTTCTGAAATATGGTTTTTCCCATTTTTTAGACTGTCAAAAATATCCCGTAAGAATGATTGATACTGAAAATCATAAATTGTTTTTGGATTGCTGACATTGAAATACGTTTTTATATAACTGTTTGAAGTAATGATATTTCCATTTTTGTCAATAGCCAACAAACCGTCATCAATCGATGCGAGTACTCCGGCAAGACGTTTTCTTTCTGATTCCAGCTGAAGAATGACGTTGTTGATATTGGTAATCATGCCATTAAAAGCTTGTGTTAAATCACCAATTTCATCAGAATGCTTATAGTAAATAGTCAGATTAAAATTCCCATTATTGATTGCTTTGGAAATCTTCGTCAAATCCTTAATTGGTTGGAAAAAATGTTTGGAAAAAATCATCGTTACCAATACCAACACAAAAAGACCGATGAGACCACCAATTGCAAAAAGAATACTGGTGATATGAAGAAAAGTATCCAGTTCACGCATGGGGTATAGAAAGCCAATGTACCCTACTATCGAGTTGTCTATCTTAATGGGAGAGACATAATAGGCAACGCTGGCGTTGTTCACGGACTTCAAAGTAAACACCGGTGCAGACTGAGCCTTAGACAAATTTATTTCGGTGTCAAGGGTATTTGTATTGCTTAGGTCGACTGAATCCGCAATAAGGGATCCACTGGTATCAAAAAGCAATACGCGATTATTTTCATTGACAGCAATATTCTTACATAAGTAAAGACCATTTGAGGAAAATCGATTAACTGGTGAATCGGAATTCTGGGAGCCTTTGAGCGCTTGATCAATGTATAAAGTGGTGTCTTGAGTCATTTCCAGCAGGTTATCTTTTGCCTGATTAATATAATAATAAGAGGTTCCCTGAAAAACACAAAATACAACAATTAAAAATGCAAAAGCAAAAAGAAAAATGTTGTAGATGATCATTCGATTCCGGTAGCTCAGATGCATTAGAGCTTCCTCATTTTATATCCAATTCCAAATACAGTTTGGATGTATTTATTTCCCTGGGTATCAATTTTTCGTCGAATTCTCTGTACATGCATGTCAACGGTTCTGGTATCGCCATAGTAATCATATCCCCAGATTTTTTCAAGAAGTGTATCCCGAGGGAAGACCTGTTCAAGATTTGAGGCAAGCAGGAAAAGCAGTTCAAATTCTTTTGGTGTTAAATGGATTTCTTTTCCTTCAAGCAAAACCATACGTTCATCAGCATAAATGCTCAGGTCGCCATTCTTTAATAGAGATTCTTGTTTTTTAGGTTCAATTGTAATGGCTGATCGTCTCAAATGAGCTTTAATTCTAGCTAAAAGCTCCCGATTGTCAAATGGTTTGGTAAGATAGTCATCGGCTCCGAGTTCCAATCCCAAAACCTTATCAATGATGTCGGTTTTAGCAGTTAAAAGAATAATGGGAACACCTAACTGCGGACAAAGTTCCCGACAAACATCATAACCGTTTTTTTTAGGAAGCATAATATCCAGAACAATAAGATCAGGGTGAATAGCTAACGCTTTTTCGACTGCTTCCACACCATCATACGCAGTTTCAACCTGGTATCCTTCAAACTCAAGTTCTAATTTTATCAAATCAACAATAGATGCTTCATCATCTACAACGAGTATTTTTTCATTCATTTTAGTACCTGCTTTCTAGTTTTTAGTTTAATATTAGATCGTTTAAAACCAAAGATTTAATTGTTCTTTATTTTGAATAGCCCCGATAACCCGATCATCGAGATCAGGTATGGTTTTACGAAGATCTTTAATCATGTTTTTGATATCCTCCCGCTTGGTGAATCCATTGGCGGGACAGGTACTTTCGATCACGGGAAGATTTTTGATTTTAAAGTAACTAATGATATCCCGCTCTTTAACAAAAATTAAAGGACGAATAAGGGTGATCGCTTTTCGATCCAAATAGGTCACCGGGGAAAAAGTATTGATTCTTCCTTCATAAAAAAGACTGAGAAAAAAAGTCTCGATGGCATCATCGGCGTGGTGTCCAAGTGCAATGGTTCTGCAGTTTTGTTCAAGAGCCAAGTCGTGAAGAGCGCCTCGCTTCATTCGCGCACATAGGGAACATGGGTTTTTCTCGTGTCTTTCCTCAAAAACAATGGAACCGATAGCTGTTTTTTTTATAGTGTAGGGGACATCCAGGCTTGTACACAATTCAACTAAAGGAGAAAGATCCATCCCGCCAAAACCCATATCTAAAGTGATCCCTTCAAGTTCAAAAGGAACCGGAGAAAAGGTTTGGAAGCGTTTCAGCGCAACCAGGAGAGCAGTGCTATCCTTGCCACCGGACAAACCGATGGCGATACGATCGCCAGGTTTGATCATCTCGTATTTTTCAACCCCGCGACGAAGAGGCCCAAGAATTTTTTTCATATAAGATTCTCCTGTTCATTCAAATGTCCGATACAATTTTTCTTGGAAGGGCTATTTTACAACGCTTGTCAAAATAACCTTTAAAAGGTACAATTGTTATCAAAAGACATCCTGTGGTCATTTTAACATTTAATGAGAGAGATTAAAAGGATATTATCCTTTATAAAGCATTCATTTAATCAAATTAGTGAGTAAAATATAAATTCAGGAGGAAAAATTGGCGTTAATACAAAGTTTTTATATGAATAACAGAAAAAAAGTTGGCGAACAACTGAAAAAAAACTGCATCGCTATTGTGTTTTCGGGCAGAGTAGTTGAGATGTCTTTGGATGAAGACTATCCTTTTTTTGCCAGCAACAACTTTTATTATCTAACCGGTATTAGGGAACCCAATGTGGTTTTGATTATAAAAAAAAATATGGATGGCCTTGTAACCGAGAAATTGTTTATCGAAGAAGCCGATCCGTTTAAGGAAAAATGGATAGGAAAAAAAATTGATAAAGAACAGGCACAAATATTATCTGGTATCGAAGCAATTGACTACAGCAAAAACTTAGCAAAGGAAATAGGCGTGGTCGATTCGTCCATACGATTATATTTCGATTTTAAAATACCTGAACATCAGAGCTTTAAAACCAAAGATAAAAATGTCCAAAAGTTCTTAAAACAATGCGAGTTAAAGGATTTGCACCCAATCCTTTCAAAGATGCGGATGATAAAAACACCAGCAGAGATTGTGGCAATAAAAAAAGCAAACGCGATGACGAAAGAAGGCTTTAAAGAAATGCGGACGTTGATTAAGCCTGGTATTTATGAATATGAACTCGCTGCCTTTTTTGAATATTTTCTAAAAAAAGAAGGTGCCGATGGACTTGCCTTTGAAAGCATCGTTGCATCAGGGAAAAATGCCACGACGCTCCATTATGTGTCAAATCATGCCAAACTAAAATCTGGAGACCTTATTCTTTTTGATCTGGGTGCAAGAGTTAATGGTTATTGCGGAGACATTAGCCGAACCCTTGCTGTGAATGGAGACATGACATTTATCCAAGAAAAAATAGTTCACATGGTAGAATCTGTACAGAAAGAAATGTTTCTGGCCTATAAACCCGGAGCAGCCATGAAAAATCTCCAGGGATTAGCAAAAGATTTGTTCCTGGAAAAATGCTGCGATGCTGGCTTTATTCCTAAAGATCAGGATATTACTGAATTTTACTATCATGGGATTGGCCATTCTTTAGGTTTGGATACGCATGATTTATGTCCAGGAGGTGATTTGGTATTAGAACCAGGTATGGTATTGACCGTTGAACCCGGTTTGTACATGGAAAAGCTTGGCATCGGTGTTCGTATTGAAGATGATGTTGTTATCACAGCCAATGGTTGTGAAGTATTATAAAAAAAACGTTGACATAGGAAAAGTTGAAGTGTATCATTTAAAAAAGTAATTGAATATTTACCTATCCAGAGAGGTGGAGGGACAGGCCCTATGAAACCCGGCAACCAGCGCAAGCATGGTGCCAATACCTGCGAATTTCTGCAAGTTCGCAATGATGGGATTTAATGTAAATCATTAACCTCGTCAAAAGACGAGGTTTTTTTGATATCGGGTAAATAGACATTACATTATTATTCAAAAGGAGAAAACAGATGAAAAAATTATTTACCTCGGAATCCGTTACCGAAGGGCATCCAGACAAAATGTGTGACCAAATTTCAGATGCGGTACTCGATGCTATTTTTGAACAGGATCCGATGGCTCGGGTTGCCTGCGAAACGATGGTCACTACCGGGTTAGTGGTGGTTGCCGGTGAAATTACAACATCCTGCTATGTGGATATTCCGAAAATCGTACGTAATACGGTTCGAGAAATTGGGTATGACCGTGCTAAATATGGCTTCGACTGTGATACCTGTGCAGTTATTACCAGCATTGATGAACAATCCGGTGATATCGCAATGGGTGTTGACGAAGGCTTTGAGTCGAAAAATGGGGAAGGTGATGAACTGGACCTGTCTACCGGAGCGGGAGATCAGGGCATGATGTTTGGCTTTGCATGCAATGAAACCCCAGAATTGATGCCAATGCCTATTTCATTGGCGCATAAGCTTGCCAAACGTTTATCAGATATACGAAAAGAAAAGCTTGTTAATTATTTACGACCTGATGGAAAAACTCAGGTAACTGTTGAGTACAACGATGGGGTTCCAACACGAATCGATACGATTGTTATTTCCACTCAGCACAGTGTTGACGTTGCATTTGAGACGATCCAGAAGGATATGATTGAAAAGGTCATAAAACCGGTGATTCCTGCTGAATTATTGGATGATGATACCAAATATTTTATCAATCCAACGGGACGATTTGTGATCGGCGGACCACAGGGAGATTGTGGCTTAACTGGCCGAAAGATTATTGTCGATACTTACGGCGGTTATGGTAGACATGGCGGCGGTGCTTTTTCAGGAAAAGATCCGACAAAAGTGGA
>JGI24143J45723_1000617_pt1 | contig 18051 bp, 17 predicted proteins | sample BarGraIncu00432A_FD_45723 | JGI IMG/M metagenome (IMG submission 45723) | reverse complement strand
CCCCCCGGCGAGCCGATCAGGCGGGTTTCTACATGATCGGCGTCAAAAACGCGGGGCTTGCCCCCGAAGTCTCTCTCGGCGTGGACTCGCTTTTCAAAAACTCGCTGGCCGAGACCCTGACCGAGACTGAGCGGGCCTTTCAGATGGGCTTCGTCTCCATGACCGAGGCGATCATGGTGGCAATCCAGATCGTTTCCTATATGGTGATCGCCATTATCATGGTAGTGGCCGCAAACACCATGGCGATGACGGCGCGCGAGCGGATCGGGGAGTACGCCACCCTAAAGACGCTCGGCTTCAAGGCAAGCCACCTGGCGCTACTCATTTTTGGCGAGTCGGTGACTATCTCGCTTTTGGGCGGTGTGGTCGGTGCGCTTTGCACCTTTCCCGCAGCGCTCTGGATCGAGCAGGAACTCGCACAGTTTTTCCCCTATTTCAGCGTGTCACGCGAAACCATCCTGCTTGAGCTGCTCGCCTCTCTGGTCGTCGGTGTGGTCTCAGGGATCTTCCCGACTTGGCGAGGCTCAACCATCCGTGTCGCCGACGGTCTGCGGCGCATAGGATAGGGAGCGACACAGGTTCCGCGAATGTCTGCGATCCGACAATCCGTAGGTCGCGTTACGTCTCATCAACGCGACAACCCTGGCGCATCCGGCGCTGCTGTTGCGTTTCACGGTGAAACCGTTCAACGGCAACCTACCAAATTGGCCTTCTCCCGGGCTCAGTTCAAATCCCGCTCCCGGAGGGGGAAGCTTAGTCGTCCTCAGCAAGGATTCTCTTCCTACTCCATGGTCTCGCCTGCCTGTCACGAGATTCGCTTGCCGTTTTCTTAATTCTCGTTCCGCTAAGAGACTCTTGACCGCCGGGCCCCACTCGCTTATACTGCGATCCCTTCCACCCGAACCGGCCGATTGCCAAGCACTGCGCTGGAATTTGATACAAACGTTCGGCTGCGATTTCGCCTGACCCACCCGACACCGTCGTCGCACCCTAAGTTTATATTCTTTATCTTCCAACAGTGCCGCGTCTGCAGTTGCTTACCTGTTAACTGCAACTGGCTACCAATACTTATAATGGAGGTTTGCTACGTGAAGTTTGCGCGCATGACAAAGGACAGGATCGTCTGGCTCCTGCTGCTGGTATCGCTGATCCTCTACTTCGCCGACTACTACATCTTCGGCAAGCCGGGTGAGATCGGCTTCAGCTTCATGTCCAACGTCGCCTTTCTGCCGGTGTACGTCCTCTTTGTAACGCTCATGCTCGAGCGCGTCATCAAGGACCGGGAGCGCGAGGCGATGATGAAGAAACTGAATATGGTGATCGGCATCTTCTTCAGCGAGGTCGGGACCCATCTGCTGCGCGATTTCCTCGATTTCTTCCCCGACGGCAAGGAACTGTCCAAGGTGCTGCGCCCCACACCCCAGTGGAAGGACAAGGATTTCGTCGCGGCGCATGACTATCTCAAGGGGAAGGACATCCACCTTGACTCGCGCCGCGGGGACTTGGGCGCGCTGAAGGATTTTCTTCAGATGCAAAAGGGAACCATGCTGATGCTCATGGAAAACCCTAACCTGCTGGAGCATGCCGCCTTCACCGATCTGCTCTGGGCCGTCTTCCATCTGATCGAGGAACTTCAGGCGCGCCGCACTCTGGAAGGGCTCCCGGAAAGCGACCTGGACCACCTCTCCGGTGACATGAAGCGGGCCCACACTCATCTGCTGATCGAGTGGGTCTCCTACATGTGGCATCTGAAGAAGGATTATCCTTATCTCTACTCGCTTGCGGTCCGAATGAACCCGATGAACCCCGATGCCCATGCCGAGGTGCTCTGACTATTGCCAAAAAAACGTTGCAAAATGGACGGCGTTGCCTTATACCTGTACGCTTCGCTGACAGCCACTACCCCTGCCCAAAAGGTGACCCGAGCTTGCAAGAAAAGCAAACACTGGCAAAACTCCGACAGGAAATCGACACGGTCGACGACCGCATCCTTGACCTACTGAACCGGCGGGCAACGCTCGTTATGCAGGTCGGCGCCCTGAAGTCCCGGTCGCAAAGCGACTTCCACGTGCCCAGTCGCGAGCGGGAGATCTATGAGCGGCTGACCGCAGCCAATCCCGGGCCGTTCCCGGCGGATGCGGTGCGCGGCGTCTTCCGCGAGATCATCTCGGCTTCGCTTGCCCTGGAGTCCCCGATGAAGGTGGCGTTCCTGGGTCCCAAGGCGACCTTCAGTCACCTGGCGACCATGCAGCAGTTCGGTCTCTCGGCGGAACTCTCGCCGGAGCGCTCCATCCCCGCGGTCTTCGAGGCGGTGGAGAAGGGTGAGGCCTACTACGGATTGGTGCCGGTGGAAAACTCCACCGAGGGGATGATCTCCCACACCCTGGACATGTTCATGGAGAGCGAGCTGAAGATCAACGCCGAGGTGCTTTTGGAGGTTTCCCACTTCCTGCTCTCCCGGACCGGCCGCTTCGAGGACGTGAAGAAGGTCTACTCGCATCCGCAGCCACTGGCCCAGTGCCGTAAGTGGCTCGCCGAGAACCTCCCCAACGTGCCCTTGGTCGACGTTGCCTCGACAACGCTTGCCGCCCAGATTGTTGGCGAGGACTACACCGCCGCGGCAATCGCCAGCGAATACGCCGCCTCCATCTACAACCTGAAGGTGGTGAAGGCGCGCATTGAGGACCAGGTGAATAACTTCACCCGCTTTCTGGTGATCGGGCGCAAGCTTGCCGACCGCTGCGGCGACGACAAGACTTCGCTCATGTTCGCGGTCCGTGACGAGCCTGGGATCCTGCACCGGATGCTGGAGCCCTTCGCCAAGCGCGGCATCAACCTTTCCAAGATCGAATCGCGCCCTATGAAGAAAAAGGCGTGGGAATATATCTTCTATCTGGACCTGACCGGCCACATCACGGATCCCGAAGTCGCCAAGGCGGTGCAGGAGCTTTCGCTTTGCTGCCAGTTCGTCAAAGTGCTCGGCTCCTACCCGCGGGCTCGTTCATGAGCCGTGCTGATCAGCCGCTGATAAAACGCCTGGCCGTCATCGGCGTCGGCCTGATCGGCGGTTCCCTGGCGCGGGTGCTGCGCGAAAAAGGGGCCGTTGGCGAGGTGATCGGCATCGGCCGCGGCGAGGCGAACCTCAGGCGCGGGGTGGAGTTGGGTGTTTTGGACAGCTACTCTCTCGATCCCACGGAAGGGGTGCAGGGGGCCGATCTGGTCTTCATCGCAACGCCGGTCTGCTCGATACCGGCCATGGTTGCCCAGATCGCACCGTTTCTCTCTCCGGGAGCCATCGTCACCGACGGAGGCAGCGTCAAGGAGTACGTGGTCGAGGCCTGCGAGCCGCTCATGCCTGAGGGAACCTTCTTCGTCGGCGGACACCCAATCGCCGGAACCGAGCATTCGGGCGTCGAGGCCTCCTTCGCCACGCTTTATCAGGGGAAGCGCTGCATCGTGACGCCGACCCCGAGGACCGATCCCGCGGCACTTGCCAAGGTGATTGAGATCTGGAAGCTGGCGGGTTCCACCGTGCCGCTGATGGATCCTGTGCAGCACGACCGGGTTGTGGGCGCCATCTCCCACCTGCCGCACATGGTCGCCTATTCGCTGGTGAACGCCGTCGATGGCTACGACCGTTTCGGCGGCGAGTTGCTCTCTTTTACCGCCGGGGGATTTCGGGACTTTACCCGTATCGCCTCGTCGGATCCGGTCATGTGGCGCGACATCGCGCTTACCAATCGGGACGCAATCCTGGAAACGATGGATTTTTTCGCAGGTTACCTGGCCAAGCTCCGCTCTATGGTGGAGGCCGGTGATGCAGCCGCGCTGGAATCCTTCTTCCTCAATTCGAAGCAAAAGCGCGACGCGATACTTTGAGCAAACAAGGCACAGGCGTTTAAACACAGAGGCACAGAGGACACAGAGGGATTCTAAGTCTCTCAAATCCTTTATCGAGAACCTGAAGTTAGATTTACTTTGCTTTTCTCAGTGTCCTCTGTGCCTCTGTGTTTCATTGATTTTCGATTTTATCCGGGGTGATCATGCAAAGTTACACTGTGCAATGCGCGAAAGCGGTGCGGGGCGAAATCACCGTGCCGGGCGACAAATCTATTTCGCATCGCTCCATCATGTTCGGCTCGCTGGCGACCGGAGTCACCAAGGTGACTGGGTTCCTGCGCGGCGAGGATGCCCTGGCAACCCTGGAAGCGTTCCGCGCCATGGGGATAGAGGTTGAGGACGACGGCGAAACTCTGATCATCCACGGCAAGGGGCTGCACGGCCTGAGCGAGCCTGCCGACGTGCTGGACTGCGGCAACTCCGGCACCTCCATGCGGCTTCTTACCGGCCTTTTGGCGGGGCAAAACTTCTTTTCCGTCCTTTCCGGGGACAAGTACCTGAGAGCGCGGCCCATGAAGCGCGTCGTGGGGCCGCTTGCCCAGATGGGCGCCCGCATCTCGGGTCGCGCGGGTGGCGACAAGGCTCCGCTGGCCATCCAGGGTTCCAAGCTAATCGGCATCAAGTACACCTCGCCGGTATCCAGCGCCCAGGTGAAATCGGCCATCATGCTTGCCGGCCTTTACGCCGAAGGCGAGACGACCGTCCTGGAGCCGCACCTCTCCCGGGATCATTCGGAACGGATGCTGCGCCACTTCGGGGCACAGGTGGAAAGCTTTCCCGGCGGTGTGAAGCTCACCGGCGGGGTTGAGTTGTTTGCGAGCGATATTGCAGTCCCCGGTGACATCTCCTCGGCCGCCTTCTTCATGGTCGCTGCACTCATCGTCCCGGGAAGCGAGTTGCTGATCCGCGGCGTCGGGGTCAATCCGACCCGCACCGGCGTTATCGACATCCTGAAGGGAATGGGAGCCGACCTGGAACTGTTGAACCCTCGCGAGCAGTCGGGCGAGCCGGTTGCCGACATCAGGATCCGTTCCTCCCAGCTCAAGGCGATGGAGATCTCCGGAGAGTTGGTGCCGCGCGCCATCGACGAGTTCCCCGCCATCTGCATCGCAGCCTCCCTGGCCCGGGGCACCACACGGGTAAGCGGAGCTGCAGAATTGCGCGTTAAAGAAACCGACCGCATCGCCGCCATGGCCGCGAACCTGCGCCGCGCCGGCGTTACCGTCGTCGAGACCCCGGACGGCATGGAGATCACCGGAGTCGAGCACCTGGCCGGCTGCTCTGCCGAGAGCTTCGGCGACCACCGTATCGCCATGTCCATGCTGGTCGCAGGACTTGCCGCGACCGGGGAAACCAGCGTTGATGACACGGAGTGCATCGCCACCTCCTTCCCCGGCTTTCTGGAACTTCTTGGCAAGGTCGCGTCCCGTTGAGCGCTGCGAGAGTGAACGGAGTGATAGTCGCCATCGACGGGCCGTCGGGCGCGGGGAAGAGTAGCATCACAAAGCTGCTGGCAAGGCGTTTAGGCTACCTGCATATCGACACCGGCGCCATGTTTCGCGCGGTCGCGCTCATGGCGCAGCGCGCGGGGATCAGTTGCGAGGATGACGCGGGGCTCGCGGAGCTTTGCCGGGGACTCAGCATCTCCTTTTTGCGCGAGGACGGAAGTTGTCGCGTGCTGGTGAACGGAGAGGATGTTTCCTCCGCCATCAGAAGCGAGGAGGTCGGTCTGCTTACCTCCTGCATCTCGGCTCGCAAGCCGGTGCGCGACGCGCTGCTCGCCATGCAGCGCACCATGGGCCAAGCGGGCGGGGTGATTCTCGAGGGACGCGATATCGGCACCGTAGTGTTTCCCGACGCCGAGGTGAAATTTTTTCTTTTCGCGAGCGCCGAGGAGCGCGGCAAACGCCGCTATCTGGAGCTTGCCGCGCGGGGAGAAACAGTCACTCTCGAGGAAACCATCGCCAAGGTGGTGTGCCGCGACCGGCAGGACGAAGGTCGCGAACATGCACCGCTCAGGCAGGCCTCCGACGCAGTCCCGGTAGATTCAACGGCGCTCTCCATCGACGAGGTGCTGGATTTTATGGAGCGCACCGTGAAGGACAGGCTGTGCGACCAGAAGGGGACGGATTAATGGAAGTAATACTGGCTAAGCAGGCCGGATTTTGTTTCGGCGTGAAAAGGGCGACCCACCTCGCTTTCGAGGCGGCCGACAAGGGCGGGGAAACCTACACTCTTGGCCCCATCATCCACTCGCCGCAAGTCGTGCAGCGGCTGGAAGAGATGGGGGTCAAGCCGCTGTCCGACGTGAACGGCGTGGAGAGCGGGACCATCATTATTCGCTCGCACGGCGTTGCCGCTGAGGAGCTTGAGGCCGCCATCAGCCGCAACCTCGAGATCGTCGATGCCACCTGCCCGTTCGTCAAGAAGGCGCAGGAGCATGTGGCGAGCCTGTCGAGCGCCGGCTACGACGTGGTCGTGGTGGGGGATGCCGACCACCCCGAGGTGCAGGGGATCGTATCCTACGCAACGGGCAAAGTCTACGTGGTTGGAAGCGGTGAGGAAGCGGAACGGCTCCCCCGTATGGCAAAGATCGGCGTAGTTGCCCAAACGACCCAGTCCTTCGAAAACCTGAAACAGGTGGTGACCGCCTGTCTCGGCAAGGGTGGAGAGATCCGGGTTTACCACACCATCTGCGACGCGACCGCGGTGCGCCAGGAGGAAGCCAAGGAACTTGCCGGCAAAGTTGACTGCATGATCGTCATCGGAGGTTTCAACTCTGCCAACACCAAAAGGCTCGCGGAGGTCTGCTCGGAGCTTTTGCCGCGCACCCATCACATCGAAACTGCCTGCGAATTGGACCCGAAATGGTTCGCCGGGGTGGAGAAAGTCGGGGTGACCGCAGGTGCCTCGACACCGAAATGGCTGATAGATGATGTATTAGATCGCATTACAGAGATAGATAGGGATAAAATAGATTGAATTTTTTCACAGATGTGATAAATTAGCTCGATTTTAGAGAGAATTACTTCAGGGGGTACGGTCTTCGATGGGTGACGAAAAAAAGACGTTTAAGAAAAAAGATATGCCGATTAGGCGGTTACACGATACTGACGAGGAGCTGGAGCAGTCAGAGCAAGGCGAGTTCGCCGACCTCTTCCAGGACAGCCTGAGGCAGCCGCAGAGCGGCGAAGTCGTCAAGGGCGTGGTAGTCCAGATCGAGCAAGATGTGGTTTTGGTCGATGTCGGCTACAAGTCAGAGGGTTGCATTCGCATTGGCGAATTCATCGATGAGGCTGGCGAGCTGAATGTGAAGGTCGGCGACGAAGTGAACGTTTACTTCGAGCGCGGCGAAAACATCCGCGGCCACATGGTCCTTTCCAAGAAGAAGGCCGATTCCCAGGTAGCTTGGGAAACCATCGCCGCAGCCGGCGAAGGTGGCGTCATCGAAGGGAAGATCACCGGCAAGGTTAAGGGCGGCATGACCGTCGACGTCGGCGTCGAGGCCTTCCTTCCCGCTTCGCAGGTTGACCTGCGTCCCGGCGGCAACATGGACCGTTTCATTGGCCAGACCTATCAGTTCAAGATTCTGAAGTTGAACCGCAAGCGGGGCAACCTGGTACTTTCCCGCCGCGCACTCCTCGAAGAGGACCGTGACAAGGCAAGGACCGAGACCCTGGCGACCCTGAAGGAAGGGGATATCGTTGCTGGCGTCGTCAAGAACATCGCTGAGTACGGCGCATTCGTCGACCTGGGTGGCGTGGACGGCCTGCTGCACGTGACCGACATGTCCTGGGGACGCCTCGGCCACCCCTCCGAGATGGTTAAGGTGGGCGACACCCTGAACGTCATGGTACTGAAGTACGACCGCGAGAAGGGCAAGATCTCTCTCGGCCTGAAGCAGACTGTGCCCGATCCCTGGTTGAACGTGGGCGAGCGCTACCAGGAAGGCGAGAAGGTTCGCGGCAAAGTTGTCAGCCTTACCGACTACGGCGCATTCATCTCCCTGGAAGACGGCATCGAAGGCCTGGTTCACGTCTCCGAGATGTCCTGGACCAGAAGGGTACGTCACCCGTCGGAACTCTTGAAGACCGGCGAAGAAGTCGAAGCAGTTATCCTGGGCGTCGATCCGGGCAACCGCAGGATTTCTCTGGGACTCAAGCAGACCGAGGTTAACCCCTGGACTGTCATTGGCGAGCGTTACCCGGTCGGCACCAAGATCGAAGGGCAGATCAAGAACATCACCGACTTCGGCGTCTTCATCGGCATCGAAGACGGCATCGACGGCCTGGTGCATGTCTCCGACATCTCCTGGACCCGCCGCGTCAAGCACCCGGGCGAGCTTTTCACCAAGGGGCAGACCGTGCAGGCAGTTGTTCTCAACATCGACGTCGAGAACGAGAGACTTTCCCTGGGCATCAAGCAGCTTGTGCCCGATCCTTGGGACGAGATCCCGCGTCGTTACCGTCCCGGCTCCAGAGTCAAGGGTCGCGTAACCTCCGTGACCGACTTCGGCGTGTTCCTTGAAATCGAGGAAGGTATCGAAGGTCTGGTTCACGTTTCCGAGCTTTCCCACGAGAAGGTCGCAACTCCGAAGGACTTCGCCAACGTCGGCGACGAGCTTGAGGCAGTTGTACTGAGCGTCGACATGGTAGAGAAGAAGATTGCTCTCTCCATCAAATCGCTGCAGACCGCCATCGACAAGGCAGAACTTGCCTCGTACATGGGAGCACAGGGCGAAGCAACCTCCAGCTTCGGAGACCTGCTGAAAGAAAAGCTGAAGAAGAACAGCGAAGAATAGGACGCGTCACTTTCGCCGACAGGTGTAATTTAATAGCTTAATGAGGTGTGTACAAATGACTAAAAGCGAACTGATTGACAAGCTGGTGGAAGTGCGTGGCGTCCTGACACGCAAGGATTCGGAGGCGGTGGTATCGATGGTTTTCGATGCCATGAGCGATGCGCTCACCTCCGGTGACAAAGTGGAGATTCGCGGTTTTGGAAGCTTCACCATTAGAGATCGTGAGCCGCGCGAAGCGAGGAACCCGAAGAGTGGTGAAATCGTAAGCATCCCTTCCAAGAAGACTCCCTTCTTCAAGACCGGGAAGGACCTTCGGGAGCGCGTCAACAACATGTAACAGCCGGGTTACCGGTAGCGCCCGGGTGGCGGAATTGGTAGACGCAAGAGACTTAAAATCTCTCGTCCGTAAGGGCGTACCGGTTCGATTCCGGTCCCGGGCACCATAAGACAATACAGCCGAATACAGAGCAGACCAAAAGGCCTTGAGAAATCAGGGCCTTTTCTTTTTTGTTGTCCAGTAAGGTTTATTGAGGTATCTTTAAATCTGGCTGTATTGGGGGTAGGTTTGGGGGGATGCTCCCAAGGGGTAGAATGGATACCCCCAAATTGACAGGCGGAGGGAAAACCCATGGCCAAACGAATTGCGCCTCTTACCGAGATCCAAGTAAGGACCGCAAAAGCACAAGAGAAAGAGCACAAGATATTTGATGGGGGTGGCCTTTTCCTTTTGGTGACTCCCTCGGGTGGTAAATTATGGCGCTTCAAGTACCGTTTCGCTGGTAAAGAAAAACTGTTAACTTTTGGCGCTTACCCTGCAATAACCCTTGCTGGCGCGAGAAAACGCCGTGAAGAAGCAAAAGAATTGTTGGCGACTGAGATTGACCCGGGCGAAGCTAAAAAGGCTCAGAAAGCAGCAAATATCGCCAAGGTTGAAAACATTTTTGAAACGGTTTCCCGAGAGTGGCACCAGAAGTTCAAAGCGCAATGGACAGAAAATCACGCCGGGCGGATCATGACCCGGCTTGAACAAGACGTGTTTCCTTTTATCGGAGCGAAACGGATAGGCGAAATCAAGGCACCTGATTTGCTGGCGGTCCTGCGCCGGATCGAGCCGCGAACCTTGGAGGGGGCGTTTCGGGTGAAGACTGCATGCAGTCAAATATTTCGATATGCCATTGCAACAGGTCGCGCCGAACGTGACCCTAGTGCCGACTTGAAGGGGGCCTTGCCACCTGTTAAAAACAATCACATGGCAGCACCGACCGACCCGAAAGAGGTTGCTCCGCTACTGCGCTCAATTGACGGATTTAACGGCTCCTTTGTGGTCAAGTGTGCAATGCAACTGGCTCCCTTGCTTTTCGTGCGTCCAGGGGAACTACGGCACGCTGAATGGGCGGAGATCGATCTTGACGAGGCAGAATGGAGGATTCCTGGCAGCAAGATGAAAATGGGGATAGATCATCTTGTACCCCTGTCGGCTCAGTCAAGTGAGATATTGAAGGCATTGCACCCGCTCACCGGCAACGGCAAGTATGTGTTTCCATGCAACCGCTCCCCCCTCCGGTGCATGTCTGAAAATACCGTCAATGCAGGTTTACGTCGTATGGGGTACGAGAAGACCGAAATCACCGGCCACGGCTTCCGAGCGATGGCGCGGACGATCCTTGATGAAATCCTGGGCTTCCGCCCGGACATAATAGAGCACCAGCTCGCTCATGCGGTTAAAGACCCTCTTGGCAGGGCTTATAACCGGACAAGTCACCTTGTCGAACGCCGGAAAATGATGCAGACATGGGCAGACTATCTGGATGAGCTAAAGACCGGGGCCATGATGTTGTCGTTTAAGAAGATCAATGGCCAGCTATAGATTCGGAAGGGGGCTTTCTGAGCCCACCTTCCTTCCTCAGCCCACCACGTGCCAAAGGAGGTGTTAGAGTGCCAAAAACGGAGGAGCCAGAGACTCCAAGGGACTATTACCTAAAAGAGCGGTTTATAGAATTTATTAAAAAAATAGCATATTTGGATGGCATTCCGCCAAATGTGACAAAAAGAATTTGGGACACTGCGGCTATTTACGGAATATTGCTCTTTGATGAAAACGCTGAAATTGTAGCGCTAGCTGAAGCTCAGGCGGTGGCCATGGGAACCAAAAAAGCTGCTGATGCAAGGTATAGTGATTTGCGCGCGTTTAAAATACAAGCTGCCAGCGTAGCAAAACAGAAATGGGAAAACGGGTCGGACCTCCTTCACCACCAAATGGTAAAGTATCTTATGGAGGAGTACCAGGACGCAAACGGAAAATATCAGTTCATGCTTCTACCAGACAAGGACAAGTCTTCGCCCGATAGAGTTCTACTTAAAACAGTCAAGGCGGTGGCCATAGATATGGACCGTCGCGATCTGTTATCAGGGCTAAAAGTAAAAAAAAGTAACTAAAAAGGGTATACCCTGCGCGCAGAGGTTAACCTCTGCGCGCAGATACTATCTTAACTTCGTCTCAATAAATTGTTATTGTCCCTCCTAGAACGTGAATGCATCCCGTTACTAAAAGGAGACGATAACATGAATTATCTTCCCGAAACCGGCTATGTTCGGGTCGCCAACCTCATCGGCAACCCCAAAGCATATCCGCCCATACCTGCAATTTTCCCCTTCAGCAAATCCACCCTTTGGGCAAAAGTAAAAGCGGGCACTTTTCCTGCGCCTGTTAAGTTAGGGCCGCGTATAACCGCGTGGCGTGTCGAGGCCATCCGCAACCATATCGAAATGGACGGCTTCCGTTGAGACCAAACCGGAAAAATCTCAGACACCAAGTCTTGACCAGGGGTCGCTGCAATCGCCTCAATATTGCCCTTGTGCCATTTTGCCGCGAAGGAGGAACTGTGCCTAGGAAAAGAAAAGATCCTTCCGGACGCTGCAAAACAACTGCAAATGAACTAGGAAAAGGGTTTGGCCAAATTCCTAGAGTGTTGATCGAGAGTCCGGCGTACCGGGCGATTTCAACTATTGCAGCGGCTAAGGCTCTACCCGTCTTCATTGTTAAATTTTGCTATGCTGAAGCAATTACTGGGCGACCTGAATGCGAGTTTCATTACTCTGAGGCCGAAAAACTACATGGAATCCCTCGTAAGTCTTTTGCAAGGGGGCTCCCAGAACTTCACTCACTCGGTTATATTGATGTAGTTGCCAAGGGTGGCGAATGGGTTGGAAACCGATGGACGCCAACGGTATATAGGAGGTCGGAGCGCTGGCGCAAACACGGGACCCCCTGGTTTGTGCCGGTTCCATGGGTGAAGTCTGAACCTTCTGACAAGGTGTCACCACCTGTAATAAGAAAGAGAGTGTGATGGCAACATATAGAGGGAGGGCCAAATTGACACCGGAGAAAGACCCAATAACGTTACTTCTCAGTGTCAGATTGACACCGAGAGCCACCCGAAATGGTCAAATCTTTAGTCTTACGGTGTCAGGTTGACACCGAATCCGGTGTCAGATTGACCCTTGACCTTAAATTTAGAGGCCAATCTAGGAATGCTAAAAACGGGGCGTCTTGTCCGCAGAATCGCGGCGAGACACATTTGGGAAAGGTAGCTTAACGAACTGGTGGTCTTCCACACCTGAAGGGGGAAACGGGCCGGCCGCCTGTGGAAATGGTCTAAATTCGGGTTGCATTTCAGGTGGTCTCTCTCTTCGCCCAAAAAAACGACATGAGATCCTCGGCGCAACCTGCCAGCGGCCAGGGAAGGTGAAAACGTCGCAGGGAGGGGAGGGCGGGACCGCATCGAGAAACGTCGAGAAAAATCGCACCAGGGCGAGAGCACCCGGTAGAATCGCGGCAAGGATCCAAAGACATAGCACAGAAAGTCTCTCAATGTTTAGCATCCTGGGGCCTTCCAGCGTTTCGGTACGCACGACAGCAACCGCGCAAGCACCCCCTCGGGGAGCATCGATGTAGCAGTGCGATCAGATCCGCTGCTGCATTTCCGTTTTAGTGCTCTAATTCGTCATAAGCGGGGGCAAAGGGGTGGCCACCGGCTTGAGAAAATATAATTGTCAATTTTAATTGACTTAGCTAAATCCGGTGATTAATTAAAAACACCAGCAACATTTCTCCGTTGGCGCCGAACAGCGCCCCATAAGGAGCCGCACCGATGCCTTCAGCGAAACTTTCCGCGAAATTCCTCCGTTTTTTCCTCAACGTGTTCCTCTTCTGCATCGGCATGGACCTGTGCTACCTGGAGACCGAGACCGGCCCGAGCCAGGATGAGCCGGACGCCATCGCGCGCGGCGACGTGCTCCCCGAATCCGACGCAGATCAGGGGCTGGAGCCGGAACCGGCCGAGAAGCCGGGCGGTGAGGCCAAGGCAACGGGTTCTACGCGGTATCTGCAAGGTTGGCAAGCGGATTTTGATCGACTAGGCCAATTCCGTTGCCTGGATCGAGGCCGGCTCGTGCGCGCCATCGTCCACAGGTCGGGGAAGTGGAGCCAGAGGTGGGCACAAATGAAGAGGTTGGCGATCACGAAATCCCGCAGACCATCCCCAGCACAGCCCTTGATGGTGGTGGGGGATAGTGCTGGAGTTCCCCCGGGGCAGTTACCGGCATTGGGGACAGGTAGTCACCCCGCCTACGCATGGGCAGTGAGGAAGACGGAACCGTGGCCCAAGTGGTAGGCGCACCAAGGGAAAGGCAACGAAATGGCGAATCTCAAAGATAAACAGCAAAAATACGTCGACTATCTGCTGAACCTGCCGGCATCGGATCGGGCCGGGGCCAAGACCGCCGCCGCCCTCCACACCGGCTATTCACCTGCTACGGTAGGGGTGCAAGGTTCAAGGCTGTACGCCCATCCGAAGGTCCAGGAGGCGCTTTTCGGTATTGGGGGGAAAACTGTTAAGGAACTTGTTGAAAAAGCTGTTAAAAAAACCGTTAAGGAACCTGTTAAAGGGAAGAAGAAAAAGAAGGGGCAAAAATCTGTTAAAAAGTATCTAGAATTTCCTGTTCAAGAGCGCTCAACTCCCCCGCCTGAACCGCCTTCACCGGCTGCCGACGACACCCCCTTGAGCGAGCGTTATTTGAGATTTTGTGCCGAGCTAATCATCGACGACAATCGTACTCAGGCGTATCTCCGATCCTTTCCTAAAAGTTCCTACGAGTCGGCTCGCAGGAGCGCCCACGAGCTCATGACAAATCCTGACATTTTGGCCCGCGTCGAGGAACTGCGAGCGGAGCGCAACCGCCGCCTCGGCATCAGCGCCGACCGGGTGCTCTCAGGCCTCGCTAGGCTGGCGTTCTACGACCCCCGCGACCTGTTCGACGCCGATTGGCGTCTCAAACCTTTCGACGAGTTGTCGCCCGACGCCGCCTTCGTTGTCTCGGGTTTTACGACCAAGGCGACCGTCACCGGTGAGGAAGACGACGGCATCTGCGTCACCTCCAACATACGTCTCCCGGATAAAACCCGCGCCCTGGAACTGCTGGGCCGAAACCTGAAACTGTTCACGGACCGGATCGAGATCTCCGAGGACGCCACTTTCACCGACCGCTTCAAGACGCTGCGCGAGAAGGAGAAGGAGGAGCGCCTGGCCGAGCGCCGCCTGTTCCTGGTGCCGAAAGATCCTGATCACGGGGGGGGGCGGCATGAGCGTGAAGCACAACCTGGCTTTTTCCGACGCGTTGCTGGCCCACCAGGTGTTTTGCTCCACCCGCCCGCTCCACTTCGTGATGACATCCTTTGCCTGGGGCGAGGGGGACCTCTCCAAGCACACCGGTCCCGACGACTGGCAGATAGGGATACTGCGGCAGGTGGAGGAGGGGACGCTGACCCTGAACGAGGCGTGCCGGGTGGCGGTGGCAAGCGGGCACGGCATCGGCAAATCGGCACTGGTCGCCTGGCTCATCCTCTGGGCGATCTGCACCATGGAGGACGCCCGCGGCGTGGTGACCGCCAACACCGAGAACCAGCTGCGGACCAAGACCTGGGCCGAGCTTGCCAAGTGGCATCGCCTCTGCATTTTCCGCTACCAGTTCACCCTGACCGCCACCGCCATGTACTCGGCCATCGAGAGCCACGAGCGCACCTGGAGGATCGACATGATCCCCTGGAGCCTCGCCAACACCGACGCCTTCGCCGGGCTGCACAACGAGGGCAAGCGCCTGCTTCTGGTCTTCGACGAGGCGAGCGCCATTCCCGACCTGATCTGGGAGGTCTCCGAGGGGGCGCTCACTGACCGGGACACCGAGATATTCTGGCTCGCCTTCGGCAACCCGACCCGGAACACCGGACGCTTCAAGGAGTGTTTCGGGCGCTTCGCACACCGCTGGAGTACGCGCCAGATCGACTCGCGGAGCGTGAAAATTAGCAACAAGGAGCAGATCGCACAGTGGATCGAGGACTACGGCGAAGACAGCGACTTCGTGCGGGTCCGTGTGCGCGGCGTGTTCCCCCGGGTGGGGAACAACCAGTTCATCGGCGACGACCTGGTGCAGCTCTGCCGGGAGTATGAGGCCGAGGGGTACGAGGGAAGCGCCAAGCTCCTCGGGGTGGACGTGGCGCGCTTTGGCGACGACCAGACCGTGATGTGCCTGAGACAAGGCAGGAAGGTGTGGCCTTTGAAAAAGTACCGCAAACTCGACACCATGGCGACTGCCGACCGGGTGGCCGAGATGATACGGCAGGAATCGCCGGATTACGTGCTGATCGACGGCGTGGGGGTGGGCGGCGGCGTGGTGGACCGGCTGAAGCAGTTGGGGCACGGCCAAAAGGTCATCGAGGTGAACGCCGGGGCCAAGGCCCAGGACGAGGCGCTCTACTTCAACCTGCGCGCCGAGATGTGGGGGGTGATGCGGGCGGCGCTGGCGGCGCGCCTGGACCTCCCCGAGGACAACGACCTCTTTTCCGACCTGATCGGGCCGGAGTACAGCTTCACGGCCAAGCAGCAACTCCAGTTGGAGAAGAAGCAGGACATGAAGAAGCGCGGGCTCTCCTCGCCCGACTGTGCCGACGCGTTGGCTATGACCTACGCCCAGGGCGACACCCTGGAGAAGCCGGAGGCGTATAACCCGTTAGCCAATCTAGGCGACTGCCGCAGGCCGAGCGCCATGTGTTCGTAGAGGAAAGGGGATGACTTTCGGTCTTTAACTGGAGTTCGCGGATTTACTACGGAGGGTGTGAAGTGGGAAATATGACAAGTGGGGCTGAGGACGACGACGCGCTAGCAAATTTTCTCACCTTTTGCAGCACTAGGCCGCTTTTCTTCGTGAAGCACGCCTTCACCTGGGGGAAGGGGGAACTGATCGACCATCAAGGACCAAGAGGATGGCAAATCGACATTTTGCAAGGGGTGCAAGATGGGGGGCTGGATCCGGACACTGCGTTTAGGGTGGCTGTGGAGTTCGCCGCTGGCAGGGGGCACGGTGCCGGCGCGAGCTGCATGGTAGCCTGGCTGACCCTTTGGCGCGTCTACACCTGCCAAGACTCCTGCGTTGTAATGACGGACGACGGGGATGCTCAGTGCACCAAAGTTTGGGCTCATCTTTCCAAGTGGGCACGGCTCTGTCTGGGTAGTCACAAGTTTGCCCTAACGGCGACGTTCGCAGGACCGAACGAACAGGAGCCCGCTATGGTTGTCTTTGAAGCGAACCGTGATTTCCCCAGCGACGGAGATATTGGGCACACATGACAATGAGTGACGCCAAGGCCGCCCTAGATGACGGGCTGGCTGTAGACGACCGGGATCCTCCCTTTCCTCATGCCGGGCCGTATGGGTGGCGTGAGTATCGCCGGGCGCTCTTCGAGGCCGGCACGCTGGCGATCCCCGAACCGGGCACAAAGGGATGAGGGCGGCCTGCTTTGCATCGGCGCGCACGCAGGTCGCCGACTTTCCCGCCACACCCTTGGAGGCGTTGACAAGATTCTCGGAATCGAACATAGTACGGTTGAGAATGCCGCATTGGCTTGAGCCTGCTGGGAATTGGACCCGGCTGAGAGCTCAAGCCATTGTCGGCCTTTCGTTTTCTTCGCACGGGTTCATTTGTTTTTCACTCGGAATTTTTTGTGTACCCTGGAGGCGAGTTTTCTTTTAGGGCACCTGCCAGACGAAACCAACCCCATCCCCACCTGTTCAGCGACCGCCTCTTTAGCAAGTACCTGCATGCTGAATCCCAACTTAAATACAATAGTTGGGATTCATGTTTTCTGGATTGTCCCATGATTTAGGCTAGTTGCGTAAATATCGTTTTTCCAGCCCAAAATATCCCCTTGACCAATACCAAGTATTGTTTATGTTTGTGTTGATACATGGGATTAGGAGGAAGCATGAAAAACGCAAACCGCCCCACGGAAGGCAGCATCATCGCCGTCGAACCGATCCGAAACACCAAGGACATCACCACCATCAAGAAGCGGCTGGACAGCCCCCGGGACTTCGCGCTCTTCGTGCTGGGGATCAACACGGCCCTGCGTGCGTCCGATCTTCTCAAGATCGCCGTGGGGCAAATCCGTCACCTCGGCCCTGGCGATACCCTCCCGATCCGCGAGCAGAAGACCGGGAAGGAGCGGCGCCTCACGCTGAACCCTGCCGCCCACGGCGCCATTGCGAAGCTGCTGGCAACGATGCCCAACGCCGCTGACGACGCCCCGCTGTTCCAATCGAGGAAGGGCGGCAAGGCGCTAACCGTCTCGACCCTCAACAACATGGTTAAAAGATGGTGCTCCTGGTGTAATCTCACCGGCAACTACGGGAGCCACACCCTGAGAAAGACCTTCGGGTATCATCACCGCGTCACCTTCGGCACCGATCTGCCGACGCTGATGAAAGTCTTCGGCCATGCCACCCAGGGGCAGACGCTCCACTATCTCGGCATCCAGGAGACTGAAGTAAAGGACGCTTTCATGCGGGAGCTGTAGAAGCTCCAAATTTGCTCTATAGCGGGTGAGAACGGTGCAGGCAAGGGGAATGCATGCGCGGGCGGGCCAAAAAGGGGAGACGGTGGCCAGCGCGCGAGCTACCGCCAGTTTTTACTCCGCGCCCCATTCGCTCGGCTCAGACGCCGCCCGGTCGGTTGCCAACGGGGGACAGATCGACGCAAAGCCGCCACGCGAGCCCCGACTTGCAGTTCTGTTGCCGGCGGCCCTCAGGGCGAATCTAAAGTTTTAGAATAAAGTTGATATTCATCGGCGATTAATTTTAAGTTGTGTTTCTTCTAAAGTGCCACTAATGTGGGAAGACTTCCAACCCCAGGTAGGTGGGCCGGGTGGCCCTGGGTCGTTACCTCCCCAGGGCTCCCACAGATCCGGACTTGCGCAATTAACGCATCCGGCTCCTCAAGTTATGGATTTGCTNNATAAC
>JGI24143J45723_1000616_pt1 | contig 18070 bp, 13 predicted proteins | sample BarGraIncu00432A_FD_45723 | JGI IMG/M metagenome (IMG submission 45723) | reverse complement strand
CCACAAGTTGAAAGTTTTGGTCTTGGACATAAATTTAATGAAATTAAAGAAATGTACAAAGAGGTAAATGATATGGTAGGGGATATTGTAAAGGTAACTCCATCATCTAAAATGGTTGGAGATTTTGCAATATTTATGGTTCAAAATGATCTTACACCAGAAAATATATATGAAAAAGCAACTAAGATGTCTTTCCCAGATTCTGTTGTAGCATATTTTAAAGGAATGATGGGTCAACCAATGGGCGGATTTCCGCAGAGACTTCAAAAATTAGTTTTAAAGGGTGAGGAGCCAATTACCTGTAGAGCTGGAGAATTACTACCTGATGAGGATTTTGATATGGTTGAAAAACATTTAATAGATAAATTTGATATTGTACCAAATAAAAAAGATATATTAAGTTATTCATTATACCCTGAGGTATTTGATGGCTATATAAAATATATTAAAGAATTTGGAGATTTAAGTAGAATTGGTAGTGATGTCTTTTTCCACGGGCTCAACGAGGGTGAAACCTGCGAAGCCGAAATTGCTGATGGAAAAACACATATGATAAAATTACTACACATTAGTAAATTAGATTTAGAAGGTAACAAAGTTCTAATTTTTGAGGTTGATGGTAACAGGCGGGAAATAAAAATAAAAGACAGAAACAACAAAGTTGTGCAAGATTACCAAGCGTCAGAAATGGCGGATTCATCAAATCCTTTAGAGGTAGGATCTCCTATTCCTGGAACTGTTATATCTATCCTTGTAGCAGAAGGTGATACAGTAACTGAAAATCAACCAATAATGGTAGTTGAGGCTATGAAAATGGAAACTAGGGTTATAGCTTCAGTAACTGGCAGGGTTGAGTCAATTAATGTTAAGGAAGGGCAACAGGTAAAGGCAGGGGAATTACTACTAAATTTAAAATAGAAATGTAAAACAAATTATAATTGGTGCTATGCTATTTAGATTTTAGTAAAACATTGACCACAGTGATTTTTATTCATGTGGTCAATGTTTTTTTGTAGTAGATGGTATTATTTATAAACACTTAATTATCTTAAATAAATAGCAGTGTTGATTATTGTATTTTAACATAAACATAAAGAAAACTTAACGTAAAATTAACTATTTATGTATAATATATACTATATAACATAATATGGGGGGCATATATATGTCAGATGAGTTAAGAAAAATCATTTCAAGCAATAATCTAAAAACTGTTTTTCAACCAATTGTTTCATTACAAACAGGAGATGTTATAGGTTACGAGGCGTTGACAAGAGGACCTATGAATAGTAAATATATAAATCCTGAATTGCTTTTTGAAGAAGCTAAAACTCATGATCTTCTTTGGGATTTAGAAATTTTATGTAGAACAAATGCAATAAAGGCATTTAGCAATCATAATTCTGATAAGCTTTTATTTGTAAATATAGATCCAGCGGTTATAGATGATGAGCATTTTATTAAAGGGTTTACAAAAGAAGTATTAATAGAGCATAACATAAATCCAATGGCGATTATATTTGAGATTACGGAAAAAACTTCTATTGATAATTATAAAAATTTTAATGAAGTAATAAATTATTATAAAAGTCAGGGATATAAAATTGCTATTGATGATGTAGGAACAGGTTATTCTGGACTTACAACTATTGCAAAAACAAGACCGTACTATATTAAAATGGATATGAGTTTAATAACAGATATAACTAGGGATAATTTTAAAAAAGCAATAATTAAATCATTTGTGGAATTTGCAAATGATACGAATACAAAAATTATTGCCGAAGGAATTGAAGATGTCAGCGACCTTTACACTCTTATTGAAATTGGGGTACATTATGGCCAAGGATTTTTAATAAATAGGCCCAATGAAAATTTACTAGAGACGCCAGAGCTCATAAGAAACAGAATTGTTGATAAAAATATTAGTTTGAAAAAACATAGTTTTAGCCCAAGTTCAAATGTTGAAATAGGAGAAATTGCCAGGCAGGATAGCCCAGTGTTATTAACAACATTATGTAGCGAGATAGATAAGCTATTTAAGAATAATCACAATCTAAAAGGTGTACCAATAGTTAACAGTGATTCTTTAGTTGTTGGAATAGTTATGAACACTGATTTTTTCTCTAAGGTTGGAACTCAATATGGGTGGTCAATATATATGAAAAGGCCTGTTAATCTAATTATGGATTCAACTCCGCTTGTTGTTGATTATTATACTTCTATGGACAAGGTATCAAAACTTGTAATATCAAGGGAAGAGGATAAAATTTATGATTATATAATTGTAGAAAAAAACAATATATATTATGGCATTGTTCCTGTAATTTACTTGCTTGAAAAAACAATGGAGTTTGAACTAAATGTGGCTAAATATTCCAATCCATTAACAGGATTACCTGGGAATGTAGTTATTGAAGATTCCATTTCTAAATTGATTTCAGAGAAAAAAGAATTTTCACTATTATATTTTGATATAAATGATTTTAAAGCATTTAATGATTCATATGGGTTTGAAAATGGAGATAAAATTTTATCATTCACAGCGAGTTTAATTAAAAAACACACTTGTCTTTATAAAGAAAGTTTTTTGGGCCATATAGGTGGAGATGATTTTGTTGCTATAATTCCAGGCCACAATGCATATAATCTTTGCCAGGAAATAATAAATGAATTTGATAACAATATATCAAATTTTTATAATGAAGATGACAGNGAAAAGGGCCATATTCAATCATTTAATAGAAATAACAATGAAGAAAATTATACAATAATGAGTATATCAATTGCCATAGTGATTAATAAAAACAAGGATTACACGAGTATATATGAATTAACTGAAGAAGCAGCAAGAATAAAAAAGAAGTGTAAAGTAGAATCAAAGAAGATTATGAGAAGTTGTTTTTTGGTATAAAGTGACTTTGATATATTATTAAATACATGATAATATATTTAAATTAACAATTAAGGAAATACAAAAGGGCATCTACGTTGAGGTAGATGCCTTTTAAATGCATTCCGTGTATATTGGAATGTTAAATGTCTTCGAAAACAATGACGATCTCCTTTTAATTTTCTTTAAGATTATAGATGAGGCATGTCCTTTTATTTGAATATTTAAAGAATTATTTTTTAGTTCTACCTTTTCTAATTCAACATGCAAATTGTGTTTATGGTCTAATGAATCTGCAATTCTGAGGAGTGATATTAATTTTAGAACGGATGTTTTTTCTCGATCTTGATAAAATTTTATATCATCATCAATAAATTTCCCATGACTACTTGCAATTATGGCTAAGTTATTTCTAAGATTAGTTGGCAAGCCATCTAAAAGTGGCTCTTTTAAAATAATATATTTGGAATGCTTATGATGGTTTTCCTTGTTAATAAAATAGCCTATATCGTGGAGCATAGAGCTGCAATATAGGAGAGTTCTTTCTTCATCTTTAAATTCATAAAAGGGTTTTAATGAATCAAATAAACGTAAAGCACAATTTGAAACTTTAACGCTATGGGTTCTTATATCAAATACATTATATTTATCTAAAACATTAAGAATTTCTATATCAGTTAATAAACTATTAATATTAAGCATGCCATCTTCCTTTCTATACCAGGCACCTTGTTTTAGATACCTTATCCTACATTAATTATATGTAAGGAATATAGCTAGCATGCTTATTTTTTATTAACTACTTAAAAATTAATTTTTTATTATATATTTTTTCAAATGACGAGGAACATTCAGTTGCTGCGGCTATTTCTAGTAGTGGGTCAGCTTTAGCATCAACAGTAATGGTCACAGTATCTGAATTTATGTTACAACTAACCATTTGTATATTGCCAGTTAGACATCTATCGAGACATTCACTAATACGCAACAATATACTTAGTTTATCAANAATTTCTAAATCTTCCTTATAAAGTATATTATGGTATAATTTTAAGTCTATCTTAAATTCGTTTTTTCTATGAAGTGCAGCTATGTATGATGCCATTAGTTGCTCTCTATGAGTAAGTCCATTAATCTTAGAGTTAGCAATCATATAAGAAGAATGCATGTGGTGATCGAAATAACTTATTAAAATCCCTATATCATGGAGCATAGCTGCAGTTTTCAAAATTTTATATGGGTTTATGGATATGTCAATAATTGGTGCAAGCTCTTCATACAAAGTTTTAGTCAGCAACCATACATGGGTTGGATGTTCAAGCTCAATTTTATAATTTAATAAATTATTTTTTAAAGAAAAATCAAGAACGTCAATTAAAGGTCTATTATTCATTAAAGGTTTATTATTCTTAAAGATATATTCATATAAAAAACCATCCCTAAGTCCACTGCCACTAACATGGAGTTCTTTTATATCAAGATATTCAATTAACTTAACTAATGCTGACATGGCTCCAACAAAAATATCTGCTCTTTCTTTTGAAAGCCCCTTAAGCTTTTTTCTTTGAGAAGAATTTTTAACTTTAACACTATCATAGATATCAATTACATCATTTGCAGGAATTATATAATTATGAAGATTATCTATGGGATAATTAGTTTTCTTCTTGTGAAGTTTACCAATATTTCTTATAGTGCCACCAATTCCAATTACAGGTACATTTTTAACTTGACTTAACCAAGGAATATCATCATAAAGTGTAGTTAAGAATTCTTTAATATCAATTTCAGCTTTATCTTTCATAACATTTTGAAGTGAAAATTTTTCTGTAAGATTTATAGCTCCAAAAGGTAAACTTATAGAATGTTTTAACTCTCTATTTTCAACATAAATTATCTCCGAACTACTACCACCAATATCCATAATGAGTGCATCAGAAAAGTCCATACTATTAATAGCTCCAAAATAATCATAAAAAGCTTCTTCAATCCCAGTTAAAACACGGATATCAATAGATAGTTCTTTTTTAACACGGTTTAAGAATTCTTTTTGATTTGATGCTTTACGAACGGCCTCTGTAGCAACGGGCAGAATTTCAGTTATATTTTGAATAATACATAATCGTTTAAAAAAAGATAGCGTATCAATTGCTTTTTCAATTCTAAAAGAATTTAATTCTCCATTAGGATTCATANCTTTTCCTAGACGAACAGTTTCTTTTACTTCATCTATTATACTAAAAGAATTATCTTTGTTTATTTTAATAATTACTAAGCGCATTGAATTTGAACCTATATCTATAATGGCTATTTTTTTCATTCATATTCTCCTTTGAAAANTAATTTAACAGAACTTATATATATAATAGTAAAGTATTATTATATTTGCAAGGATTAATGGAAAGAATAACCGACAGGAAAATTATATTACTGTTAAAGTTTGATTAAAACTTGCTAAATAAATGTCGAATCATTGTATATAAATTAACATTATAGTAAAATATATTATATGTTTATTTATTAATTTTAATTCGCAAAGGAGAATGTTTATGGACATTTCACTAACATGGAAAATAATTGCAGCTATTGATGTAGGTGCTAACTATTTAAAAATGACAATAGGAGAGATAAATACACTAGGGGAAATTAGAATTTTAGATGAAGTATTAAAACCTACAAAAATAGGTAAAGATACATTTTCTAAATCAAGAATTTCTGTGCATACAATACATGAAACTTGTGACGATTTAAAAGGCTTTGTTAGACTTATGAGGGATTATAAAATTAAATTATATAGGGCAGTAGCCACTAGTGGTATTAGAGAAGCGCAGAACAAACAATATGTTCTAGAACAAATAAGACTTAGAACAGGATTAAATATAGAGTCAATAAATATAGCAGAGGAGCAATTTTATATGTTGAAGGCAGTTAGAAATCATTTGAATGCCGTAGACATTAAGAAATCAGAACAATATTTAATTGTAAATATTACGTCTGGTGCAGTTGAAACATCAATATATGAGGATGGCATATTAAAATTTACGGAGCATGTGAAGGTTGGATCTTTAAAGATAAGAGAGGCTTTGTCGGGTTTAGAAACAAAGACGACTGAATTTTCAGAAACCATAGAGCAATACATAGAAAGTAAGATATATGTACTAAAACCTCAGATAGAAAAATTTGAAGTTAATCATTTTCTAGGACTTGGCGGAGAGTTAAATACAATATGCTCAATTATAAGGAAAAGAAAGGGTGCTAATAACAAAGACTATTATATTAAAAAGGAAGCATTGCTTGCACTTACAAAGGAAATTAGTAACATGGATAATTTTGAGATTAAAAACACATTTGGGCTTAATAATAAAACATCAGAACTTATTTTGACTTCAATAATAATTTTTTATTGTTTCCTAAAAATGACTAAGGCAGATGGAATTCAAATTCCTAAATTATCGCTAAGGCAGGGGATTCTATACGATTTGTCTGATGAAATACTAAATGTTTCACGAAGAAACGAATTAATAAATGATATTATTAGCTCTGTTTGGTACATAGGTGAAAAGTATAAAATTGATAAAAAGCATGCGGCCTTTGTAGAGAAATGCTCCCTTGATATTTTTGATAATACTAAGAAATTACATAAGCTAGGAGACAGGGAAAGACTTTTTCTTCGAGTTGCAGCTATACTTCATGATGTAGGTGGTTTTATAAGTGCTAATGAGCATAATTTTCATTCTTATAATATAATAAGAGCTCAGAGTATTATTGGCTTTTCTGATATAGAACTTGAACTTATTGCAAGTGCGGCAAGGTATCACTCAGAAGATATACCGATTGAAGCCCATAAAAACTATACATATTTAAGTGATGNAGACAAAATGGTAGTATCTACATTGGCAGCAATTCTGAAGCTTTCAGAGGCTTTAGATATATCACATTTACAAAAGATAAAAGAAATAAAACTACTAGGAAATAGGGAAAACTTATTTTTCAATCTAAAATCAGAAGGCGATATTATTTTAGAAGAATGGGATTTCTTAAAACATGTAGATTTTTTTGAAGAAGTAATTGGTGTAAAACCAATAATATAGAGGAAGGAGTTAAAAAAATGACAAATCATTTATTATCTGAATATTTTATCAATAGAGAATTAAGCTGGATTCAGTTTAATGAACGGGTACTTGAAGAAGCTCAGGATACAACAAATCCATTGTTTGAAAGGTTAAAATTTGCAGCTATAGTAAGTTCAAATTTAGATGAGTTTTTTATGGTTAGAGTTGGTTCGCTTTCAGACCAGATTACAGCTAAGTTTGATAAAAAAGATGCATCAGGACTTACACCTACTCAGCAAATGAAGCAAATAGGGATATTAGTACATAAACTTGTTTATGATCAACTGAATTGTTATAATCGGTCATTAAAAAAAGCTCTAAAAAAAGAAAAATTCAGATTTCTCAAAATTACAGATTTAAATGAAGAGCAGATTAAATATGTTGATAATTATTATAAAAAAAATATTTTTCCGGTTTTAACACCTATGGTGGTTAATCAAAGTAGCCCATTCCCATTAATATCAAATAAAAGTTTAAATATTGCAATTCTTCTTAAAGATAATAAGAATGAAAGTATTTTTGCAACAATAAAGGTTCCTTCTGTTTTTGATAGACTTTTAAAAATTCCAGATGAAGATGGTTTATCATTTATGTTTTTAGAAGATATTATTAAAATGAATTTAAGTTCACTTTTTAGCGGACATGAAATTATAGATGCAAGTTGTTATCGCATTACTAGAAATGCAGACATGGCGTTAGATGAAGAAGGGGCAGAAGATTTGCTCGAAGCAATTGAAGAATCAATAAAGCAACGCAAATGGGGCACGGCTGTACGTCTTGAAATAGAAAAGGGCATGAATAAAAAGCTTCTTGAGATTCTTGAGAGTGAACTTGAGATTTCAAAGGAACAAGAGTATATAATAAATGGGCAGATAGACTTAACTTTTTTAATGAAGATGGGAAGAATCAAGGGATATGAAAAATTAGAATATGAACCTATAAAACCTCAGTTAGCAAAACAGTTTTTAAAATATAATAGTATATTTGAAGCAATTTCGGAGAAAGATATTTTATTGCATCATCCATACGAATCTTTTGACCCAGTTGTTGAGTTAGTTAAGCAAGCATCTGTTGATGCTGATGTACTAGCAATAAAACATACATTATACCGCGTTAGTGGGAATTCACCTATTATAGAAGCCTTAGCAAAGGCTGCTGAGATGGGGAAACAAGTCACAGTATTAGTAGAGCTTAAGGCAAGATTTGATGAAAGTAACAACATAGTTTGGGCAAAACAATTAGAAGAATCAGGATGCCATGTAATTTATGGTCTTGTGGGGTTAAAAACTCATTGTAAAATATTGCTTGTAGTAAGGCGTGAAGAAGATGGGATTAAGCGTTATGTTCATGTGGGAACCGGAAACTATAATGATGTAACAGCTAAACTTTACACGGATATAGGTTTATTTACAACAAATCCTTATTTTGGAGCGGATGCATCTGCTCTATTTAATATGCTCTCTGGAAATTCTAAGCCGACATCTTTACATAAATTTAGTCTTGCTCCATTACAGTTAAGGGATAGGTTTTTACATATGATATTAGAAGAAGCTGAGAATGCTAAAAATGGTAAAAAGGCTAGAATTATTGTAAAAATAAACTCATTAGTTGATATGGAAATTATTGATGCCTTATTCGAAGCCTCAACAGCAGGAGTAAAAATTAATTTAATAGTGCGTGGTATTTGTTGTCTTAAACCAGGAATAAAAGGGGTAAGTGAAAATATCTCTGTAAGGAGTATAGTTGGGAGATTTTTAGAACACAGTCGTATTTTCTATTTCTATAACGATGGGCAGGAAAATATTTATTTATCAAGTGCAGATTGGATGACCAGAAATTTAGACAGGAGAGTCGAACTTTTATTTCCTGTTGAAGATNATAAGGCAAGAAATAAAATAAAAGAAATTTTGGATATTTCTTTATTAGATACGCAAAAGGCTAGAATTTTAAATAAAGATGGAATTTATACAAGGATTGATAGAAGGGGAAAAGAATCAATAAATAGCCAGCAACTATTTTATGATCATATACTTGAAAAGGATAATAAAACTAAAGGGAAAATCCATGATATGAAGGAATATTGGAAAGAGAATGGGTTTGAACCAAGAGTATCTGAAAAAAATTAGTAATTTAGAAATGTATTAAAAAAGGCTTTATAAATAATTAAAGATAAATAAAAGTGAAGGATAGAATTTTAAATCTATCCTTCACTTTTATTTATCTTGGTTTAATTTTTTTATGAGTTTTTCTACACTATCAGCTGAGACAAATTCACCATGTTTTTTTAAAAACGGCTGTTTATGACACAGGCCACATTTGCTTAAACATTTTTTATGTTTAAATTCCATATTATTATCTTTCAGAGCTTTACTTAACTCATTGTAGCTTTCATTTGATTTACAAATTTTAATCATCATATATCACATCCTTTGGATATCTTATGTAATACATTACCTTGTCTTAATTATTTTTGCAAGTATTTAAGCTATATTCTTAAATATAATTAAGTCTGATTATAATTTTAATGATTTAAGGGTAGACAAGTTTATTTTAGTTCTAAAAAGCTGACTAAAACAAAATTATCTACCCTATATAATAAAGAAACATAAATAAATTAATTGTTATTACCTTACATAGTTATACTAGTGTGTATTATAACCTACTTAAACCTGATAAGACACCTATTGAGGCTAATTCAGTAAACCTAAGAGGTACCATTTTGAAAAAAGTATTAATAAATGGTATATAAATTGTGCATGCCAGCATTGCTACAGAGGAAAGGGNGGCTGCATTCATATATTTATTAGACAATTTGTCACCGCTTTTGCAATCATAAACATTAATAATATGTGTAACAATGAGATTAGTAAAAGCTAATGTTCTTGCTTTATTAATACCTAATCCTAAAAGCATTGCACCTTCAAATGCAGCAAAAGTTGTAAGTCCTATACCGACACTTCTTTTTGCGATAATTATACCTAATTTTTTATCAATGAGAGGTGAATCTGCTTTTATTGGCTGGCAGGACATAACATCTTCAGTGGAATCTTCAACAATTATGGGTGCGCCTAATATAGTTTCACAAATAACATTCATAAATAGCAGTTGTATAGAGATTAGTGGCAGTATACCTGTAGCTATTGAGGTTATTAATAAGGCTAATATTTCTCCTATACTTCCTGTAATTAAATATTTTGTAGCATTTCTAATTTTGATTGAAACATTTCGACCTTCTTCAATTGCAGCAACTATAGTTGAGAAATTATCGTCAACTAAGGTTATATCGGAAGCTTCCTTTGCTACGTCACTACCACTACGGCCCATTGCAATTCCTATATTTGCCTCTTTTATTGCAGGTGCATCATTAACACCATCACCCGTCATGGCAACAACATATCCCAATTTTTTAAATGCCTTTACTATTCTATATTTTTGTTCGGGCGAGGTCCTAGCAAAAACCTGAATTTTATCAATTTTACTATCAAGTTCTTCTTTTGACATTTGGTCAAGTTCCAGGCCAGAAATAACAAGTCCATCGTCTAGTAGGCCAAGTTCTTTTCCAATGGCTGCAGCAGTGTTTTTATTATCGCCAGTTATCATTACAACTTTGATACCTGCACGATGACATTTTTTTATAGACTCCATCACTCCTTCTCTTGGTGGATCCTCCATACCTATTAGACCCATGAAAACAAAATGTTTACTAATACTTCTTTCTCCATTTATAGAGTTTAGATTTTTATATCCAAAAGCTATTACTCTTAACGCTTCATCTCCCATTTCTTCACTTATTTTTCTTACCTTCATCTTATCTTCAGAGGTAAGAAGTCTTTCCTCACCATTTATAATAATTGTTCTGCACTTTTCTAAAATTATTGTTAATGATCCTTTACAGTAGGCTATTTTCCCTTCAGGAGTATTAACTACTACTGTCATATACCTCTTTGAACTGTCAAAAGGAATTTCTTTTATTCTAGGAAAATCTTCTTTTAAACTTTCTTCATCAATATTATATTTTCTTGCAACGCAAAGTAATGCTCCCTCTGTTGGGTCTCCATTTACTGTCCATTTTGATTCGTAGCCATTAAGCTTTGAATTATTACATAACACTGAAGCAATGAGGAGCTTCTTTAAACACTCCTCAGCTAAATGTGAACCCTCTAATAATTTTATTGATCCTACAGGGTTATACCCATTACCGCTTACTGAAAAAATTGCATTATCGGTAAAAATTTTTTTTACAGTCATTTCATTCATGGTTAAGGTACCTGTCTTATCACAGCAAATTACATTTGCGGAACCTAAGGCTTCAACAGCAGGTAATTTTCTAACGATTGCGTTTTTTTGTGACATCTTTTGAACACTTAGAGACATAGCAACAGCAACTATTGCAGGAAGACTTTCTGGAATGGCGGAAAGAGAAAGGCCGATACCTATTGTTACTACTTCAGCAATTCCACTCCCCATAAATATAGCTACAGTTCCTACTCCTAAAAAAGTTANAAAAGACATTTTCGTGATTCTGTTTGTGAATTTTTCNATTTTAATTTGCAGGGGGGTTGCTTCAATTTTAATATCTTGTAACATTGATGCAATTTTACCAATCCTAGAGTTCATTCCTGTATCTACTACAATAGCTTTTGCTCTACCAGAGAGTACACTGGTACCCATATACAACATATTAAATCTATCTGCAAGTTCAGTTGTAACATCACAAATTTCGATGTTTTTGCAAATTGGTAAAGATTCTCCTGTTAGGGATGCTTCATTGGTTTTCAAATCATAACATTTTAATAATCTTGAATCAGCAGGAACTTGATCTCCGGATTCCAGATAAATAATATCACCAGGAACCAAATATTTTGCTTCTATTTCTAAATACAATCCATCTCTTTTAATTTTGGCGGTATTAACAAGCATATTTTTTAATGAATACAGAGATTTTTCAGCTTTGTGTTGATGCATTGTACTCAAGTAGTTTTCCATAAATACTATTGCGAGTACCACGCCACCATCAACTACTTNCCCGATGATAAATGAAAATAAACCAACACCAAGAAGTAGTTTTGAAGAAAAGGTATTAATATTTTCAATAAATTTTACAACAATGGATTTTTTCTTTTTTTCAGATAATATATTAAACCCAAATTCCGCTATTCTTTGTTTAGCTATAATAGTAGAAAGTCCTTTATTACTATTACTTATCAAATTTTTGATTATTTCATATTCTTTCATGTTATGCCAACAATCAAAATTTTCAACTATATCAGTGGAGGTCTGATAATCTAAAGCTAAAGATTGAGATAATTCTTCACCAAATTCTTGATAAAAATTTCTATTACTAATGTCAATTATGTCATTATTAATCCTTTTAATTTTACTTACCAAATAAAACTTTAATTTCTTCTCTATTTCCCTTTGGCAAATAATAGTCTCCTCATAAAGTATAAGAATTTTACCAGTAATAGGATTTCCTTTTATTTCTCTTATACCTTTAATTTTTTGCATATAATTAACTAGAAAAATTATTTCATCCTCATTTCTATAAATTAGTTTTACAGGAATTCGAACACTTTTATATATTATTTCCTTTGAAGAATTTATTTCTTCTTGTTTATTTAACAAAATCCTTTGCATTATAAATCTCCTTTTTTCGGCTTAATTATAGGCTCATAAAGAATAGTATCCCAAGATTCAAGAAAATTATGTAAATATTAAATTGGGTAAGACATTAATAATGGATGAGTTAAGGGTGAATCAGAATTTATGATAACTGTATAAGAGTAAAATCAATCAATATTGTTTGCTTTTTTTGTTTAAGAATAAATTTATCATAACTGGTAAATAATATGATTTGAGATGTAAATAGAAGGAGAGATTATGATGGAAGAAACTATGAATAATGATAAGGATAAACTTCAACAGGAAATTAATGATTTAAGGCAAAAGTATGACACACTTCTTAAGGATGTAAAATGCCTTGAAGACAACAAAAATAATATGAAGGATATAGTGGAAAACTCTTATGTGGTCGTGCAAAATGTTAGTAAAAATGTGGAAAATGTTATGAATGAATTAAGTAACTTGAAAAAAGAATATGAAAATAGTGCATCAAATAATATGGTCAATGAACATAAATTGAATTTCTCAATGAAAAATATGTTCATTAATCCTTTAAGGAAAATTGCTGTAGGAACTATGCAATCTGCTTTTCTAATGATGGACAAAACAATGGAAGGAATGTCAAATGCAAAAGAAGGGTTTGAAGATATCGTGGCTGAAGCCCAATATCAAAATAAAAAGAAACATATGGAAACAACTGATAACTTATAAAATTAATAATACTATTTGTAAAGGAATCAAAGTCAAATTTTCAATTTCTGGAAGAATAAGATTCAAGATTAATTTATTATATAAAAATATTTTTCTCGCACAAAAACTTCCAGAAACAATAATAAGAAAATTTTATTTATGAAGATGAAAAAGCTATATCAAAGAGATTAACTCTAATTTCAGCTATTTTAATTGGAATGCTGAGTATAGCGAATTTTAATATTGCAACTGTAATTTCAATAATGATTTTAACATCCCCACTTAGTTTGTTTTATATAAGAAAAAAGGTTATAAGATAACTTCTAATTTTCTAGATTTTAAGTGTAACCGATGAATTTTTTATACAAGATAATTTAACTATAAATTCTTTAGGGAAAAAATTGTCTATTTGAAAAGTCTAATATATGAAAACTTGCAGGAACCAATATTTTTTTATTGAGATAAACCGGTGAGAAATCTTCGTAGTACAGGTAGCAATAAAATATCCATATTATCCAAAGAAGCAAGTGGATTTATTGATTATGCATGAGTACGTCATGCATTAATTGATTAACGTAGATTCAAATAAAAACGATTTAAATGTTTTTATATCTTAAAATAAGTCATAAAAGGAGAGCAAAATGAATTCATTGGATATAAACTTAATTACAAACTCTCTAAATAGCATTGAAGAAGAGGTTTCAAAAATACTCACTTTATCTTTAAACGAAATTAAATCTAATCCATTAAAGGAAAGAGAAATAATATCTCTTTGGACAAAAAACATAACTCATATTGGTGACTATTTATTTTTAGAATGTGAGAGAACAGGAAACAAGGATGTATATAAAAAATTAATAAAAAGTATGATTTTCAAATGAATTTTAATCCCCTTATTGTAAACTGATTTTTTACCGTATTAATGTTTAGGAACTAAATTTAAGGTAATAATTTAGTAGACTAAGTTCATTAATGGAGGTACGTTATTTATGAAAAATAATAAATTTTTGTTTGGTTTAAGCATAGGGATTGTGGGATGTAAATTTTATGATTCATTCAAAAATGTATTGAAACCAGAAGTAGTAAAAATTTTAGGAAATGCAATAACATTAGGTGGAAATACAAAGAATTTTTTTATGGAAGTAACAGAAACTGCTTTAGAACTTAATAAAGAAAGTTACAAGAAGATAAATAATACTAGTGTTGAAGAAAATGTACCTTATCTTCCACAAAAGATAAGTAATTTGCAAAATCAACTTATAGAAGTACAAAAACAGCTTTCAAAACTTTAGTTTTGAAAGCTTCTTTTGAAAGGTGGAATCAGTAAATTTGGAAACTGTAAACATTTTACCAGGACGTATACGCTTTAAAAGCAATAAAATATACGATAATAAAAATTTGGCAGAATATATAAATACATATACCGATGGACTTTTCGGCGTGTTAGATTGTAATGTGAATGTATATACGTGTTCAATCCTTATTAAATATGATCCTAGAAAAATTGACTTTAATACAATTAAACAAAATTTATATACTGTAATTAATTCAACTTCTAGAGATAGGAAAAAGGAATTAGACCATAATAATTTGTATTATAACACTATAGAAAAGAAAAACATTTCAAGAAATAAATTTTTAGTTTTTAGTTTAATATATATATTCTTTAAAACAAAACAAATCTCCTTTGGAAAGTTTACACTTAGTAGAAATGTACTTATATTTGAACTAGCATCTTTAGTTACAATTATTGGGGGATATCCTTTATTTAGAAAAGTTTTCAAGCAATCTACTAAAAGTATATCATCAGATTCAGAAATAATATTGAACATGGCTGCAATTTCATTTACTATTTCTAGAGAAAGCAGTAAAGGGGTACTGGTACTAGTTCTTAAGCATATGAACAATTATATAAAGCTTGCTTCAGATGCATCATGTATGAGAACTCTAAATTGTAATATGTCTCGTACATCAGGAATGGCATGGCTAATTATAGATAATAAACAGGAAATACTACAAAATGTTAAAAATCTAAAGCCTCAAGATATAATAGTTATACACAAGGGAGAATTGATACCGGTTGATGGTGAAATAATTGAAGGAAGGGCTTCTGTAAATAGTTTATACCTTACAGGCCAACCAATTATTAATGAAGTAACCATAGGTAACAAAGTACGCGAGGGAATTATACTTATTGAAGGAGAACTAAAAATAAAGGTGAGCAAGTTACCTGAGGAGTATAATAAAACTGATCTATCCTTAAAGGATCTAAATGTTACTTCTAAACTTAATGTATATGAAAAGATTGTCACGCCAGTGTCTATTGGAATGGCAACATTAAATTTTCTTTTTACGGGTAACATACTTAATGCTTTTGGTATATTACTAGTGTTTACACCTTCAGCTAGCAGAACTGCTTTAAACTCAGGGATTAGAAATTATGTAACAGCGCTTAGCAAACAAAGTATATATTTAAGGAATCCAGAATGTATTGAAAGTATTACGAATACTACTCAGGTTATATTTGATAAAACGGGTACTCTAACGCAAGGGAATATGAATATAATACGTGTTGATTCCTTGGATGTTAATTATAACAGGGATGAGCTTTTAACTCTTTGCTCAGAATGCGAAGCGGACAGTTATCATGCAGTTGCGCTTTCATTTAAAGAGGCCACACATAACATGAATATTAGAAATACAAACAAAGTTGAAAATATTATAAAAATCCCATCAAAGGGAGTAGTAGCTTATTATAATCAACAAAGAGTATTAATAGGAAGTTTAAATTTTTTAAACGAAAACGGTATAAATACATCAAAGGCATTTGATATATTAAAAGAATATAAGAAAATACATTGTAAACCTATTTTGGTAAGTGTAAATGGTAATCTTGCTGGTTTATTTGCAATGCAGGATATTATAAGGCCAAGTTCAATAACCCTAGTAAAAAGGTTAAGGCAAATAGGGTTAGAGAATATTTATTTGCTTACCGGTGATAATTTTGATGTTGCGTCAGATGTGGGCAAAAGATTATCTATAGATGAAAATAAAATATTTAGTAATTATAATTATGAGCAGAAAGAAATGTTTGTTAAAGAACATAGGGATAAAGGTAAAATTATAATGGTCGGAGATGGAATAAATGATGAAAGGGCTATGAGAGCAGCGGATGTAAGTGTAAGTTTTTCAAATAGCACTTGCGACAAACTTAAATTACAATCAGATTGTATAATTTTTGAGGATGATATGGAAAAGCTTACAGATTTAATTTTAATATCAAATAAATCTTTAAAGAAAATAAATAATAGTATAACAATTTCCCAAGGTTATAATTTGTTATTTGGAACGCTAGCCTTTTTTCAGTATTTTGATGCATTTACAGCTAAATCACTTAATACAATGAACTCACTTATAGTACTCTTGATAAATGAAAGAATAAGATGGACAAAAGCCAATAATTTTTGGGATGAGAACATTGATTATAAATGTAAAGAAGCGACATTAAAAGCCCCAAAACTAAAATGAAATTTACATTATAAAAAAAGAATATGGGAAATGCAACTTGTCAAGTGTAAAATGGAAATAATAAAATTGAGTATAAAAAAAGGTTATATACACAACCTATTAAAGCAAATAAAATATATATTTAGGCAGGTCATGCCTTTGGCGTGCCATGTACTATTTAAAGGAGGAATAATTATGGCAGTTCGTGAAGGAACAGTTCCTGTTGCATTAGGTACGGTTGTTACAGGTGTTGGAGCAGTTATGGTAGCGATGGAGATGGCACCAATGATAGCGGCGGGTGTAGTCGGCTTTGGAGCAGCACATATAGTGCTTGGAGCTATTAATTTAGTTGGAAACAAGAATAGCAATAGAAATCCAAGCACTAACTAATAAAATATATTATTGATTTTGACACTGTGGTCAATATTTTTGTCACAGTGTCTTTCATTTAGACTTTGATTGCCTTTTGTGCGTAAAATAACTTCCGCTTAGTTATTATTTAACCATAAGATAACAATATCTTAACCAAATCTAAATTACAATAACATCAATTTGGAATAGTATATAAGTATAGGGAGGCGTAATACTATGATAGTTGATACTCACGTGCTAATGTCTCAAATCTTATATAGGTACATTTCAAATCAGGTGAATTTTAAATTAGATAGGCTAGCTTTTGCATATGGCAATATAAAGCCGGATCTTAATAACAAGGATATTAATTTTGAACACACGCTAGATGAAAGTTTATATAGTGTGAATAAATATTCCGAAAAATTGATGAGCCAAAACATTTCGATTAAAGAGTTTTCAAGGTCTTTAGGTGTGATTTGTCATTTCGCTTGCGATTATTTTTGTTTATATCATAGAGAAGGTAATGAAAAAAAAGGTTTATGTGAGCATCTGATTTATGAAGAGATGCTGCATGTAAAATTAATAACACTTCTTTTAAGAGGAAAGATAAAACTTAATGATTATGAAATGTCTCAAGATAGTGTAGAAGACATAACACTAACACTTCAAAAAAAATACAATTCTGAGGCTAAAAGTCTAACGAGAGATATAACATATGCATTATTTGCAGCGTCGCAAACTTCTAAATTAGTAGTATGTTCAAGTCAATTATATTTTGCGCAAAAGGAAATTAAAATTTTAAAAGCGTATCAGTTAAATTAATTATAGAAAGATACTAAATAGCTTATAAAACATGATGATGCACCTAAATATAGGCGCATTTTTTATATTG
>JGI24143J45723_1000610_pt1 | contig 18199 bp, 28 predicted proteins | sample BarGraIncu00432A_FD_45723 | JGI IMG/M metagenome (IMG submission 45723) | reverse complement strand
TTGTGTTATAAATAGGGATAACATGAGGTTAAAGACAAACAGGGAATTTGTTTACTAGTATGAGCGAGCTGGAGTCGCTGTCTAATACAGAGCTCCTGGAACGTCTGCCTCCAATCGATAAAGCGCCAATCCTTGAAAAACTTGCCACCTTGGGACTTACGAGGTTTCGTAATGAATACGGTATAGAGACTCCTGTGTATGAAAACGGTATTGTCGATCATGCTCGGTTGATGAAGGTCGTTGGTAGTGAGGTCGACGATGGCTATAAGTGGAAAGCGCCGTATTTTGATGAACATCACCTGCATTGGTACGCGCACCGCTATAGTAGCGTCTTTCACGAAAGTGATATTCCGGTCCAGTTTCGCAACCTACCTATTCATAAGTTATGGGTTCCGCGACAATTTCATGATTTTGTTCATACCCTAACAATTCCCTCTGAAGTCCCGCCTATGGAGGTGATGCGAGAGTCGGTCGCTGGTTTTAAGCGTGCTTTTCATAACTACATGCTTGTCAACGAGGCGATTACGCTGCGCGAACGAAGTCGGTTAAGCGTACCGATGCCCAATGATGCGTCGCGTGTTCACGTACCTGGGTCAAAGAGGGTGATTGACGTTGGTGAATATGAACGTCGGCGCGAGGAGTTCATTGCGGAACTTGAAGAAAATATAGCTCACGGGTTACCGCCCGATTTGTCTGTCTTGTCGAGCATCGAGTTAGTAAGGTTTGACTCGGTTCGTGAATCGTTGCCAGAGATTCGCCGTCATCTGGGTAGGTTGGTTGTAAGAAAACACAAAAAACGAAGCGCAAGACCAGTCAGACTACTCGTTGAACGAGTGCACCAGTAACTTATGCTTGCGAATAAATTACCCCCACAAGGTATGTTGATAGGAACGAGTGTATCTAATGATGATTTTGAGGATATAAAACCCCATCGTATAGTTCGTCGGCTTGGTCACATCGTAACGCGTAAATCAATTAATTACATACCGGTCGCCGAGAAGCGCACCGCATGAGCAATGGTTACGCTTGCGTGCTCGGGTATGCAAAGCATACAATAAGCGACTAATGAATGAAAAATCTCCGGATGAACTATTTGCTCAACTAGATGCCGTCGATATTGACGCATATACAAAGCGAACCATGGAGCAGGCCCACTCGATAGAGTTATTCCTGAATAACGCGACACACGAGAGCGAGGTTGATGCTATGAAGGCTACCCTTGAAGCGGAGGACAGGATTGCCGAGATGGATGCCGAATGCCCTTATATCGGCGAGCAGGTGTTGGTTACCGGTGTAATGAAACAAGCATATTATAATGAGATGAAGGGTGGGTTTGAAACCGAAGATATTACCGTCACCAAAGCACCTGTTATTTCATTTGGTTATACGATTCTCGAGTTTGGGACAGACATAGAAGGTGAAGATATTAAAAAAGTAGGTCATCAATTTTTAGTTGAAGAAATGGCCCCAAGAAAAGATGCGTCTGCTTTGGTGGACTACGTACCAAGGTTATTTGCGTTTGCTCCCGTAGGGCAGGTGAGTGTTGAACATGCTTTGAATGATATCGACACAACGAGTCTTCTGCGGAATAAAGTGCCTGATATTCTGGATGATATTAACGAGCGAATAATCAATGCTTCGGACGTTTGTGCTGCTCTTTTGTCACTAGCTGACCATCAAATCAAACAAGAGCAAGATATTCCAGATGACGTACTGCAGGGTCTAGTAGACTATGCAACGCGCACGCTTAACCTCGAAAAGATACTTCCGTATAAGGCTCGTTTTGCAGGTGTTGCATATGATATTGAAAACGAATCTTTAGCTTTTCTTCACTACGATGAACCAAAAAAGAACGACGCTGTAATTATACGACCGTCGACCTTGTCTCTAAGACCGTATCCTCATATCGTTAACGGCGAGACGGTATTCACAGATGAACTGTGTTGGTGTCTTGATTTGATTATTATTGGCAGAGAAGTGGGTGACGACATTATCGTTGCGTCGGTACCGATAGCAAATATTCGCAGCATACAGCCAGCACGCACTAGCCTCTATCGTTAAGGGTTTTGCGACTGTTCAAAAGGTAGAAAATTTGCTATAATAGCGCCAAGAGCTATTTTTTATGGCAAAAAATAATTAACGAAAAGGATATGTAATTTCTCATGGCAGCAAAAAACGTCCCACTAAAGGACTTTCGTAACATTGGTATTATCGCGCACATTGATGCCGGTAAGACCACAACAACGGAAGCTATTTTGTATCGAACGGGACTTTCTCACAAGATCGGTGCTGTTCATGACGGTGCAACGACCACTGACTGGATGGAACAAGAGCGTGAACGTGGTATCACGATTACTTCTGCTGCCGTGACTTCGTTTTGGAAAGAACACAAAATCAACATTATCGATACGCCAGGACACATCGACTTTACGGCCGAAGTAGAGCGATCGCTTCGCGTACTTGACGGTGCCGTCGTTGTCTTTGATGGCAAGATGGGCGTTGAAGCTCAAACTGAAACCGTTTGGCGTCAAGCTAACAAATACGGTGTGCCACGCATCTGTTTTATTAACAAGATTAACCAAACTGGTGGTGATTTCTACAAATCACTTGATTCGATTCGTCACCGTCTGTCAAAGCACGCGCTACCAGTCCATTTGCCAATTGGCTTTGAAAAAGAAATCAACGGTATTGTTGATCTCGTCGACATGAAGGCATACACTTACACTGAATTTGCTGACCACCAATTGGTTGTTGGCGAGATTCCTGCTGACATGCTAGAGAAAGCAACGAATGCCCGTAGCTTGTTAGTCGAAGCTGCTGTCGAAGCTGATGACGTTTTGTTCGAACGCTTCCTTGATAAGGGTGAAGAGTCAATTACGATTCCCGAACTGAAAGCCTGCCTTCGCAAGCGTGTCCTTGCTGGTGACTTCTACTTAGTTACCGGTGGTGACGGCCGTGGTGTGATGGTTGAAAAGGTTCTTGACCTTGTGGTTGATTACTTGCCAAGTCCACTCGACGTTGACGCGATTTGGGGTGTTAATCCTAAAACTGGCGACGAGATCGAACGCAAGCCAAGCGAAACCGAGCCTCTTGCCGGCCTCGCCTTCAAAATTGCGACAGACCCCTTTGTCGGTAAGCTGATCTTCGTCCGTGTCTACAGCGGTGTATTGACGGCTGGCTCGTACGTTTTGAATACCACGACCGGTAACAAAGAGCGCATCGGACGTATCGTTCGTATGCACGCTGACAAGCGCGAAGACATCGAATCAATCGGTGCTGGCGACATCGCCGCTGTTGTGGGATTGAAGTCGACCTTTACTGGCCATACTTTGTCTGACCTCGCTCACCCAATCACACTTGAGAGCATTACGTTCCCAGACCCACCGGTATCAATTGCCGTTGAGCCAAAAACTAAAGCCGACCAAGAAAAAATGGGTGTTGCTCTGCAGCGTCTTGCCGAAGAAGACCCAACCTTCCGTGTTCACTCTGACGAAGAAACTGGTCAGACGATTATGTCAGGAATGGGTGAGCTTCACCTTGATATTCTGATTGACCGTATGCGCCGCGAGTTTAGCGTCGAAGCTAACATCGGTGAACCTCAAGTTGCCTTCCGTGAATCTATCAAAGGCACCTCTGACGTTCAAGGTAAGCACGCCAAGCAATCTGGTGGACGTGGTCAGTATGGTGACGTATGGGTCAAGTTCGAACCAAACGAACCAGGCAAAGGCTTTGAATTCGTTGATGCTATTAAGGGTGGTGTTGTTCCAAAAGAATACATCAAGCCAGTTGAAGCCGGTATTCGCGAAACCCTAGAAGGCGGTGTGATTGCTGGATATCCAGTCGTTGACATCAAAGCCACGCTTCACGACGGTAGCTATCACGACGTTGACTCAAGCGAGCTGGCCTTCAAGTTGGCTGGCGCAATTGCGGCCCGCGAAGGTATTCGTCAAGCGAAGCCTATCTTACTTGAGCCAGTTATGCGTGTTGAAGCGACGACTCCAGAAGAGTTCATGGGCGACGTCATCGGCGACCTTAACTCTCGCCGTGGCCGTATCGAATCGATGGAAGACCTCAGCGGCGGCGCCAAGTTGATCAAAGCGATTGTTCCACTGGCAATGATGTTTGGCTACACCAGCGACCTACGCTCGATGAGCCAAGGCCGAGCTGCCAGCTCAATGGAACTTGCGCAGTACGAAGAAGTACCACCAAACGTGGCACAAGAGATCGTCGAAAAACGTTCAAGCAAATAATACTTGGATTAGCATATTAAAATAGGCCAGTGCCACAGAATGCGGAGCTGGTCTATATTAATATTCGGTTTATGACGGTACAATATTGAATATGAGGGCGTATCTTCGATCGCATTGTTTAAGCCTGGCGTATTTATTTTTTGGTACGATGCTACTAGGTACGTCCATAAGTGGGCTTTTAACGACAGATACTCGTTGGATGAGCTGGCATTTTAGCCGATTAGGCGAGGGTGGTATGCTGTCGGCTTTAATTTTTAATTCGGCACTACTTGTCTCGGCAGTGATAATGGGTGCGTTAGGGTTGGCGCTAACAGACAATATCGCGCACCTATCGGCCATCGAAGGCGTCAATCTACCTCGAGCCAAGATGATAATCGGTCGTTCATTTAACATTATTACAATTTGCTTAATAGGACTGGCGACGTTTCCGTTTGATACGTTCCCAGTACTCCATAATATTTTTGGTTATTCAATGTTTTTTACATTTTTGTTCCTCTGCGTGACGACACCAAGTTTCTTACCAATATTTTCACGAAAATTTTACCTGTATAGTCAAGGGGCGATACTGCTTGCAACCCTCTGTTATGTGTTGTTTTTGGTCGTGGGTTCGATTACCTTACTGACCGTTGAGTCCATAATGTACACCTGTCTGTATGGATGGCTTTTATTATTTGTTAGCGGTATTCAGAAAACGGCAACGACTGCACTAAACTACTAATGGACAAAAAGACCTTTACCTTACGGATATAATTCTGTATAATATCAAACATACGTCATGAGACCCTACTGCTCTTGTGCGAAAAATAATTAAAGGAGAAATAATTTAAATGGCAGATTTCGACCGAACCAAGCCTCACGTTAACGTTGGAACTATGGGTCATGTTGACCACGGTAAAACAACGCTAACAGCAGCTATCACAGCTGTCCTTGCGAAGCGTCTTCCAAGCTCAGTCAACAAGGCTGTTGCTTACGACCAAATCGACAACGCCCCTGAAGAGCGTGCACGTGGTATTACCATTGCATCTTCGCACCAGGAATACGAATCAGCTAACCGTCACTACGCACACGTCGACATGCCAGGTCACGCCGACTACGTCAAGAATATGATTACCGGTGCTGCACAAATCGATGGCGCAATCTTGGTTGTTGCTGCAAACGATGGTCCACTTCCACAAACTCGTGAGCACGTGCTGCTTGCTAAGCAGGTTGGCGTGCCAAAGATCCTTGTTTTCCTAAACAAAATGGACCTTGCTGACCCAGAACTCGTTGAACTTGTAGAAATGGACATTCGTGAACTTCTTGCAAAGAACGGTTTTGACGAAGATGCACCTATTATCAAGGGTTCTGCTACGAAAGCCCTCGAAGGTGACCCAGCAAGTGAAGACGCGATTATGGAATTGGTTGCTGCACTTGACAGCTACGTTCCAGAGCCAGTTCGTGAACTCGACAAACCATTCCTTATGCCAATTGAAGACGTTTTCTCGATCAAAGGTCGTGGAACTGTTGCAACTGGTCGTATCGAACAAGGTATCGTTAAGATTAACGACCCAGTTGAAATTGTTGGTATTCACCCAGTTCAGACATCTGTCGTTACTGGTATCGAAGCCTTCAAAAAGAACCTTAACCAAGGTCAAGCAGGCGACAACGCTGGTCTTCTTCTTCGTGGTATTGAGCGCGAACAAGTCGAGCGCGGCCAAGTTCTTGCAAAGCCAGGTTCAATTACTCCACACACAGAATTTGAAGCCGAAGTCTACATCCTTAAAAAGGAAGAAGGCGGCCGACACACTCCATTCAGCAAGGGTTACAAACCTCAGTTTTACTTCCGTACAACTGACGTAACTGGTGAAGTTGAACTTCCTGCTGACAAAGAGTTGGTTATCCCTGGCGACACACTTACCTTCAAAGTTAAGCTTCTTGCACCTATTGCAATGGAGCAAGGCCTAAACTTCGCTATTCGCGAAGGCGGTAAGACTGTTGGTGCTGGTGTTGTTACCTCAATCATCAAATAACTAGACTTCTAATTATACCAAACACCCCCGAGCAATCGGGGGTGTTTGGTATTTGATACAGCACTCGAATACATTGACTAATACGCATAAATATGCTATCGTGTTATTATGAATTTAAACCAAGAACCCGGACTTCGTAGTGCGTGTGAAGATTGTAAAGTTTTTGTGGCTTGTAGAGACGCTAAAGAAACCAGTGAGGCTAGGATTGCCGAACTTGAAGTATCTAAGTATCTGCATGAGAGATATAGCGATGAAATGGGAGGTAATTTAGATGAAGAGGGAAAAAATAAAAAAATAAAGCAGTTTGAGTTTGATCTTTGGGTGATGAAAAATGAGACATACAAGGACGATTATGAAGGCTTTGTAGCTGCGCTGAAAGATTTAAGCACAAGGTATTCGGGTGTCGACATGCCACTAGGGTTAGACGCAATAGCAGACGAGAGTAGTGAGCTATATACTTTACGAATACGGAATCAGTATCGTGATGTGTTACTAGATGCAGTTGAGACTAAGGGCTGTACTGGGCCTAGAGAAGAAAGATCTGGTTTTCTGGGTAGAAAAGTCACTTCTATCTGCAATGCTCCCGTTAGTCCAGTTGAAAAAATTTTAGCAGTAGACCCACCTCCTACAAACTAATCTTGTTGGCAACCTACTCTTTGCGAATCGTATCTATTCTGTTACAATAACCTTTGTATTATTAATTATGTTGAGAACTCGGGCGGTAACTACACACCCCGTCAGAGGTTACGGCATTGCACATAAAGGGAGCTAACACTCATGGCAGAAGAAAAAGGAACCGGACTTCGTATCCGTATCCGCCTAAAAGCCTATGACCACAAAGTCATCGACCAATCGGCAAAACAAATTATCGACACAGCAATCCGTACCGGAGCTAGCATTGCTGGTCCTGTACCGCTGCCTACGCGTCGTAGTATGTTTACAGTCGTTAAGTCACCACATGTCTACAAAAAGGGCGGTGAGGCCTTCGAGATGCGTATTCACAAACGCTTGATCGATATCACCAACGCGACACCAAAGACAATTGACAGTCTGCAGAACCTCAGCTTACCTGCTGGCGTTGATGCAGAAATCCGCATGTAATCAAAACGAATACAATAAAATAACCTCGCTGAAATGCGAGGTTATTTTATTATGGGCTACTCTTACTTTAAAATGGTAAGGCTATCGGTGATTTTGATAATATCTAGCTGAACGTTAAGAATCCATAGTTGCATAATCATAATAAAAATTAGCAGAATTGACCAATAGACGGTTTGTCTGGTAATACGAACTCCGAAAAACGGTAGCGTATCGCGGCTTAATCTGAACGATTGCATCGGCGCGTTAATTGAGGCGACTGACTTCTTGGCAGTGACTTTTTTGACGGTTGCTTTAGCTTTACTGGCAGATTTTTTAACGAGCGGTTTTTTTATGATGGCCATATAACTCCTAAGTAATATCTATATGACAACAGTATGACGAAAGCGGACGATAAACACAAGCTTTATTGTTGAACGTAGGTTTCGCCACCAGAAACGCCAAAAAACTCCTCAAGCGTCTTAATTGATCGCGCCTTCATTTCAGTAACGAGGGCCTTGCCTGCATAACGGTAATGCCATGGTTCTGTCTTATATCCTGTGATTGTCTGTTTTTCAGCCGTGTATCGCAGGAGGAAGCCATAGATATGCGCGTGCTCAGCAAGCCATAGGCCCTCGCTCGTGTCTGCGTAACACTCTTCGAGGTTACATCCGGGGTTTGACGTACTACCGAAATCGAGGGTAAGCCCTGTCTGATGCTCGCTATATCCTGGGCGAGCGCTAAAGGTGTCAGCGGCTGTCTGACCGTATTGATTGACGTAGTTATTATAGAGGCCTGTCTGATAACTATAGGATCGATAGCTACTAATGATCGTTATCGCAATTCCTTGGGCCTGGGCGTCGCTTAACATCTGGTCAAGGTCGGCGCGAATAATAGCCCTTATTGTTCCACCGTGGCTAGTCACGAGGTCGGAAGGTGCGTAGCCGAGGGGATTCAATGGGTGTGATTTGTTGGTAATAACCCAAATGCTCGCGGGTGACGAGGTGGAATACTGCGACAAATCGAATGTCGATACAGGCTTGACGGCTAACGGTTGTGGCTCCGGCGCAGGTGCGGTAGGCGCAGCGGTGTCAGTGTGGGGCTCGGCCTTTGTGACTGATTGCGAAGGCGAAAGGGCAGGTGCGTTGCTAGCATGGCGGGGCAGGACGAATAGCCATACAAAAGCAGCGCCAATACACAGGAGGGTGAGGACAATTCTCGCATAAAAATAGATTCGTTTTTTAGATGATTTGACGAGCTTGAGCATGGCATCATTCTAGCATAGGACTCGAGCAGATTCATAGCGTCAGAGTTGACCTCTAACAGATAGTATGCTACTGTAAGACGGTAACTTATTACGCAATAGTAAATAATTCTTGGTTAATTGGTAAGTCCAACAGATATGGATACTGCCTTCAACCAAGAATTTTAAGTGGGAGTTGAAGGCAAATGAAAGCACTTCTCGGTACCAAAATTGGTATGACCCAAATCATTAGCGAGAACGGCGTTGCAATTCCTGTAACGTTAATTCAAGCTGGCCCTGTGACTGTGACTCAGGTAAAGACTGTCGACACCGACGGTTACACTGCAGTACAGATGGCATATGGTGAGGGTAAGAACCTGAGCAAGGCCGTGGTCGGACATACATCGTCCGCCAAAGTGACACCGAAGCATATTCGGGAGATACGTGTAGAAGAACTACCAGAAGGCCTCTCGGTAGGAAGCACGTTCGACGTAACGTCTTTTGCACTTGGTGACATCGTTGATGCCACTGGAACAAGCAAAGGTAAGGGTTTTGCCGGTACGGTAAAGCGCCATAACTTTAATACTAGCAAAGCAACTCACGGTGGTAACGGTAACGTCCGTAAACCGGGATCTATTGGATCAATGTATCCACAGAAGGTCTTCAAGGGAAAGCGAATGGCAGGACGAATGGGTCACGACCGTGTTACGGTTAAGAATCTCGTTGTCGCCTACGTTGACCTAGAGAACAATCTGATCGGTCTTCGTGGTGCTGTACCAGGTCCTAAAAAAGGCCTGATCATTATCGGAGGAAAAGCATAATGGCTAAAGATACACCAACAGCTATTAAAACAACCGTTGCTAAAACGGTGCTCCCTTCAGAGATCTTTGCAGTAGATGTTCCAAACCATGAGCTCCTAAAGCTTGCGTACGATTCATACCTTGCAAACTCACGTCTTGCGACCGCAACCACAAAACAACGTGGTGAAGTCAGCGGTGGTGGTAAAAAACCATGGGCCCAAAAGGGTACTGGTCGCGCACGATTCGGCTCAAGCCGTAACCCAATCTGGCGCGGTGGTGGTATCGTCTTCGGTCCACGCGGTAACGAAAACTACACAAAACGAGTCTCGACGACTTCGAAGCGTGTGGCTCTTCGCCAAGCCTTGACCCTTGCACATACTGCTGGCAAAATCGTCGTTCTTGATTTCAAGACGACCGGTAAAACGAGTGAAACAGTCAAATTCTTGGCTGATAACAAGCTCGATCGTAAAGTACTCATCGTAGTAGATGAAAAAACACCAGAGATAATCCGCGCAACCAACAACATCCAAAGTGCTCTGTTGATCCGTGCTAATTACCTCAGTGTTTACCACATTCTTAACGCTGATCACATCGTTCTATCGACTGCATCAATTGCTGTCATTCAGAAGTGGCTTACTAAGGAGGAGAAATAATCATGACTAACATCAGTATTATCCCCCGAGCAACCGAGAAAGCGTACGCGCAATCTAAGGGAAACATATATGTATTTAACGCACCTCTTACTGCTAACAAACAGCAAATTTCCGCTGCCATTGAAGCGCAGTTTGAAGTGAAGGTCACCAACATTAAAACCCTCGTTCAGACTGGTAAAGCAGTACGTTATTCGAGCGGTAAGCGAAGTCAGCCAAAAACGACTCACCGCAAAGACGCAAAGAAAGCATACGTGACACTAGCCAAAGGCGATAGCATCAAGATGTTTGATGAAACACCCGCCACCGAACCTACGGCTAAAAAAGCTGAGAAGAAGGAGAAGAAGTAATGCCAATTAAGCTATACAACCCAACTACTCCAGCTCGCCGTGGTATGACAACAGAGGATTACAGCGAAATTACGACACGCAAGCCGCTTAAAAGCTTGGTAAAAAGCAAAAAGCAGAATGCCGGACGTAACAACACTGGACGTATCACTGTTCGTCACCGTGGTGGTGGTGTTAAACGACACTACCGTCTCCTTAATCACAAACTTGCACCAGGTTTGACCGTCACGGTTGAAGAAATCGAGTATGACCCAAACCGAAGTGCCCGTATTGCTCGTGTTAAAGACCAACACGGTCTGTATCACTATATTTTGGCTGATACCTCGATGCAAAAAGGTAAAGTTGTTGTCAGTGGCGAAGATGCCCCTATCGAATCAAGCAACCGTATGCCACTCAGCCGCATCCCAATTGGTACTCAGATCTACGCAATCGAGATTACACCAGGCAAGGGTGCGCAAATGGTTCGTTCGGCTGGCGTTAAAGCCCAGTTGATGGCCAAAGAAGGTGATTACGCCCAGGTACGTTTACCTTCAGGTGAAGTCCGTCGCTTCCGTTTGGAAGCAACTGCAGCGATTGGTGTCGTTGGTAACGTCCAGCACCAAAACGTCAAGATTGGCTCAGCCGGCCGTAACCGTCGTAAGGGTATTCGCCCAGGTGTCCGTGGTATTGCCATGAACGCTGTTGATCACCCACATGGTGGTGGTGACGGTGGTGCACACGGTATCGGACGAACGCCTCGTACACCGTGGGGTCAATTGACCCTTGGATATCGTACTCGTCGTCGTAAAGATGTCAGTAAGTTGATCATAAAGACTCGCCATGATGCGAAGAGGAAGAAGTAACTATGAGTCGTTCACTTAAAAAAGGACCATTCGTTGACTTCAAGCTCGCTAAGAAAGTGGCGAACTTGACGCCAGATGACCGTACCGTAATCAAAACTTGGGCCCGTGCGAGCACGATCAGCCCAGAGATGGTTGGACGTACGATCGCTGTGCACAACGGTAAACTACACATCCCAGTACTTGTATCGGAAAATATGGTAGGACACAAACTCGGTGAGTTTAGTCCGACTCGTAAATTCCGCAAGCACGGTGGAAAGGACAAGAAGTAATGGCTGATCAATTAACCATCCGAGCTTACGCTAAGGGAGTTGACCAGGCGCCACGTAAAGTGTCACTCGTTGCGAGTCTTGTTCGTAACCGAACCGTTGCTGACGCGCTTGTTATCTTGTCTCATACACCAAAACGTTCTGCCCTACCTGTTATTAAGGCAATCGAGAGCGCAAAGGCCAACGCGGTTAATACCCATGGTCTTGACGGTAAAACACTTGTTATCTCAACACTATCCGTTACTGCTGGTGCCCGTTTGAAGCGATTCAAACCTGCCAGCCGTGGCCGTGCACTGCCTTTTCAAAAGAAGTCAGCCAACATTCTTGTTGAGGTTACCGGTGATGTTAAACCTAAGAAAAAGCCAGTTGTAGCGAAGGCTGAAGTGGCAGAAAAGAAGGAGACTAAGTAATGGGCCAAAAAGTAAACCCAATTAGCTTCCGTCTTCAAGTTCACAAAAACTGGGATTCACGTTGGTTCGCACCAAAGCGAGACTTTGCTAAGTGGCTTGCAGAAGATATTCGCGTTCGCGAATTGATCGAGAAGCGCTTTGAAAGCCGCCCAACTATCAACCGTATCGAAATCGAGCGTTCAACGAATCTCATTACGATTACGATTCACACCGCTAAAGCTGGTGTTGTTATCGGACGCGGCGGTGTTGGTGTGACTGAACTCAAGGTATTAATCGAAAAAATTACTAGCTTGCCAGTTCGTCTGAACATCGAAGAGGTCAAACGTCCTGAACTCGCTGCTAAGCTTGTCGCCGAAGGTATTGCTCGTCAACTTGAACGCCGCGGTAACTTCCGTCGTGCGATGAAGATGGCTGCGCAAAACACTATGGCTGCCGGTGCCAAGGGTATTCGTATCCAGGTTGCAGGTCGATTGAACAATGCAGAGATGGCTCGTCGCGAAAAAGTAATCGAAGGATCTGTTCCACTTCACACCCTTCGTGCTGATGTTGATTTTCACACAGCACGTGCAAACGCCCCTGGCGTTGGTATCATTGGTGTCAAAGTCTGGATCTACAAAGGCGAAAGGGTCTAACTGCTATGTTGATGCCTAAGAAAAGCAAATTCCGAAAAGTACGTAAAGGCAAAAACGACGGTGTCGCATCACGCGGCCAGTATATCGCTTTTGGTGACTACGGACTTCAATCACAGGGTAACGAACGTATTACCAGCCGCCAAATCGAGGCTTCTCGTCAGGCGATGACTCGTCACATCAAACGTGGTGGTAAAATCTGGATTCGTATTTTCCCTCACACCCCTGTTACTCGTAAACCAGCTGACGTGAAAATGGGTAGCGGTAAGGGTAACCCCGAGTTCTTTGTCGCAAAGGTAAAGCCGGGTACAGTACTATTTGAAATGAAGGGTGTTGACGAAGCTGTTGCTCGCGAAGCGATGCGTCTGGCTTCTCACAAACTTCCTATCAAAACAAAGTTCATTATGAAAGAGCAGGTCTAATATGGCTGATACAAAAACTACCAAAGCAAAGACTGTAGCAACTAAAAAAGCTACAGAGGTCAAGACACTTGGCCAACTGCAGGTTGAGCTTGTTTCTAAAATTGCCGACCAGCTTGTAGCGAAGCGTAGTAACGCGGCTGGCGAACTCGTCAACCCCCGTGTTATCACCCAAACCCGTAAAGAAATCGCGCGCCTTCACACTGCTATCCGAGCAGCCGAGATCGCCGCGCTAAAGGAGATCAAGTAATATGGCCAAGACATTGACCGGTATTGTGACGTCGGACGTCGCAAACAAAACCATTACCGTCACTGTTACTAGTCGTGAAACGCATCCTATTTATGGCAAACAATATACCGTTAGCCGCAAGTACGCCGCCCATGACGAAAACAATGACGCAAAGAAAGGTGACAAAGTCACTATTTCAGAAGCTCGACCCGTTTCGAAGCGAAAAGCCTTCAAGCTTGTCACTATTATCGAGAAATCACGCGGATCAATTGAGCTCAAGGAAGAGACAGCGTAATGATTCAACAAGAAACTCGTCTCAAAGTCTGTGATAACAGCGGTGCGAAGGAAATCCTTTGTATCCGTGTCCTTGGCGGAACCAAGCGTCGTTACGCACGTGTCGGTGACATTATTGTCGCTACCGTTAAAACCGCTAACCCAACAGGTGTTGTCAAGCGAAAATCAGTCGTCAAGGCTGTGATCGTTCGTACTCGTGACCAAATGCAACGCAAAGACGGTAGTACTATCGCTTTTGACGAAAACGCAGCGGTTATTATCGATGACAACAAAAACCCTAAAGGTACTCGTGTCTTCGGACCAGTGCCACGTGAGCTTCGTGATTTTGGTTACACCAAGATTATTAGCTTAGCGCCGGAGGTACTCTAACATGGCTTCAATCAAACGAATTATCAAAGGCGATATCGTCAAGCTTATTAGCGGTGCTAATAAAGGCACGACTGGTAAAGTCCTGCAGGTTCTTACGAAGAAGAACGCCGTTCTTGTTGAAGGCATCGGCAACAAGCACCGTAATGTCAAACCAAGCCAGCTGAATCCACGCGGCGGACACAAGGACATTCATGTTCCTACGTCGCTTCACAAGGTTGCACTTGTTGTTGACGAAAAAAGCGGTAAAACGAGCCGAGTCGGTTTAGTAAAGAACGCCGACGGTGGAACAACTCGTGTTGCTCGTCAGAATAAAGATAAGGAGATCAAGTAATGGTTAAAACAACTACTACCACTCCTCGCCTGAAAGCCTTGTACAAAGATACGATCGTCAAGGAACTACAAGCCGAACTGAAACTGGCGAACATTCACCAGGTTCCTAAGCTCGAAAAAATTGTAGTCAGCGTGGGAATCGGTAAGAACAAAGACGACAAGCGTTTTTACGAAATCGTTCGTAATACACTGACAAAGATTACCGGTCAACACCCCGTTGATCGTATGGCCAAAAAGTCTATCGCAACCTTTAAGATTCGCGCCGGCCTGAACCGTGTCGGAATCAACGTGACGCTTCGCGGTGCTCGTATGTACGAGTTCCTCGACCGCTTAACGAACGTTGCTTTGCCTCGTATCCGTGACTTTCACGGTGTGAGCGCAAAAGCTTTCGATAAAGGTGGCAACTACAACCTCGGTATGGTTGAACAGTCAATTTTCCCTGAGCTAACATTCGAAGAAACGCAAATTCTTCACGGTTTGCAGGCTACCTTCGTCATTACTGGCGGAAATGCTGCCCACAGCCGCGCATTGCTAGAGAAATTCGGCATACCATTCGAGAAAGAAGGAGGCAAACGCTAATGGCTAAGAAATCTGCTGTCGCTCGCGACGAAAAACGAAAAAAGCTGATCCTAAAGTTTGCCGCTAAGCGTGCCGAACTCAAAGAGCTTGGTGACCAAGAAGGCTTGGCAAAACTGCCACTTAACAGTTCACCAACCCGTTGGAAAAACCGTGACGTCCTTCATGGACGCCCACGTGGATACATGCGACGCTTCGGCCTCAACCGTATCAATTTCCGCGAAAAAGCATCAAAGGGAGAAATTCCTGGTATTACTAAGAGTAGTTGGTAGGAAAGGAATACGCTATGTCATTACAATCAACTGACCCCATCGCTGACCTACTAACTCGTATCCGTAACGCTGTTATGGTTGGCAAAAACGAAATCCGTGTCCCTTCGAGCAAATTGAAGGTCACTATCGCAAAAGAGCTGCAAAAAGCCAAGTATCTTACAGGTGTAAAACTTGAGAGCGCAAAACCACGGGACATTTTGGTAGTTACTATCAATGAACCAGGTGCAAACTCAACGATTACAGAGATTACGCGTCTTTCTAAACCTGGACGTCGTGTCTATGTAAGCGCAACTGATATTCCTTGGATCAAAAGTGGTCGTGGAATGGTCCTCATCAGTACCAGTAAAGGTGTCATGCCAGGCCACGTTGCTTACAAGCAAGGTCTTGGTGGTGAACTAATCTGTAAGATTTACTAGTAAAAGTTAATTAAAGATAATAAGGATAAATAAATTATGAGTCGAATCGGAAAACTACCAATCCAGATTCCGTCAGGTGTGACAATCACGATCGACAATGATTCTATTACCGTCGTTGGCCCTAAGGGTCAGCTGGTAGTGCCTCATCTGTCAGACGTCACTGTTGCGCAAGCAGACGGATTTGCTGTGGTAACACGTAAAGATGATGAGCGTATCGCAAAAGCCCAACACGGCTTGCAGCGTGCGCTACTAAATAATGCCGTTGAAGGTGTGACGAAAGCTTTTTCAAAGAAGCTTGAAATTAATGGTGTCGGTTTCCGTGTTAACGGTGGTGGTCAAAAAATCGAGATGCTTCTTGGTTTTTCTCACCCTGTTCTCTACGAAGCCCAAGAAGGTGTCACGCTGACAGTTGAAAAGATGACCATTACGGTCGCCGGTATCGACAAACAAGCAGTTGGCCAAGTTGCAGCTGAAATTCGTGCGCTGAAAAAACCTGAACCTTACAAGGGTAAAGGAATTAAGTATTCGGACGAAGTTGTTCTTCGTAAAGCTGGAAAGGCTGGTAAATAATATGTCTAACCTTGCAAAGAAATTGCTCAACAAGACACTACGTAAAAATCGTGTCCGCGCTAAAGTCAACGGAACTGCTCTGCGTCCACGTATGACCGTTACTATTAGCCACAAGCACATTAGTGTCCAACTGATTGACGACGACAAGAAGCACACCATGGTTGCTGCGACTACCGTTGGTACAAAACAAGTTGGTACGATCTCTGAGCAGGCCGTCCTAATCGGTACAGAGATTGCCAAGAAAGCTAAAAAAGCAAAAATTACCGCTGTTGTCTTTGACCGCAACGGTCGCCAGTACGCTGGTCGTTTAAGTGCGCTCGCAGATGCAGCTCGCAAGGAAGGTTTGGAGTTCTAATATGGCTGAAACTACACCAACCGCTGCCCCAACGGCAGCACCATCAAACCAATCACGAGGCCCTCAGCAACGTGGTGGACGCCGCGACAACCGTCGTGACCAAACTCCAGCTGAGCCAAAGCAGTTCGAAGAAATCGTTATCAACATTGACCGTGTGTCACGTGTTGTTAAGGGTGGACGTCGATTCCGTTTCAAAGCGCTTGTCGTTGTGGGTGACCGCAAGGCAAAAGTCGGTATCGGTGTTGCTAAAGGCGCCGATGTTCAGGCAGCTATTTCAAAGGCTACCGATGTCGCTAAGAAGCACATGATCACCATTCCTGTCGCTAACGACACGATTCCTCACGAAGCTGAAGTACGTTTCTCTGGTGCGCAAGTACTACTGAAACCTGCTGCTCCTGGTACGGGAATTATCGCCGGTGGTGTGATTCGTACGATTATCGGTGTCACCGGTATTCACAACCTTCTTTCGAAGTCACTTGGATCAACTAACAAGGTGAACATCGCTTACGCGACAATCGAAGCACTGCGCGTTATGGTACCAAAAGACCAATGGCTGAACGCACCTGTCAAAAAGGCAGCACCAGCTAAAAAGACTGTCGTGAAAGAGGAGACAAAATAATGACTAAGTATCATGAACTCCAAGTCGGTGCAACGCCTGATCGTAAACGTGTCGGACGTGGTATCTCTGCTGGTCAGGGAAAAACTGCCGGACGTGGCACAAAGGGTCAGGGCGCTCGTACAGGTAAAAAACTGAACGCAATGTTCCAAGGTGGATCACGTCCACTTGCACAAGCTATCCCAAAAGCACGTGGCTTTAAAAGCCTCCGTACTGAAGCGCAGGTCGTCTATCTTGACCACCTGAACATCTTTAAGGGAAAAACCGTCGATAACTTTACATTGTATGAAGCCGGCCTCGTTTCGACGCCATTTCACACAGTCAAAGTCATTCTGCGCGGTGAGCTGACCGAGACGATTACGCTTCACGTGAGTGGCGCAAGTAAAAGTGTCCAAGCGGCGATCACAAAAGCTGGTGGAACTTTTGTAAAAACTGCGGTACCATTAAGACAGAGTACAAAAGAAGCCGAACTGGCCGATAAATAGTAGTTGTTACATTTCCCTGAAGTATCGCTCTGATACTTCAGCGGAGTAGTAATAACCATCAAAGTGAGGGTAAAAAACAACCGTGAACTGGAAAACGATCTTTCAATCATTTAAGAACCGCGATATGCAAAAGCGTCTTGCTATTGTATTCGGTATTATTGTTGCCTACCGATTTCTGGCGCACATTCCGGTGCCCTTGGCCGCCCCAGCGCAACTAAAAGAGGTGATTAATAGTGTTATTTCTGGTAGCGATTTCGGTGGATTCTTGAATCTTCTCTCTGGTGGAGCGCTCGCCAGTTTCTCTATCGTACTGGTAGGTATGAGTCCGTTCATTACCGCATCGATTATTACGCAACTTCTGACGAAGGCGATTCCAAAGCTTGAAGAGCTCCACAAAGACGGTGAATCGGGCCGACGTAAAATCAACCAATGGACCCGTATGATCGCTGTTCCTCTAGCGATTGTACAATCGATTGCCTTTATCTATATTCTTCGCCAGACGGTGCTGGCTGGCAACACGACACTGTTAACCAATTCGACACCAATGGAGTGGATCGTGGCGGTAACGGCCATGACAGCGGGCGCAATTCTGCTGATGTGGCTTGGTGAGCTGATGACGGAGCAGGGTATCGGTAACGGTATCAGCTTGATTATCTTCGCAGGTATTATCAGTCAGCTTCCAAAGACGCTCGCGACCCTCGGTACATCGCTCTTTTCAACGACTAACGGCGGGCTACATGTCTTT
>JGI24143J45723_1000604_pt1 | contig 18291 bp, 17 predicted proteins | sample BarGraIncu00432A_FD_45723 | JGI IMG/M metagenome (IMG submission 45723) | reverse complement strand
GCACTCCGCAGATTCAAGCGTACTTGTCAAAAAGCCGGCACCCTTGCTGAAATAAGAAAGCGGGAACATTATGAAAAGCCTAGCGTAAAACGCAAGAAAAAGTCAGAAGCAGCGCGTAAACGCAAGTTTTAAGTAAGGATTTTGCACGTTTCGGAGGTATTTATATGTCTCTAAAAGAGAGATTGACAGAAGATATGAAGCACGCCATGAAGGAAAAGGAAGCCGGTAAGTTGCGCCTTTCTGTTATCCGCATGGTACGCGCTAACATAAAAAATGTCGAGATTGATCGTAAGCAAGAGCTTTCTGAAGATGAGGTTTTAGATGTTTTGGCAAAAGAAGTAAAAATGCGTCGAGATTCACTGGAAGAGTTCAAAAAAGGTAATCGACCTGATTTGGTTACTGCTCTTGAACAAGAAATTGTAATCTTGATGAATTACTTACCGGAGCAGTTGAGTGAAGCTGAAGTTCGCACTTTGGTGGAGAGCGCTGTAGCAGAAAGTCATGCGACTAGTCCTAAGGAAATGGGCAAGGTCATGGCTGTTCTTATGCCGAAAGTTAAGGGACGTGCTGATGGTAAGCTAATAAGCACCATTGTACGAGCGATGCTAAATCAATGAGTTAATATCCGGTACTTATTTTTTAATAAGTACCGGATATTAATTTTTCATCTACAATTTAATAAATTTCTTCGACAATGTGTAGTATAATAAAATTATAAGTTTCAAATCGATCATCAATTGGGAGTGATAATATGGGCCTTATACGGCGGATAGGTGTAGTAGTTGCTCTGTGTATGTTTATTAGTGGGGTAATTGGTTATCAACAGGTATTCGCTAATACACAGCCAGTGGTTGTGATTAATATTAAGGGCGAAATTGATGGAGCCCAGGTGGCCCTAGTGAATCGTGCGGTGGCAGATGCCACAAGCAAACAGGCCCGGGCAATTATTATTGAGATTGATACATTTGGGGGACTTGTTGATTCCGCCGTTAAAATTCGTGATATAATTAGTCAAACACCCATTGAGACGATCTGCTACATAAAAAATCGAGCTTGGTCAGCGGGAGCACTCATAGCTATCGCTCATCAACATATTGCCATTGCACCAGGTGGAAGTATTGGTGCAGCAGAACCTATACCCACGACAGAAAAAACCATTGCGGCATTAAAGGCCGAGTTTAGTGCTACAGCCAATTTAAGAGGACGCAATGTAAAAGTGGCTGAAGGGATGGTTGATAAAACCCTTGGCTTCCCTGGATATGCTCAGCCAGGGCAAATCTTAGCCCTAGCAGATTATCAAGCCATTGAAGTGGGGTACGCAGATATATCAGCTGTTGATCGTAGTGTTGTACTCAACTACTATGGTCTTGCAGATCAAGAAATAGTGGAATATCATCTTGGTACTCAGGAGATTTTGGCAGGTTGGCTATCTAACTCTACAGTAAAATCATTATTATTATCAGTAATATTTTTAGCTGTATTTGCAGAGATTAAAACTGCGGGGATGGGTGTCGCCGCTTTCATTGGCTTATTTGCTGCTTTATTATTTTTCGGTAGTCAGTGGTTAACAGGGGTGGCAGGCTGGTTTGAACTAATATTATTTATGGGCGGTATTTTGCTGATCCTAATCGAACTATATGTACCTGGTTTTGGATTCTTTGGTATTAGTGGTATTAGTTGTATTTTAGCAAGTATTTTTCTAACATTAGGCGGCAATATGGCAGCCGTTACTATGTTGTGCATAAGTTTAGCTGTGGCAATTGTCGTTTTTATATTAATACTCAAATTTTTACCATCAAGTAGGTTGTGGGCTAAAATGGTCCTTAAAGAGTCTGAGGACTCTGGGGCTGGTTTTAGCAGTAGCGATGATTATAGTAGCTATCTTGGCCGGGAAGGGGTTGTTGTTAGTCAATTAAGACCAGCTGGTATAATGGAGATTGAGGGTATACAGATTGATGTAGTATCAGAAGGAAAGTATATTGAACTAGGAGCTAAAGTGAAGGTGGTGAGTGTTAACGGGAATCGAATTGTAGTTCGTAGTGTATGAGTAAAAAAAATGGAGGCTATTTTGATGATTGGATTAATAGGACCTATATTTTTCATATTATTGTTTATTGTGGGGATCAGTGTATTCTTGCATTTTGTTCCCCTTGGACTATGGATTTCGGCAATTGCCGCTGGTGTGAAGATTAGTATTCTTACATTAGTGGGGATGCGATTGCGGCGTGTGCCACCTTCGAATATTGTATTGCCTTTGATTAAAGCCAATAAGGCAGGGATTGATGTTACTGTAGATCAATTGGAGGCTCACTACTTAGCTGGGGGGAATGTGGATAGAGTAGTTAATTCCCTTATTGCTGCACAACGAGCTGAAATTCCATTGACTTTTCAACGCGCTGCTGCCATCGACTTGGCCGGTCGCGACGTACTTGAAGCAGTTCAAATGAGTGTTAATCCTAAAGTCATTGAGACGCCTGTTGTCGCTGCTGTAGCTAAAAATGGTATTGAGCTTAAAGTAAAGGCTAGAGTCACGGTACGAGCTAATATTGATCGACTGGTTGGTGGTGCTGGAGAGGCTACAGTCCTAGCTCGGGTTGGTGAAGGTATTATTACGACCGTTGGCTCTTCTCTTGACCATAAAGATGTGTTAGCCAATCCTGAACATATTTCTAAAACTGTGTTGTCTAAAGGTCTTGATTCGGGGACTGCTTTTGAAATTTTGTCCATCGATATTGCTGACATTGATGTTGGACGTAATATTGGTGCAGAGCTTATGACTGATCAAGCAGAAGCTGAAAAACGTATTGCTCAGGCCAAGGCAGAAGAACGTAGGGCAATGGCAGTAGCTAGAGAACAAGAAATGAAAGCAAAAGTAGTTGAAGCACAAGCTGAGGTGCCCCATGCTCTTTCCATAGCGCTGCAAGAAGGTAGAATTGGGGTTATGGATTATTATAATATGAATAATATTACAGCTGACACCCAGATGCGCGAAAATATTAGTAAAACAGGACCAACAGTGCCTAAAGATTCTAAACATGAAGAACCTAGACGATAGGTGATATGATGGATATAGTAATATTACTGCTATTTATGGCAATTTTCTATTTGGGTCCAGCCTTATTGAAACGGTATCACGCAGCTGAGACAAGACAACCAGTTGCAATCAAAGTGCAAAGACAAGAAATAATAAATCCACCATTACAAACCCTAAAACATAGAAACACGGATAGTGCTACAAAATTACGCACATCAGTAACCGATCAGCTTCAAATTGTTCCCACAATAATTGAAGAAAAGAACCAATGGAATGGGAAACTGGACTCAAATATGATTCTCAATGGCGTAATTTTTGCCGAAATTTTACTACCACCACGGGCATATCGGCCCTTTACAAAAAAATGAAATAGGCATAAAAATAACAGGGGAAATAATCCCTGTTATTTTTATGCCCATTTAGTACATTATAATTGTTAAGAGCGTCAGTTTTTAAAATAACCAGCTGTATATGCAATTATTATGGACAATACTTCTAGAGGGAGGTACTTTTATGGACTCAGAATATAAGGGAAGATTAACATATGCCAAAGGTACATCGGTGGAATTTGTAGTTGGCCCTAATCAAGATGTCGATTTTGGCGAAATTCTAGTTGTGGAAGGTAAAAATAATGATAAGTTCTATATTAGGGCTTATGATTTTAAAGTGAAATCACGTTGGTCAGGCATTAATGGCGTTGGTTATTTGATGAGCAAGCTTGATGAAAATGGTCAAGTAGAAAATCAGGAAGATTTAGATTTTTATATGGGTGGAAATCATACGGTGAAGATTGGTTTAGCTGAACAATTATGTTACGCTGATGATAGTGGTCAGTTATTAAATCCGAAGACCTGCCCAGACTTTTTCTGCCAGGTGAGGACAATAAGCGATCAAGATAGCAGTTTGCTTGCTGAAATGAAAGGCGACTTAGAAGTTGGCTTTTTGAAAAGTGGTCGTAGTGCATTTAGTTTGCCAGTAGGTATCTATGGCTCACAGGCAATTACACAGCATATTGGAGTTTTTGGCACCACGGGGTCAGGTAAAAGCAATTTAATAAAAGTCTTAGCAAGTTCCATCGTTGATAGTGAAAATTATGGATTGTTAATTTTTGATGTCCACAATGAGTATTTTAAAGATCTATCATCTCACCCCATGTCGAAAGACCGTTTAAGTGTTTATCATACCGATGTGCAAGAATATGGGAAAACAATTGCAGTTAATTTCTCTGAGGTTGATGCAGAGGATATTATAGCATGTGCTACTTTTACTGAACCTCAGCTTGATGCCATCTATAAGATGTCAGCAGTGTGGCAGGAAAATTTAATGAAGTATGTATTGCAATATGATGTTGATGATATTATTGCAGATTTAAAAGAGTCTACAGGTCAGAAATTTCATGCCCGAACTATTGGAAAGATCAAAAGTATTTGCTGGAATTTAATGCAAGAGCTTAATATAAATGAAGACGACCAAACCACTATTGACGAGATGCTTGTCGAGCTAGAGCGAGGCAAGGTGGTACTTGTTGAAATGAAAAATATGTCAGCTATTGGAGAACAGGCTTTATCTACTTTATTGTCGAAAAAACTATTAAAAAATTATGCTAACAAAACTGAAGTTGAACGAAGTCAGATAAAACAAGTATTAATAGTGTTAGAAGAAGCTCATCGTTTTTTAGGTAAAAAAGAACACAGTAGCAATAATGTGTTTGCTCGCCTTGTTAGTGAAGCACGGAAGTTTAATTTGGGAATGTGTATAGTTGATCAACAACCACGATTACTCGCTGATGAGGTTCTATCTCAGTTAAATACTTTATTTATTNTGGGTCTTGCGTCTAAGGCAGATCGAAATAAATTAGAAACCATGTGTCGTAAAGATATTATGAGTCAACGTAACGAGATAAAAAATTTGGAATGTGGTGAAATGATTGTTGCAACAAATTATATGCGCTTTGCAACACCAGTAAAGGTTCATAAATTCGAAAATTTCTTAGCAGAGCGTTATGCTAACTATATACCACAGATACCAGTTATATAAGAGTGTGGTAACAACCGACACTTTTATAGTTTCCCCCACGGATTTAACCGTAGAGGCGCAGAGAACACAGAGAAGAGATTAGGAATCTCTCTGCGTCCTCTGTGCCTCTGCAGTTTTTAAATACCCTTTACCATATCTTCAGCCTCTAAAGTAATAAACAAATGTCTTAAAGCATATAGTTTATATGGAGGGAGTGAGGACTATGCGGAAAAATACACAGTGGCAAAGATTAGCAGGAATATTAGAAATTCCCCAAGATATTATACTGGATTTGCCTCGGATTACAATGCTTGGTAATAAACAATTATTAGTAGAAAATCATAAAGGCATTATTGAGTACACCCCTTCATTAGTACGCATAAAATTAAATCAAGGTGAATTACTGGTTACGGGAAAACTTCTAACGTTATGTAATTTGCAATTAGAGCAAATTTTAGTTGAGGGTACAGTGAGGGAAATAAAGTATGATATCTAATCTATATAATTATATAAGCGGTACTATAACAATTAAAGTGAGCGGTGCCATGCCGGAAAAATTTATTAATTTGTGCATGGTAGAAAATAAAAGATTGTTAAACATTACTAAAAGAAATGATGACTTTATCGTTTGCATGGGCTTAGCAGATTTTTTCAGTTTAAGGCCATTAGTACGGAAAAGTCGAAATTCCATACAAGTAGTTGACTATTCAGGGCTGCCCTTTCTGGTAAGAAAAATTAAGCGACGTAAAATGTTAATTGTCGGTGGTATCCTATTCCTGACATTGCTCAATATATTGATGTCTTATATATGGTTCATCGATATAGTTGGTATGAATTCCATACCAACTAGTCAAATTAAAGATGTTGTATATCAGCAAGGCTTAAAACCAGGTGTATTGAAAGAGAATGTTAATGCTAAGAATATTGAGAATCAAATACTGATCAAAATTCCTGAAATTGCGTGGGTGAGCGTCAACTTGACTGGTACACGTGCAGTGGTGCAAATTGTGGAAAAGACGATGCCAAAAGAGCTAGATAAAGCACCAGCCCATATTATTGCTACAAAAGATGGAATTATCACAGAAATCATTGCTCTAGCTGGCCAAAGTATAGTGAAAAAAGGCGATACTGTGAAAAAGGGCGATGTGTTAATTAAGGGAATTGCTTATGAGAGTAGCAAAGCAGCGGCTGCCAATAGTTCGCCTCAAATGATTAGAGCTAAAGGGATTGTCAAAGCTCGTGTATGGTACGAAGGTTATAGTGAGACTGAATTGATGAAGAGAAAGCATGACCGTACTGGCAGACAGGAGATTGGCGTAACTCTAATAGTATTAGGACATGAAATCATATTGAAAAAAGTGAAAACAGATCCTGAACGGGAGTTTGAAGTAGAGGTGTTTAATAAAAAACTTTCATTGTGGAGGAATAGTGAGATTACTGTCGAATCTACAATAAGTACGTATTATGAAGTGAATACGAATATAAATACCCTCAGTGTTGAAGAAGCTCGAGAAGATAGCAAGGTTAAGGCGTTAGCAGAAGTACAAACTTTGATTCCAGAGGAAGCCGTTGTACTTTCTAGGACGATTGAGGTACTGCAAATACCAGAAAATAATTTGGTACGGGTTAAAGTTAATGTAGAAACTGATGAAGATATCGGGCAATTCAGGAATATACTCTAACCTGATGTGAGTGAGCGTTCATCATTTGAGTGCTGTTTGAATAGGACTAGTGGTAACGGGGGAAACTTATATTATGGCTGTTATGGCATAGTTTTCCTTTTTTACTCTAGTCTTTTTACATTATGGCTGAGCGTTAAATAGCACGCCGCTAAATGGAGTTGAAATGTATGTTACCCTTAAATAGAAAATTGCACGATTTTTTTGTGCGACCTACTAGTATATACGTTAAACCGGTTGCACGGCGCATTATATTAGGCTTGACGTTTTTCCTTTTGTTTATGATGATTCTTTCTATTGATTTTATTTCGGATAAAGTCTCTCTTGAGGTAGGACAAGTAAGTGACCGAGATATTATCTCGCCGAGGACTGTTACTTATGTGGATGTAGCTAAAACGAAAAAGCTTGAAGCAGAGGTATTAGCAAGTGTTGCGAATGTTTATGATATTGATGTAGCTGCAATAACGAAAGTGGAAGACTTCATAGGGGCTATTTTTAAAGCCGTGAGAATGGTACATGTTGATAAGACATTAGTGACGTCAGAACAAAAAATAAGTAAATTACAGGAAAATTTGATAATACCGTTATCTAACAATGTTATAGCTGCAATGATTGAACTTGATGAAAGAGGGATTGGTGTTGCTGAAGAACAGGTTAAGGTAATTTTAAGAAAGCATTTTCAGCGGGGGATCCGTGAGGATGACTTGGAGAGTACAAGAAAAAATATTGTAATTGACACAGAAGAATTGGGCTTGGACAAAAACACAAAGACGGTAGTTGTTGGAATGGTACAAACATTGCTTCAGCCCAATTTTATATTTAATGCTCGGGAGACAGAGAAACGTAAACAAGTCGCGATGACCAGTGTTGATCCTGTACGGGAGATAATAAAAAAAGGCCAGATCCTAGTGAGACATGGAGATATTGTTACCGCGGAGCAAATTCATGGAATGGAAGAAGTTGGGTTGTCTAGAGGCCACATTAGTGAAGGTCGCATATTTGGGTTGGCTATTTTTGTCCTAATCATGATGTTGATTATTTTGGGATACTTATATAAATTTGCGTTTCCCGTATACCAAAATGATTTACATTTAACACTGTTGGGATTAATCATTTTTCTAACGCTACTTCTCGGCAAAGCTGCCCATTATTATTCGGACTTTGTTGCACCTATCGCAACAGGCGCCCTTTTAACGGCTATTTTAATTGATGAACGGATAGGATTATTGGTTAGCGTCATTTTATCACTTTTCTTTGGTGTCATAGCTGAATATAATTTGCGAGCTGTGTCCACAGTCGTAATTGGTAGTATAATTGGTGTTTACAGTGTATCCAAAATGGCTCATGGGTATAGTTTGACAAGGACAGGCTTATGCATTGCTGTTGCCAATTTTTTAGTTATCGGATCAACAGGTTTTATTGAGCAATTAAATGCGAGCCAAATTTTGTTGCAAGGTGCCCTTGGTGTAGTCAACGGTATTGGAACAGCAATTATTACAATTGGTATATTGCCTTATTTGGAAAACTTATTTAATATTACGACGCCACTTAAATTATTAGAACTTGCTCGTCCCAATCATCCACTATTACAACGATTATTATTAGATGCGCCGGGCACCTATCATCATAGTGTAATGGTAGGTAATCTGGCAGAAACAGCAGCAGGTAGTATCGGTGCTAATCCGATTACGGTACGGGTGGGAGCGTATTACCATGATATTGGTAAGATTAAAAGACCATTCTTTTTTGTGGAAAATCAAATGGGCATTGAAAATCCCCATGATAAAATAGCGCCTTCTTTAAGTACCTTGATTATTACATCCCATATGAAAGATGGTGTGGATTTATGTCATGAGTATAATTTGCCCCAAGTTATTATTGATATTGTGCAACAACATCATGGTACAATGCTGGTGTCTTATTTTTATAAACAGGCTACTGAAAACGAACATGGTGAATGTATTATAGAAGCTGATTTTAGGTATGAAGGACCACGCCCCCAGAGTAAAGAGGCAGCCCTTATTATGCTGGCGGATGCCTCTGAAGCTGCGGTGAGATCCATTGGCAAGCCAAATGCAAACCGGATTGAAGCCACAGTACGTAAAATAATCCGAGAACGATTGCATGATGGGCAATTAGATGAATGTAATTTGACTTTACGGGATTTGAACATCATAGGTGATGTGTATATCAGAGTACTTTCCAGTATGTTTCATAAGCGTATTGAATATCCAGAGACGGTGAAAGAACTAGAGAGGAGAAAAGTTAAAAATGGAAGTAGCAATAAACAATGTGCAGGAAAAGACGATAATAACATCGTCAATGGAACAAATGCTGCTGTCGGTATTGCAAAAGACAGCTGAGGTCTATGATATTTCACCTAAGACAGAGGTTAGCTTAGTGTTGGCCAGTGATGAATATATTCATGCCTTAAACCGAGAATATCGAGGCATTGATCGTTCTACTGATGTATTATCTTTTGCGCTGAATGAGGGCGAGGAACCCGTCGTAATTAACGGGCCTGAGGAAGTTTTATTGGGAGATATTATTATTTCCCTTGAGACTGCCACGCGTCAAGCCTCTGAATACGGTCATAGTCTCGAACGGGAATTGGCTTATTTAACAGTACATGGTATACTGCATCTATTAGGTTATGATCATATAGTAGAAGAGGAAAAAATGGAAATGCGGCGAGAAGAGGAACATGTGTTGTCCCTTTTGGGAATTGATCGTGTATAATTATGGTTAAGCAAAGTTTAACGAGAGCATTTAACAATGCTTTTGTGGGTATAGTATATTGTGTTATACATGAGCGAAATATGAAAATTCACATTGTCTTTGCCATTTTGGCAGAATGCTTAGCTTGGCAGTTACAACTTGATCGCGATGAGATGCTCATCTTGTTATTAACAATATCAAGTGTGCTTATTACCGAAATGATGAATACAGTAGTGGAAGCGGTAGTTGATATAGTATCACCAGAGATACATCCCTTAGCGAAGGTTGCGAAGGACGTAGCTGCTGGAGCTGTGCTTATAGCAACGCTTAATTCTTTGCTTGTGGGGTATCTATTGTTTGGTGATAAGCTGTGGCGCTAAGGGGGGGGAAGGTAACTGTGGAAAAATTAATTTTGGCGGCAAAAACCAATAGGCTAAACGCTTATGTGCCTTATTCTAACTTTAAAGTAGGTGCTGCAGTACTAACAAAAGAAGGGAAGATATACACTGGCTGCAATGTTGAAAATGCTTCCTATGGCTTATGTAATTGCGCTGAGCGGACAGCGATATTTAAAGCTGTATCCGAGGGCGAACGTGAACTTGTAGCCATGGCTATTATCGCAGATACGGAGAAGCCAGTGTCCCCCTGTGGAGCCTGTAGGCAAGTTATGGCTGAGTTTGGTATCAATAAAATTATTATGTGTAATTTACATGGTGAACAATATATTGCTACACTTGAAGACTTATTGCCCTATTCATTTGGAAAAAAATATTTGTCAGGAGAGATTTTATGATGGTAGTTAGTCCAGAACATAAGTCAGGGTTTGTTTCAGTTATCGGTAGACCTAATGTTGGTAAGTCAACATTAATTAATAGTTTGATTGGTCAAAAAGTGGTGATTATGTCGGATAAACCACAAACAACGCGGAATAAAATTATGTGTGTACTTACGTTGGACGATGCGCAAATTTTATTTATTGATACACCTGGTATACATAAGCCAAGACATAAACTTGGAGAGTATATGCTAAAGGCGGCAGAAAATACATTGCGTGAAGTTGATGTTGTCTTTTTTGTAGTCGATGCCAATGAAGACATTGGTGGTGGTGAACGGTATATATTAGAATTGTTGTCATCTGTTAAAACACCTGTCATCTTGGTAGTAAATAAAATTGACAAAATTGAGAAACCCAAGCTTCTACCAATCATCCAAAAATATGTAGCTCTGTATGATTTTGCTGGCGTAGTGCCCATTTCCGCCATTGAGCATACAAATTTGGATGGCTTGGTTGCTGAAGTTAAAAAATACTTAGAGCCAGGGCCTCAGTACTATCCAGAAGATATGGTTACTGATCAGCCAGAGCGTATCGTTATCACAGAACTAATTCGAGAAAAAGTTTTAATCTCTACGAGAGATGAAGTTCCCCATTCCATTGCAGTAGACATTGAAGAAATAATAGCTAGACCAAATGATACTGTATATGTAAGAGCGGTTATTTATGTTGAACGTGAATCCCAAAAGGGCATTGTCATAGGGGCTAAAGGTGCGTTGTTAAAAGAAATAGGGCGGCTGGCCCGTCTTGATATAGAGAATCTACTGGGATCAAAAATCTTTCTCGATTTATGGGTGAAAGTAAAAAAAGACTGGCGTAACAAGGCAGGAAGTTTGCGCGATTTTGGTTATGATTAATAAAATATTTCTTTGGCTATTGCTTCGCGATAGCCATTCTTTATTGACGGTCGTGGTTTGAGATGATATCATTTGTAAAGAAGAGCTAAATAGAACATTATGATGTTTGCGGTTCATATTTTTATGTCAACCGGTAAATAATATGAATATAGTAGTGAAGGTTGTCTCGGATATATATATATGTGTCATTTTATCGCTGACGTCATTGTTTTAAAAGATTGGGGGAGAGATGCGCTATCGAGTCGTCGTTATATAGTTTAATACGATTGTTAGAAGTTTTATTATTTGTTCTAATAAATGGATTTTTTGTGGTGGCGGAGTTTTCATTGGTGAAAATTCGTAAAACACGTTTGGAAGAGCTTATACAGCAAGGGAATAGGAATGCTGAATTAGCTTTAAAAATAGTGTGCTCATTAGATACTTATTTGAGTGCCATTCAGCTTGGGATTACACTAGCCTCCCTTGCTTTGGGTTGGATTGGTGAACCAGCAATATCCTCCATAATAGAGCCATTATTATTTACATATTTCCCAGGATACTATTTATTACTTCATAGTATCAGTATCGCAATAAGTTTTACCGTTATTACTCTCCTACATGTTGTTATGGGAGAACTCATTCCCAAATCTTATGCCATCCAAAGAACAGAGCAAATGGTACTATTTGCAGCATGGCCATTATATATTTTCCATAAGATAGGCTATCCTATCATTACTCTATTTGACCATACCGCTTGGTTCTTTTTAAAGGTTTGTGGTTTAGAACATGCCAATGTAGCTGATGTAGCTCACTCGGAAGAAGAATTACGAATGATTGTCAGTGCTAGTCATCGGGGGGGATTATTAAATCAAATGGAAAGTGACCTCCTTGATAATGTATTTGATTTTGCTGATCGTGTAGCCCATGAAATCATGGTGCCCCGGCAAGATATGATTTGCCTGTTTACGGATGATTCATATGAAGAAAACCTAAAAGTAGTCCGTGAAACCCATCATACACGTTTCCCTTTATGTGTCGATGATAAGGATCACGTTATTGGCATGATTCACCTACGAGATTTAATGGGTCTTGAATGGGGTAATGCTGAAAAAAAAGATTTGAAGACTATTATGCGCGAAATATTAGTGGTTCCTGAAGGTATGTCAGTAGCCAAGCTTTTGCAAATTATGCGTCGTAAACGAATTCACCTATCGATTGTAATTGATGAATATGGAGGTACTGCAGGCCTTGTGGCACTAGAAGATATCATTGAAGAAATAGTTGGTGATATTCAAGATGAACATGATGCTATCATACAAGCGGAAATTCAGCGTATGCCGGATGATACATATGAATTTGATGGTCGGGTGCTTTTTGATGATGTGGCCGGATTATTAGGTATACATTTGGAAGATCCTGAAGAAGATACGATTGGTGGATATATATTTGGCTTACTTGGACGTCGTCCTGAAATCGGCGATGAGGTAATTATTGATGAGTACAGTTTTAGTGTTCTACAAGTAACTGGTTTTCGCGTTGTGCGAGTTCATGCTAAGGCACTTCCTGCTAAGCTAATTGCTGAGCAAGAAAATGATGATCTTTAACAATAATATAGTAGAATGTGTTTAAAAATTTCAAGGGAGGTAGATTCATAGAGCTCGAATTGAAAAATAAGTGCGGAAGGATGATGTAAAGTGTTGTTAAGGGATTTAATATGGGAAGTTTTTGAAAGTACCGGATATGTTGATGCATATTTGTTATACCGCTCATGCCCTAAACATGGTGATCAACCGATAACATCGTCAGATCATAAGGAAATTATTGCACCTATAAATTGAGATACTATTGTTATCTACTAACATTAAATTTTAAAAGTATGGTATTTAGAGGGTAATATGGCACAATATCAAATTGAAGCCATCTTAGTAGCAGTCCGCGATTGGGGCGATGCTGATAAGATAGTAACTTTATTTTCTCGTGAACAGGGAAAGATTATTGCATTTGCCAATGGCGCCAGGCGTCCTAAAAGTACTTTGGCTAGTGGTATGCAAATGTTTACACATCTTGAGGTGACGTTATTACCAGGTAAAAATTGTGATTCAGTTAAACAATGCGAAATGAAGTATGCTTTTCGTCAGCTACAGGAAGACTTTAATTGTATAGCATATGGCGCATTTATCGCTGAGCTAACAGCAGAGCTTTGTCCAGAGAGGCAACCGGAGCCACAAGTTTTCGATTTATTACTAACCATTTTTCATATCATTACCCAGCGCAATCCACGCATAGTAGCATTGGCATATGCGTGGCAGCTGCTATATATTACTGGGTATTATCCAGAATTTGAGAGATGTACTGTTTGCGGACAAGAGGTTTGCTACCCTGCCTATTTTAATTCTGCCAGTAATGGCTGCGTCTGTACTCATTGTGAGCATTATGGACTCCCAGAATTCAATGAAAAAATAAGTGGTTTTATTAAATGCTTATTGAATCTTGACTGGCATAGCCCAGGCAGTTTTACGATTAATGGTACTATTTTAGTGCAGACGGAAAAATTATTAATGGATTATTTAATGTATTGTTTGGATAAACCTCTCAAATCGATGACTTTTATTAAACAAGTTGCCTCAGTGATGCAAAATGACGATAGGTAAGGCTGCTTTACAGAATAAATACCGTTGATAATGCCAATAATAAAAAAAAATAATAGGAGGTTCTTTGCTATGGACGAGATTACATTGGAAAAAATTGATATTATACGAGAGCGTACGGGCGTGACCTACCGTGAGGCCAAGGAAGTATTGGAAAAGAGTAAAGGCAGTGTTCTTGAGGCTTTGATAGAACTAGATGAAAAGAAGAATACAAATTGGACTGAAGAATTCTCTGTACGTTCAGGAGATGTAATTGAGAAGGTTAAAGGGCTCCTGTATGAAGGTAATGTTAATAAAATAAGTGTTAAAAGCGAAGGACGCACATTAGTTGAGATCCCTGTGACATTTGGAGCGATTGGAGCCATGATATTACCACATCTTGCTGTTCTAGGAGTGCTTGTGGCAATGTTTAAGCGTTGTACTATCGAAGTAGTACGTAATGATGGAAGCACTTCTGAAACAGAAGTATCCAATAATGAAGAATCTGACGTGGAAGAAGAGCGCGAACATCATAAAGATAGCGGAATATAGGCTTTAAAGTTGACAAAGTACGACAACTTTGTTATGCTTTTAGATAAATTACGGCAATGCAGGAAAAAACACCTTAAGATACCGAGGCTGTTTAAAAATGTCCAGATAGACGTTTTTAAACAGACTCTTCCAGCTAGCTAGGGGACGTGTGAGCTAGCATACATAAGGTGGGAACCGCGGGATTAGGCCTCTCGTCCCTGTAACGATATGTTACTGTGGATGTAGGGGCTTTTGTTTAACTAAGGCTTTTCACAAGCCAAGTTTTCTTTATATTTTTAAGGGGGCGTACTACATTGACTTTTCAAGAAATTATCTTAACATTGCAGAACTTCTGGGCTAAACAAAACTGTATTTTAATGCAACCATATGATGTGGAAAAAGGTGCTGGGACAATGAATCCTGCTACTTTTTTGCGAGCTCTGGGGCCTGAGCCATGGAATGTGGCGTATGTTGAACCATCTCGTCGTCCTGCTGACGGGCGTTATGGAGAAAACCCTAATCGGCTTCTACAACATCATCAATTTCAAGTCGTTATGAAGCCGTCACCAGCTAATATTCAGGATCTATATTTAGAAAGTTTAGTGAGTCTAGGCCTCGATCCAGAAAAGCATGATATCCGTTTTGTAGAAGATAACTGGGAATCACCTACCCTTGGAGCTTGGGGACTGGGGTGGGAAGTCTGGCTTGATGGGATGGAGATTACCCAGTTTACTTATTTTCAGCAAGTTGGCAGTATTGATGTCAAACCAGTATCTGTGGAAATTACCTATGGTCTAGAACGTTTAGCCATGTATATACAAGGAAAAGAGAATGTATTTGATTTGGAATGGGTGGCTGGCATTACGTATGGTGATGTTTTTCATCGCAATGAAGTAGAACAGTCTCATTATAATTTCGAAATTGCTGACACTGGGATGTTATTTCAGCTGTTTGATATGTATGAGAAGGAAGCTATTCGTGTTATTGAAGCAGGATATGTGTTACCAGCTTATGATTATGTATTAAAATGTTCACATACTTTTAATTTGTTGGACGCTCGTGGTGCAATCAGTGTAAGTGAACGTACTGGCTTTATTGCTCGTGTACGTAATATGGCACGATTATGTGCACATGGCTATTTGGATCAACGTGAAAAACTAGGGTTTCCCTTGCTTAAGGAGGGCAATTAATGATGGCAAAAGATTTATTATTAGAAATTGGCACAGAAGAAATTCCAGCCAAATTTATGTCTGGGGCATTGGAACAATTGAGTAATATTGCTCATAAAAAACTAGCTGAGTTAAGAATCCAACATGGAGAAATTCAGGTATTGGGTACACCGCGTCGCTTGGTCTTAATAGTACGTGATATGGCGGAAGACCAGACTGACATGGGTAGTGAAAACAAGGGGCCTTCAATAAAAATTGCATTTGATGGAAATGGAAGCCCGACTAAGGCCGCTCAAGGATTTGCTAGAGGTCAGGGTGTTGATGCAAAAGAGCTTGTAGTAAAAGACGGTTATGTTTATGCGTTGGTACATAAAGTGGGCGAACCAGTAACTACGTTGTTACCAGATATGCTGACCAATATAATTGATAGTTTAAGTTTTCCCAAAAATATGCGGTGGGCTGATTTAGAACGCCGATTTGTAAGACCTATCCGTTGGTTACTAGCTCTGTTTGGTAGCGATGTAGTACCTTTCATTGTGGCAGAAGTTACAACTAGTAATAGAACTAGGGGACACCGCTTCTTGAGTAAAGGTGAATTTGCTATAACTTCTGTTGAGGAGTATTACACAACACTGGCAGCTAATTATGTAATGGTTGACCAAGAAGTGCGTCGTAAGGTTATTCGTGAACAAGTTGAGAAGCTGGCTATAAGTCAAGGTGGGACAGCGACTATTGATGAAGATTTATTAGAAGAAGTAGTATATCTTGTCGAATATCCTACAGCATTATGTGGAAAGTTTGATGCGAAGTATCTTACGTTACCGCCTGAAGCTATTATTACTCCCATGCGTGAACATCAACGCTACTTTCCGGTGTTCTCTCCTGAAGGCAAGCTGTTGCCAGTGTTTATTACGGTTCGTAATGGTGGTGCGGAGCATCTTGATATTGTTCGTCATGGTAATGAACGAGTACTTAAAGCACGACTTGCTGATGCNCGGTTCTTTTATGAGGAAGATAAGAAAATTAAACTGATCGATCGTTTGGATAAGTTAAAGGCGATTGTTTTTCAGGAGGGGTTAGGTACCCTGCATGACAAGACAATACGGATTGAAGCTTCGGCAGTCGCGATCGCCAAACTAATGGGTGTTGCTGATGATTTGGAGCCTGTAATAAGGCGAAGTGCAACACTAGCTAAGACTGATCTTGTTACAGGCATGGTATGTGAATTTACTGAGCTTCAAGGGATCATGGGACGTGAATATGCTTTGCTTAATGGTGAACAACCAGCCGTAGCACAAGCTGTTTTTGAACATTATCTACCACGGTTTGCTGGGGATATTTTGCCGGCAAGTTCTGTTGGACAAGTCCTTAGTATTGCTGATAAACTGGATAATATTGTGGCTACTTTTAGTAGAGGGAGAGTCCCAACAGGCTCTCAGGATCCTTATGCACTACGTCGTCAGGCCTTAGGCATTGTGAATATCTTAATTGATGGTAAACACCATGTGCTTTTATCAAGCATGTTGTCAAAAACTATGAATTTGTTAGGTATCCATACCGCACAGCAGGAAAAATTACAGATTGCCATACAAGAATTTTTCCGCTTACGGATTAAGAATGTCTTGGCAGATGAAAAAATCCGTTATGATATAATTGACGCTGTAATGGCAGTAGGTACTGACGATATATATGATACTTGGCTACGAGCTAAGGCTATGAATGCAGAGGCTACAGGAGCTGACATGCATAAGACTGTCCAGGCTTTNACTCGAATNAGTAATCTTATGAAACATGCTGCAACNGAAAGTATTGATGAAACCTTATTTTCGGTTTCGGCAGAACGAAGTTTGTATCACGAATATACAATTGCTCGCAAAGCGATTGATCATATGATGGTCGCTAAAGATTATGCAGGGGTGTTGAGTATTATGATTCATATAGTTCAACCTATTGATATTTTCTTTGGTGAAGTAATGGTTATGGCGGAGGACAGTAAGGTGCGTAATAATCGTTTGGCACTATTAAAAGCCATTACAAATCTTACTGCGGGGATTGCAGATATAAGTAAGATTATAGCTTAATCTAGCTATAAACAACCTGGGATGAAGCACATAGTAAGTATGGNTTTCATCAGTGTAAAGGGGGCAGGATATCATAGATAAGTTGTCGGTAATTTATGCTTTGTCGGATTCAATTGGCGAGACGGCTGAAATGATTGCTAGGGCAACAGCTAGCCAATTTAAAAGCGATGAGTTTGAAATCATACGTATTCCTTATATTAAGACTGTACAACAAATTGAAAGAATTATTGAGGAAGCAACTATCTATAATAGTGTCATTTGCCATACCATAGTAGTTCCTGAACTCAGAGAAGCTCTATCATTACTAGCTAAACAATATGGCATCCCGGCTATTGATGTCATGGGGCCAATGATGAGTGCTGTGGAAAAGGCTTCAGGTCTAGTTCCAAAACTCAAACCAGGTCTTGTTCACAGATTAGATGAAGATTATTTTAAACGGGTTGCCGCGGTTGAATTCGCAGTAAAATATGATGACGGTAAAAATCCATGGGGATTATTGAAAGCTGATGTTGTGCTTGTAGGAGTGTCACGTACTTCCAAAACACCTCTTAGTATGTATTTGGCCCATAAAAAAATAAAAGTAGCAAATGTTCCGATGGTGCCGGAGGTGGCACCACCTGAACAGTTATTTAAAGTTCCTACTGAGCGAATCATAGGTTTGATTATTGATCCTGCTAAGCTGAATGGTATTCGTACGGAGCGGCTTACTTCCATGGGTTTAGATCCCCAGTCATATTATGCTGATTTTGATCGTATCACAAAAGAAGT
>JGI24143J45723_1000602_pt1 | contig 18320 bp, 19 predicted proteins | sample BarGraIncu00432A_FD_45723 | JGI IMG/M metagenome (IMG submission 45723) | reverse complement strand
CTACAGGGAACGGCTAGACGATAGGAGCCGTATGAGCTGAGAGGTTCACGTACGGTTCTGTGAGAGCGTGGGGGTGAGATTCCCGTGCGCTACTCGACTCCCCGAAATACAGGCACCAAAGCGACTCCCCGCCCTTCCTGGTGAGCTTGAGCCTGGTTCCCGATACCCGGCCGGAACGTCTCAACTCCGCGACCAGGGGTTCCCGGTCCTCGGGGCGCATCCAGCCAAGTTCGCTGGAGGTTTTACCGAGCACCTCTCCCCTGGTGAAACCGGAAATCCGCAGGAAATTGTCGTTAACTTCCAGGAAACGCCCCGTTTCGACATCGCTGATGGTCATGAGCAGGGGGCCGCTTTGGAAGGCGGCCTTGAACAGTTCCCGGCTCTGGTCCATGGAGGCTTCGGCGGCTTTGCGCTCCGAAATGTCCCGTGCGGTGACCAGTATCCGGTCCTTTTTCCCGATCCGGGCCAGGCGCATGTTGACCTCTATCCAGAAGAAACGCCCGTCGCTCCCCTTGGCTTTCCAGGAGAAGAGTTGCGGAGTCCCCCGGCCTGCCTTGCTCATCCATGCGTCCGCCTCGGCCTGGGTAAAGGGGTGAGTACCGGCGCTGAACTGCTCCACCCGGAGTTTGAGCGTCTGCTCCCGGGTGTAGCCGAACATTTCCAGCATGCGCTCATTCACGTCGACAATCGCGCCCGAGGCCAGGTCGTGAATGATTATCGCGTCATTGACGGAGTTGTAAATCGTCTCGAAGAGATCCTTGCTGGCTTTCAGTTCGGCAGTCCGGGCATTAACAGCCTTGCGGAGCATCTGGTTGTAGGCGAACAAGGCAAGAGCCAGCAGCGCCAGAATGCCGGCGCCGACCAGGGGATATTTGAGATAGCGGCCAAAAGGGAGCGTGGCACCGTACCATTTGGCATCGATGGCCTCCAGATCGGCGGGCGGGATGCTCGCGAAACCCTCTTCAAGGGTCCTCAGCAACCCGTCATGCCCTTTCAAAACGGCGCGGTGGAATTCGCCAAGGTAAAGAGGATGGGTCTGGTTGAAATGGTCCTGGATGCCGTACTTGTAGAGGTAGTAGAGAGCGGGAGGTTTGTCGGCCACGAAGACACTGACTTTGCGCTCCTTCGCGGCCAGGATCATTGCCTCATAGCTGTCATACAAGGCCAGCTTTTCGACGCCGCTGCGCTTGAGCAGCTCGATGGCGGAGTCCCCGTTTTTGACTGCGACAACGAAGCCTCTCAGCGAGGCGGCGTCGGAGATGCCTGAGATGTTGTTTTCGAAAAAGGCGGGGACTTCTATTTTCGTGTAGCCTTTGCTGAAGTCGAGCCAGCGGGAGCGTTCTTCGGTGCTAAAGATGGTATCGATGACGTCGAATTCCCCCGCCTTCATGCCAAGTAGCGCCTTGTCCCACTCCATGGCAGTGATCTCGACTTTTATGCCGGTGCGGCGCTCCCAGAGGCGCCATTGGTCGACCAGGATCCCCTGCAAGGTGCCGTTGCGGCCCTGGAAGATATAGGGAGGATAGTTATTGTCCATCACGACCTTGAGGGACGCGGGAGTACTGGCATAGGAGACCTGCGGCAAGGAAAGTGCCGGGAAAAACAGCAGCAGTTGCAGATATAAAAGGGCTATGATGCTTTTCATGGAGGGACCTTGTGGGTATGGGCAGGTCTGAAGCCAGAATAGTATAGGGCAGCTACTGACCAAAGTCCAGAGCATGGCGGGGGACAGTTTGCTAAATGACAGTTTCGCTATTTGTTCGTGATTTTTCCCGCTTTTAGGCCTTAGATGCACCCGTTTGAAATCTGGTTATGGTTCGCCTTGACGAAGTGCACGCTCTATGCGGCGGTCCGGGACAAGCCAAAGCAAAGCAACCAGGATGTAAATGGCCTGAGCCACCCAGGGCCAGAGGAAAGCTGCACCCATCGCCGCAGCATAAAGGATGGGTGAAATAGTTCCTTTCCTGTCGCGGCCCACTGCCTTTTTAAGCAGGGAATCGGGACCTTCGGAGCTGATGACTGTCTGCTGCAGCACCTTGTAAGCGATGGCGGCCATCAAGAGTATCAAGCCATAGAGAGCGGTAGGCGCCGAGGCAAAGTGGTTTTCCCCCATCCAACCCGTGGCGAAAGGGAAAAGTGACAGCCAGAATAACAGGTTGAGGTTAGCCCAAAGCATGGGGCCGCTCACCTTGCTGCTGGCATGCATCATGTGATGATGGTTGTTCCAGTAGATTCCGACATACAGAAAGCTCAGGACGTAACTGAGGAAGACGGGCAGCAAGGGGAGCAGTGAATCAAGCCTGTCGCCGTGAGGTACTTTCAGCTCCAGGACCATAATCGTGATTATGATGGCAATAACGCCGTCGCTAAACGCCTCCAATCGTCCCTTACCCATTGTCAGCCCCCTCTATACTCGCACCAATTGTACACGTTGCCATTGCCTCTGGAAAGTGAGCTGCGGGTGAGGCTGAGCTGTCGAACCTTTATTGAAAAACTTCGGAGCTTCCTTCACGGCCTGCTTGCCAGGCGGCTGGCAGTTGCTCATTGCTAGTGACTTTTGCGGCATTTAAGTACACCATGGTTTCATGTCAGCTCTGAATCTCCTCAATACCAAGGGCCTCGGCGACCTTGCCCGCTTTGTGACGCCCCGGACCCTTTTTGCCTTCGATTTGGACGGAACTCTCGCGCCGCTCGCCGTGCATGCCCGGGAGGTGAGGCTGGACCCGGTGCTGCGCGCCTCACTGAAGAGGCTCGACGAGCTCGCGCCGGTCTGCATTCTCACCGGGCGGTCGCGGGAGGCTGCACTTGCCATCCTTGCCCTTGATCTGCGTCTGGTCATCGGGAACCATGGCTGCGAATGGCCGCCTGGAATCCGTCCGCGCAACGGGAGCTTCATAGAAACGAGCCGGATCTGGAGTGATCAACTAAGGAGCGGGCTTTCTGAAGACTCGGGAGTGGAGATCGAAGACAAAGGTGAGACGCTGGCTGTGCATTACCGCAGGGCAAAGGAACCCTTGGCCGCCCTGGCGCGGATTGAGGCTGAAATCAGGCATCTCGTGCCTGCTCCCCGAGTCATAGGTGGAAAGTTCGTGCTGAACCTGCTGCCGGTGGATGCCGAAACCAAGGGAAAGGGCCTGGTTGAGGCTATGGCACAACTGGGAGTGGCGCGCGCTTTATATGCGGGAGATGATCTGACCGACGAGGAAGTCTTTAACCTTGAAGGCTTGGAGCTTTTCGGAGTGCATATCGGCGGGGAGGCCTGGACCGCGGCGTCCTACTACCTGGAGGATCAATCCGAGGTCGCGGGGGTTCTCGGGTCGCTGGTAGAAATGCTTGAAGGGCAGCATCCCTTGGCAAAAGAATAACGGATCTGTTTTAAGCACATTGTAGAAAGAGTATTCAATCCGCCCCTGTAAGACACCCCACATTTCTGCGAATCTGAGGCTCTTGGATATATCAGCTGCAGTCGCATCGATACTCCTCGCACTTGCACCTCTCCTGCCATTGTACAAAATAGTGTATGCTCAGGCGTCATAGACAACGTTCAGACTCTTCCTTCACGATCCGCTTGCCAAGTGCCAGTTCTATGGTAGCCTGTCTCAAACATCAGCCGACACAAATTATAGCATCCTGTTCTAGTCCGCGCTTTGTACCAGCTTCCCACCCCCCAACAGAAAGGAGAGGTCGCATGAAAACGGTCAGAGAGATACTGAAGGGCAAAAACATTGACGTCATTTCCATCAGCCCGGACGCTACTGTGTTCGCTGCCATCACGCTGATGTCGGAAAAAAATGTCGGAGCACTGCCGGTCATGGAGGGACAGAAACTGGTGGGGATTCTTTCCGAGCGCGATTACGCCCGGAAGGTGATTCTGGAAGGGAAATCATCCAAAGAGACCAAGGTGAAGGACATCATGACGCTCAAGGTCCTTTGCATCCCACCGACCGCCAGTAACGAAGAGTGCATGGCGCTCATGACCCAGAAGTTTCTGCGCCACCTGCCTGTCATTGAGAACGACAAGGTGATCGGAATGATATCAATCGGCGACGTGGTAAAGGCGATCATTTCGGAGCAGCATTTCACCATCACCAACCTGCAGCAATACATTTTGCAGGGTTGACAAAGGGGGCACCCCTTACGGGGTGCCCAGCACAGGTTCGCTGCAGATCAGCACTTCCGGGTAAGTTCAGTGCCAGAAAATCCCCTCTCCCCTTTGCTCAAACCCTCCCCAAGTTGTAAAGATCCAGGATTCAGATCGAACAGGAATGCCCGGAAAGTCTACTGCGTGGTCGCAGTATCTTTACAAATCTTGGTTTGACCTCCCCAATGTTAAAGAGTATGTTTGGCGGGATTTAATTTTAATGAAATCGTAGGTAGAGGCCAACACCGAGGCAGGGTTAGCTGCTTTTCAAACATCAAAAGGCGTCACAGGAGAAGAACCGATGAAATTGAACTATACGTTACTCTTTGCCGCATTACTATCTCTCGCCGGTTGTGGTACATCTTCCAATCAAACGTTAACCAACGGGTCAACGTATGAAACTAGTGCTCCCAACGCAGTTTCAACTATTGCGGGGACTGTCGGAGTTGCCGGAGCAACCGATGCTAACGGGACCAATGCACTCTTTGGTCAACCTAACGGTATCATTGCGTCACCGGACGGCAAAACTCTCTACGTGGCAGATTATGGCAATAATACCATTCGTGCGATGGTCCTCTCGACCGGTGCCGTTACCACCATTGCCGGCAGCGCGGGAGTTGCCGGAAGCACTGACGGAACTGGCTCTGCGGCGCGTTTTAATGGACCTCATCTCCTCACCACGGATGGTACCAACCTTTTTGTGCCTGATTACAACAACAATTCCATCCGTCAGATCGTCATCGCAACCGGGGTGGTCACTACCTTGGCGGGAAGCACGGCCGGCGCGGCCGGAGACGTCGATGCCACGGGGACCGCCGCGAGGTTCAACGGCCCGGGGGGTATTACCGTCACCCCGGACGGGACAACTCTTTATGTGACTGATTACAACAATAAGGTCATCCGCAAAATCGTCGTTGCGACCGGGGCAGTGACAACGCTGGCGACGACTGCCTCCTTCAGTAACCCCGCCGGAATCATCTGCGATGCGACCGGGACAAATCTCTACCTAACTGACTTCACCGGCAACACGATCAACAAGCTGGCCATTTCCTCAGGGGTTGTCACCACGCTAGCCGGCAGCACGACGAACTATGGTTCTGCCGATGGGATCGGCAGCCAGGCAAGCTTCTACACTCCCAACGGCATCACACTGCTCGGGACCAACCTTTATGTGACCGATACCTCCGACGACACCGTTCGCAAGGTGGCAATTGGAACGGGTGTCGTTACGACAGTTGCAGGGGGCGTGGGAGTGGTTGGGGCGGCCAATGGAGTCGGGGTTGCCGCCGGGTTTTTCGGTCCCATAGGCATAACCACGGACGGGACGAGCCTTTTTGTGGCGGATTCAGGAAACAAAACCATCCGGGAAATAAAATAAGGCTTTTTAGTCAGCTTGGAATGGATCTAATGGATTTATGGCCCCTCGGTATATAGGTCTCGAGGGGGTAGGGGGCACGAGGGTCAGGGCTCCACTTTCAACTTTGTGGATTGTGGAGTTCTGACCCCGCTTGATCCTGACCCCGCTTGATCTGTGGAATTCTGACCCCGCTTGATAATGCGATTCCTCCCCTGCGACCGGAAACGCATGATTCAAGGGGCGCTCCTGCTTCCCAAGCTGGATGCCACAGGGTACCAGCGATGAATGGTCTTACTTCCCTCAGCTCCCCGCTCGGCACGCAGCCAAATTAAACGCGGGCCGCGGCCCTGCTGCCTTGCACTCTACTGACTCCAGGTGCACTTCCGCGGAGCCCAGTGCCTCGATGACTGCCGTCGCGGTTGGATCAAGTCTGAAGATATTCCCCTCATGCACCAAATAATCCATCCCGTCCCCGTTTGTGATCCACACTGTTCCCTTCAGACAATGCAGCACGATCCCTCTGGGTTGTCCATTGATCCAGAGCAGATCTCCCTTGCCAAGAGTGCAGTCCATGATATCCCCCTTTCCTACAGCGAGTTCCTACTGTGCTCACTGTACCTGTGCTTGAGGCGGACGTACAGATACAGGAGATTTGAATTGTAACCAACACAGTTGTGAAATATGATGACTGTACCCTGTCTGAAAGCGGGCAATTGTGTCTGGGGAAAAGTGACGCAACCGGGTAGGATGATGCTGGCCGCCGTTAGTGTTGGCGCCGCTAAGGTGAGGCAGCAAGGAAGGGGGTTCCATGGAAACGGTTCGCGACCTGAGGCCGCTCTATGAGCGGGTGGGCGGGGAAATATCCGCATTGATCGAAGGGGGGACCTATCGGGTCGGCGACCGGCTCCCCTCCATCAGACAGTTAAGCACGAAACTGAGCGTCAGCATCAACACGGTCATGCAAGCCTACGCCCTTTTGGAGGATCGCCTGGTGATTCAGGCGCGCCCTCAGTCCGGCTATTACGTTTCTCCGCGCACCCCGGAAATCACGGCTGCGCCTACCTCGGGGCGGCCACGCCTGGTACCAACGCCGGTTACCTACAGCGAACTCTGCCAGCAGGTGATCCGCAATATGTCGAACCGGGAGTTGGTGCCGCTTGCCACCTCCGGCCCCTCCCCCCAGCATTTGCCGGTGGACAAGCTCTCCCGCATCATGTCGGCGGCACTCAGGCGCTTTGGCGACCAGAGCGTCTCCTACATGATGCCGCTGGGGAGCGAACGGCTGCGCACCCAGATCGCTAAGCGCTCCCTGCTGGCGGGTTTCAGCGTGCGGCCCGACCAGGTGCTGGTCACCTCCGGCTGCGTGGAGGCGGTGCAACTCGCCCTGCGTGCCACCTGCCGCCCGGGCGACACGATAGCGGTGGAAAGCCCCTTTTATTTCAACTTCCTGCAGCTGATCGCCGAAATGGGGCTCAAGGCCCTGGAGATCCCCTCGACCCCGCGGGAAGGGATCAGCATCGAGGCGCTGGGATACGCCATAGAAAAGAACAGGATCAGCGCCTGTCTGGTGATCCCCAACTTCAGCAACCCCCTGGGAAGCCAGATGCCTGAACGGCGCAAGCGTGAACTGGTGCAGCTTTTGACCGGCCACGGCATAGCGCTCATCGAGGACGACATTTACGGCGACCTCGGCTTCGGCGCGGAGCGCCCGCTGGCGGCCAAGAGCTATGACCGCGACGAAATGGTCATCTACTGTTCCTCCTTCTCGAAGACCTTGGCTCCCGGCTACCGGGTGGGATGGGCCATCGGCGGCCGATACCTTCCGGAGATGGAGCGGCTGAAGACCATCTCCAACCTGGCCACCTCCTCCCCGCCGCAATTGGCCCTGGCCGAGTTCCTGGCAACCGGAGGTTACGACCACCATCTGCGCGCCATCAGGCGCATCTACGCCCGCAACATGTCCCTGCTGGCCGACGCAGTGGCGCGCTACTTCCCCCCGGGTACCCGCATGACGCATCCGGAGGGAGGCTTCATGCTCTGGGTGGAGATGCCCCCCGGAACCGATTCCGTGAGCCTGTACCACCGCGCGCTGGAGAACGGCATTAGTATCGCGCCGGGCTCAATATTTTCCCTATCCGGGAAGTATCGGAACTGCATCAGGCTCTCCTCGGCTTTCTGGGACGAACGTGCGCTTCGGGGGGTGGAGATCCTGGGAAAGCTGGCTGGCGAGAGTTGAGTGATTACGCTTGCAAAAGACGATGAAAGAGATTGATCCATCCGGAGCCCAGGGGCTAGCTAAGCGTCCTTATCCCCGCAATCGCACCGCTGAAAAACGATACTAGCCAGAACAGATAGATGCCCAGGCTGACCCGATGGAAGAACCGGCTGACTGCCGCGTCCCTGGTCGCCAGGGTCGCCACCAGCGCCAGCAGGAAGTGGACTGCCATGCCAACCAGGGAAGCCAGGCCGACCAGGTAGTGTTCCCGCGGCCAATACCCGGTGGCATTACCATAAAGGTTCATCTCGCGGGTGCCTAGGTAATCGCAGAAAAGGCCGATGGCGAAAATGCACAGGTATTTCGGGAGCAGCCCCTTGCCGCGGGTCCCGAAAACGGCCCAACTGTAAAAGACCAAGGCCAGGTTCATGAGTATTATTGCCATGAGCAACATGTTGGTGTTTATCCTTTTATTCAGCCTTTCCGCTTGCCGTAAATTGCCATAAAGGCGTCAACACCCCGCTCGGCAACCTCTTTGATTTCCTCCGGCCCGACCTCCCCCAGTACCTGAAAGAGAAACCGGTCCAGCAATTCGGCTTCCAGCAGGCTGTGCAACTGCCTCGCAGCCAGGAGCGGATCCGCTTGCCGCAGTTTGCCCAGGCTCATGGCTTTGCCCAGTACCTCGGAAATCAGCTTCTGGTTGCCGAGCACGCCCCGCTCATACACAATGCGCCCCAAAGCGGTGCGCCCGGACTCGGCGATGGCCAAATGCCTGTTGGCCCGGAAGTGTGGGGAGTACAGAATGGCAAGAAAATTTTCCCCGTAATTGCGCAGCGATTGGTCGATGTTATCCGCCGCAGGGTCTATGGCTGTGAAAGCCGCATCGAACTCGGCCTGGATCGAGTCATGGATGGTTTCGAAGAACAATTCCTCTTTGGACGCGAAATAATTGTAAATCGTCGCCTTGGAGCCGCCCACCCTGGCGCAGATTTCCGACATCGAGGTCCGCTCGAATCCCAGTTCCTGAAAAACCTTTTCGGCTTCCTTGAGAATGGCCTGACGCTTTGCTTCGGTCTTCACCGCCATATGATCTTTCCCCTCAGATCTAGAATTGATCGCCGCTACTGATGATATCGAACAGATTTGTACCATATTGTGCCCGATCTGTAACTAGTCGATCGAGCGATCCCGCCCTGACAGTAAGGCAACCAGAATGACTATGACCCAGGTAATGGCCGCCCCAAACACTACTAATTTATAAAGCATACCTGCCTCGATTCCGGTGGCCAGACAAGGTAAAATGCCATGGGAATACCATGGGAATACCATGGGCAACGGGCGCAGCCAGGCCGGCTAATGCCCGCCCGCCGCGGGGTCCACTGCCCTGGTCGGTTTTGGCGCGAGCCAGATGACTGAGGCGGCAATGATGAAGGCGATCCCCAAGGCAAACATCATCTGGTTGGTGGCCAGCATGGTGCTTTGACCGGCAATCATGCCGTCAATGGCCTGGCTCACCGCGTCGGCGCTCATGCCGGAATTTTCCAGCAGGGCCCTGACGCTCTGGTCGCTGTCGGAAAGGCCAACCAGTTCGGCGTGGGCGCGCGTCGCCTGGTCTGCCCAAATTGTCGTCGCCACGGAAGTGGCAATGGCGCCCGACAGGGTACGGAGAAAGTTCATCAGCCCCGCGGCGGATGCCATTTCCTGCTCGTCCACATTGGCCATCGCCAACCCCGTGGTCGGAATGAAAAAGAAGGGGAGTCCCAAACCCATTGCCATCAACGGGATGGCCACATCCCAGAAGGTCATGTCCGTGGTTCCCGTCGAGCGCCAGAGGGTCACCGCCCCAAGCAGCAGGACTCCTCCGAATACCAGCTTGCGCGGGTCGAACCGGGAGGCCATTTGTGCCACCAGCGGGGCTAAAAATACGGCGGTGAGGCCCGACCAGGCGGTAGCCTGACCGGCTTTGGTCGCGGTGTATCCCATGAGACTTTGCAACCAGAGCGGAGTCAGGACATTGGCTCCGAAAAAAGCACCGAATGCCAGGCTGATGGTTAGCACGCTGACGGAGAATCCCCGGTGACGGAATACCCTCAGATCGACCACCGGATGCTCCTCGTAGAGTTCCCAGATGATGAAGGCGGCAAAGCAGACCGCGGCTGTGATCGCGAGGGTCGTGATTTCCCGGGAGGCAAACCAGTCGAGGTCCTTTCCTTCGTCCAGGAGGAATTGCAGGGCGCCCACCCAGAGCACCAGCAGGCAGAGACCGACACGGTCAATGGGATTGCGGGCCAGCGGCTCGGTATAGCGCTTGAGCAGTTTCCAGGAGAAAACGGCACAGACCGCGGCGATCGGCAGGTTGATGAAGAAGACCAGGGGCCAGCTGTACTGGTCGCAAAGGTACCCCCCGAGTATCGGCCCCGCCACGGGAGCGATGAGGGTCGTCATCGACCAAAGCCCAATTGCCGCGGCCGACTTCTCCTTGGGAAAGATGCGCATCAGGAGCGTCTGCGACAGCGGCATGAGCGGGCCGCCTGAGAAGCCCTGGAAAATACGTGCGAGAACCAGAAGTCCCAGCGAGTTGGAAAGGCCGGACACCGCGGAAAAAAATCCGAACAGCGTCATCGCGGCAACGAAGACTTTTACCGCGCCGAAGCGCTTGGCCAGCCAGCCGGTGAGCGGCACCGTTATGGCCTCGCCTACCGCGTAGGAGGTGATTACCCAGGTGCCCTGGCTGGCCGTGGCCCCGAGGCCTCCCGCTATATTGGGGACCGAGACGTTGGCGATGGTCATGTCGAGGACGGCGATGAAGTTCGCCGCCGCCAGGACGAGGGCGGCCAGCCAGAGCATGCCGCCGCTAAGCGGTATGATCTCCTGGGCGGTCAGGGCAGGGGACGCTGTGTGGCTCATGGTGGCTCCCCTTATCTAGTTCGTGCCGCGGGTGTCAATCTCCACATCCATGGAGAGGCCGACTTTGAGAGGCTTTTGCTGCAGTTCCGCGGCATTGAGATCGATCCGCACCGGGAGCCGCTGCACCACCTTAATCCAGTTCCCCGTGGCGTTTTGGGCCGGGATCGCGGAAAACGCGGCACCGGAGCCCCCTGAGAACCCCGCCACGGTGCCGTGGTAGGTAACCGAACTTCCGTACACGTCGGCATGGAGCACGACCGGCTGGCCGACGCGGACTTTTCTGAGCTGCACTTCCTTGAAGTTGGCATCCGCATGCATCTCCTGGACGGGGACCAGCGACAATAGCGGCGTGCCTGACTGCACCCGCTGGCCGAGCTGCACCGAGCGCTTGGCAACTATCCCGTCGACCGGAGCCCGCACCACGGTGCGCTCCAGGTCAACCGCGGCCTGGTCGCGACGGGCGCGTGCCGAGGCAACTTCGGGGTTACTCGCCTCGGTGCTGTTGCTGATCAGTACGGCATTGGCTTGCCGGGTACCGACGGCGCTGCTGCGGTTGGCCTTGGCCTGGGTGGCCGCGGCACGGGCGGCGGACAGGTTGCCTCTGGCGCCGGCAAAGGAGTTCTGGGCGTGCGTCAGTTCGTCGCCCGACACCGAGCCGGAAGCAGAGAGCGCCTGGCGGCGCCCGAGGTCGATCTTTGAGCGCTCAAAATCCGCTTCCGCCGAGGCAAGCAGGGCCGCCGCGCGGATCTCGTCGGCGTCCCGGGCCTCGATTTGTGCATGGAGACTGCTGTCGTTGGCAACGAAGCCTCTGACGCGACGTTCCGCCTTGCCGAGGTCTGCCGCCGCCTGAGCCAGGGCGAGCCTGGCATCGGTCTGGTCGATCCTGACCAGGACGTCCCCTTTTTTCACCGCCTGGGTATCCTTGACCAGCACCTCGCTGATGGTGCCGCCCACCGACGGTGTCACCTGGGCGATCTCCACGGCCGCATAGGCGTTTTCGGTGGAGACAAAATTCGAGCGGAAAAGATACCAGCGGGTTGCCGCGCCGAGGGCGCAAACGGCAACCAGGAGCGCCAGTCCGGTCAGCAATTTCTTGCGGCGAGCGGTGTTGTTGGCTATGGGGTTTGCTGCAGTCGTCTGAGACATGTTGGAATCCTCTCGAAATTTAGATTTTGTCGTGGTGATACCCGCCGCCCAGTGCGCGCTTGAGCGCTACGTCCAGTGAGAACGCCCTGGACTGCAGGGTGGCGAGATTTCTTTGGTTGTTAAGGAGGAGATCCTCCGCCGAAAGCACTTCGAGGTAGTTGGCAAGCCCCCCCTCGTAGCGATTGCGGGCAATGCGATGGGCTTCGGAGGAATCTCCCACGGCCTCCTCGCCCCTGGCCACCTGTGCCGCCAGGGACTTCATGCTGAGGCCGGCATTGGCGACCTCCTCCAGGGCATGGACCAGCGTGCCGTGGTAACCTGCCACCGCCTCGTTGTAGCTGGCGGCGCTCTGGCGCAGTTCGCCCTGCAAGCGGCCGGCGGTGAAGAGCGGCAGTGAGAGCGCCGGTCCGATGCTGCCGAAAACAGAGCCGCTCCTGACCAGCGTGTCCAGTCCCAGCGACTGCAGGCCGATAAAACCGGACAGGTTTACATTGGGGTAGAATTCCGCCTTCTTTTGGTCAACGCGGTGCAGCTGCGCTTCCACCTGCAGGCGCGCGGCCGTCACGTCCGGCCGGCGGCCGAGGAGGTCGCTGGCCAGTTCGGCCGGGAGCCCGAAGTTACCCGTGAGGTTAACGACCGGGCGCCTGATGTTCAGGGCACGGTCGGGGCCGGAGCCCGCCAGGGCGGCCAGGCGATTGCCCTGCAGCCCGGTCTGCTCGTTTATCGAGAGCTGGTCACCCTGCGCCACCGCCAGGCGCGCTCTCGCTTCGCCAAGGCTCCCTTTGGTTTCCATGCCGTTGCTGAAGCGCTCTGAAAAAAGGGCGACGGTCTTGCTGCGAATTGCCACGGAGCGCTCCGCTATGTCGCGGGCGGCGAAGAGTCGGGCGAGTTCCGCATAATTCGCGGCGATATTCGCGGCGAGGCTCAGCCGCGCCTGAGCGAACTCGACGCGGCTTGCCTCCAGCTGCGAGGTGGCCGCGGCGAGTCCCGCGCGGTTCTTGCCCCAAAAATCGAGTTCCCAGCTCACGTTGAGGGTGGCTTGTCCGTAATCCTGCCACCCTGTCGGGGTCGCAGCGCGGGGTGTCAAATAGTTGTAACTGAGGGCCTGTTCGGTGACGGATGCGCCGGCGCTTACTTGCGGCAGGAGTGCCGCGTTGGAGCTATCGACAAAAGCCGCGGCGCGGCGCAGACGGGCTGTGACTGCCGCCATATCGGGTGCATCGCGCAGCGCCTCGTCGATAAGCGTATCGAGCTGGGGGTCGCCATACCCCTGCCACCAGCGCTCGCTTGGCCAACTACTGACCGGTGCGGCAAACGATTTTCCCGACTGGAACGAGGTCGCCGGTTTCACACTCCCCAATTGGTCGAGTTCTGGTAGCTTGGCGCAGCCGCCGAGACCCAGCGCGAGGGTTAAGACAAGCGCAAATGCCTTTACCGGCGGAAAGTAAAAGTAGGGTGGGAACTCTCGGCGCATGGTTTTCATATCTCCTTGGCGTGTACTATACTGTACCGTACGGTACATAATGTTTCGGGGAATGTAAAGGTAAAAGTTCGGCTGGGTTTTTGGTTGGGGTCACATCGGGGGGCAGTCGATAACGGGGGCAGGCTAGATTTTCAGATATTTGGCCGTATGGTGAAGGTAAGAATGTCCGCAATGGGCACAAGGTGGGCACGAAGGGCGGCCCTAAGCTCCAGTTTTGACTTAACTCAAGGGGTATGCTAATGTTTTATCCATCTTGATTGAGGCCATTACTATGAACAGCAAAAATGAAATATTGGCTGAAGCCATGAATTTGCCGCCAATTGAAAGAGCGCAGTTAATTGAGGCGCTGATTGCAACCTTCGATTCCCCCGAGCAACAACGGTTGGACAAGTTGTGGGACGAATGCTGCATAACGGCCTATGAACAGGGTGAACTTACCGCTGCGCCACTCGAATCGGTGTCGAGAGAATCAATCCCTTTTGGCGGAGTCTGCCTTCTCACTATCAGCAATGGCCGATAACGTGATAGGACTTCAACAGGTCACCGGATTCCGGCGGAAATTCAACATGCCAATTGGAAAGGCCAGCCCCGATAGAGGGGCTGGCCTTTCTGTTTCTTGTAATAGGGGAAAATCAAATACAACCGCAAAGATCAGACTCAGAGCCACTTTCGACTCTTGGCAGGTCCGACCCCATGCCTCCGGGCCATCTAGCTGTAAAAGTCAGCACATTTCCAGAGCTGCGCCGATTCTCGTTTTGAGCTGTCCGTGATCCTGGGCGGAAAAGTCGGTCACGACTTTAAGGTAGTTCACACCGAGGTCGTTTCTGACATAAGACTCGACTTTCACGGCTTCAACGTTGTAGGTGTGACACGACTGCAGCACGAGATCGATTACCAGATCAGGCTTAAGCTGAGCTACCAGCCGTTCCAGCGTCTCCGTGCGCCCGGTGTTGGGCGTCATGCAGGCGCAGGGAATTTCCAGGTAGCGCTTGGCTATGGCAAGCAGCGGATCGCCGCTCCCCTCTTCGATTTTGCCGACATACGCTTTGAGCCCGGTACAGCTGTCAAGCCCTACGATGGTCGCACCCTCTTCATCGACAAGCTTCAGGACCTTCAAAACATCCCCGCCGATCGGGCATCCCGTGATCAGAACACGCTTGGCGCTTTCTTTAGAGGTGAAAACCCCCTTTTCCTGCCGCTCCGAAAGTGTCTTGACGATTTCCTGCAGTTTGGCGATGGTCTCGCTGCCACTGGAAACCATGGCATAGGTCGCGACTTCGTACATCTCCTGCCAGGTGATGACCGACGGTTTGGCTGCGCCGAAGGCGAAAATCTCCACGACCAGGCTGTTTTTCGCATTGCTCGCCTGGATGCTCTCCTCAAGGGCCTCATTGGTGATGGTCGTGTCGAATTCCGACTCCAGGAATTTCTTGAATCCGTTTATGGAGTGCTTCCAGTACTCGACGGCTCCTTCGTTGGTCGGACACTGCGGCAGATCCATGACGTACAGCGGACGGTGCTTGGTGATCAGTTCGAACATTTTCTTTTTGCCGTCGCAGGTGGTCTCGCCAACGACAGCATCGGTAAGTTCAAAGAAGGGGCAGGTTTTCAGCTCAATGAACCCAAAGCTCGATTTGATCAAGGGACAAAGGTTTGCCGGAAGCGTCTCTTCTGCTTTTGCTATGGGAACATTGGAAAAGGCGCACAGGATGGCCGGGACGCCGCCCATGGCCCAGATGAGTTCTACCGGCGCGTAGGAACAGTAAGCACCGACAACCTTGGCGCCCTGGTCGCGCCGCTTTGCGACCTGTCCAAGTGCGCGTTTTAGAGGGAAATCGGCGAAATCATCGGTGAAAAGCGGCGTCAGTTGGCTCATATAGCCTCCGTGTTTTTGTTGAGAATTTCTTCCGACAAGAGAGCGGCGCCATAGGCACCAAAGAAATCCGGATATTCAGGAACGACTACCCTTTTATCAAGTGCCTGCGCCAGGAAGGTCACCAGTGCGCTGTTTTTGGCGCCGCCGCCGGCAAAAAGCACCGCTGACGAGCCAGCTGTCGTTACTTTGGCCAGCAATGAGACCAGCTTGGTAAGAAGTGACTCATGGATGGCTCTGGCAATGTCTTCCACCGATATTCCCGAGGTAAGTAGCGAGATCACTTCCGATTCGGCGAATACCGTGCAGGTGCTGTTGATCTCGAACGATTTGTTGCCCTTCAAGGCTGCGGCGACGAGTTCGTCAAGGCTGAGGCCCAGCGTCGCCGCCATCATTTCAAAGAATTTCCCCGTGCCGGCGGAACACTTGTCATTCATCTCGAATTTCAGCAGTTGACCGCTCTTGCAATCGATCAGGAGAGCTTTGGTGTCTTGTCCGCCGAGATCGATAACCGTGGCAATGTCCTGGTGAAAGTGATGCGCGGACCTGGTGTAGGCCTTGATTTCGGTGATCGCCTCGCCGCCCAAAACTTTTAGCGCGAGATGGCGCCCGTATCCGGTCGAGACGAGGCTATCCCAGGAGTGGTTCTTTTGGATCAGGCGCAGTTGCGCAGCAAGGTCAATGGAGGTCTCCGCTTGAAAGCGTTCGAGGACCTCGTGTGTCCCGCTCGTCATGAGGACAAATTCGATGCTGCGCGATCCGATGTCGATTCCTGCAAGTTTGATAAGGACTCCTGTGCGTTTGCCTAATTTACAACCAGACGGTCCAAGCGTCCTGGACATTTTTCATGATCCAGTCGGCGCCCGCTTTTTCCACGAAATCCATCTTCACGCCACCTGCCGTGCAGGCATAATCGGAGCAAGGGGGACAGACGCTGAACTTGCCTCCTTTTCCCTTGATCTTGGTCATCAGCTCCAGGGCAGTGCCGTAAGTCTTGAAAATCGGTGACTCGATCTTAGCGGCCTTCTCTTTGATGGTCAGCTCGGCTCCCTGCAGGGTCATCCAGATATGGACCTCTCCCCACCCCTTGCTTGCCACGGCTTTGGCGCAGACCAGGGCCAAAATCGCGCGGTTGGGGTCGTTGCTGCCGTTGGTGATAACAAAAACGTACTTCCCTTTTTTCTCGATATCGGCGAAGGCCTGACCGCCCATCATGGCGGCGATTCCAGCGGCGCCGGCACCCAGACCGACGGTTTTGAGGAAATCGAGCCTGCTGAGGGTTTCTGCCTGAGGTTGGGCAGTTTCAGGGGCCTCGTTTTGTTCCTTCTTCTGCATGTGCTCTCCTTTTGCAGTTTCCCGCGGGAACTGGTACATGGCAACGTTCAATCCCGGATATCCACCCCGGCAGGTCATTCATATGACGTCGGGCAGGAGTTCCCGGGAAAACCTGATTAACATGGAACCAGATACGGACGCGGGATTCTAAGGCGATTTGCTACACGCTGTCAAATTCATTGTCTCCATACAATCGATAACCCCGATCGTTTCTCGCAATAGATGGCCGCAGGGTCAGGTTGGACTTTCAGGCATTTGAGGGGGCAGGGTCAGGTAGCTTTCGGACTTTTGGAAAGGCGAGAGGGCCGCAGACAGGGTCAGGTAGTCTTCAGATTTGGCGTTGAACGCTTCGGTCACCATGGTTAATACGGTCATTAACGTACCTTCCCCGTAACGCAGGCAGTAACAGGCCCGGCGGGACAGACAAGAAGAGACAGGCAAGGAAAGCCTGTCTCTTCTTATTTTCAGGCGTTCCGGGAAGGCCCGAGTCAGAGAGATTGCCCCCCCGGCGCGCCAAGAACTAATTGCTCAGGTTGCAGAGGCCCGCGTCGTCGGGGCAGCTCTGGCCCTTCAAATACCGGCTTTTGCGGAGCCCACAAGAGTCAACCGGATGGTAAACTGCTGTTGCGCGGCCTCGGAACATTGGATGTCGAAGGCACAGTCGGACAGTGATTCCAGCACTACGAGCCCCTTGCCGTCCCTGGTAAAACTGTCGCCGCGCTTCAGGAAGTGGTCGCGGGAATCATTATCACAGGTGAGCCATAGCACTCCCTGCTTCACCCGTATGACGGGACTCACGGTAACTGCCAGCGACAGTACTTCTCCCTTTTTTAAAATATATTCCATCGTGTTCTTCCTCTCTCCCGGCCCTTGCGCCAGGGTCAACTTTAGAACCGTTCACGATACTCAATCGGAGTGATCCCCATCCGCCGGTTAAATACGCGTCGCAACTGCTCGGCCGAGGTAAAACCGCTTTCGGAGGCAACAATTCCCAGCGGAGAGACGGTGTCTTCAAGAAGACCAATCGCCCGTTCCAGACGAATTTGATCGATATATTTTAACGGTGTCATCCCCATTTCCTTCAGGAAAATCCGCGCAAAATTGCGCGGACTCATGGCTGCCCTTTCCGCCAGGTCCTCAATGGAATGTTTGAGATTGGCGTTTTCCTCCAGCCAGGCCAACAGGCTGGCAAAGGGCCCTTCAACAGCCATTTGTGCCCGCAATTGGGTGCTGAACTGGGCTTGCCCTCCCGGCCGCTTCAGATATAGAACCATCCTGCGCGCAATCGACAGGGCGACCTTTCGTCCACAATCCTCCTGCACCAGCGCCAGCGCCAGGTCTATGCCGGTACTGATCCCCGCGGACGTGGCTACCGATCCGTCCCGGACATAAATCGCGTCCGGTTCCACCGTTAGCGTCGGATATTCCCTGCGCAGGCGCTCAACATCCATCCAGTGCGTCGTTACCCGCCGCCCCTCCAGGAGCCCGGCTTTCGCCAGCAGGAACACCCCGGTACAGACGGAGACCAGACGTCGCACCCTAGGGGCGATCATCTTCAGCCATTCGATGAGCTTGCTGTCCGCCAGTGCAGGATTCAGGTAATCATCGGGACTTCCGATCACGACGAGCGTATCGATCTCCCAGTCAGCATCGTGCCAGCCCGCATCGGCAATCATACGCACTCCGGAAGAGGTGGAGAATGGCCCTGCTTGCGATGCAAGCAGCCTGATGTCATAGGCGGGTTCACTTCCCCCTTGCTCCCGGAGTCCCCTGTTATTAACCCGGCGACCTAACAACCATCATGCCGCATAGGCGATTTGGGGGTGCTTAAAATATTTGATTATCCGTTCTGGTAGNTTTCTC
>JGI24143J45723_1000599_pt1 | contig 18390 bp, 19 predicted proteins | sample BarGraIncu00432A_FD_45723 | JGI IMG/M metagenome (IMG submission 45723) | reverse complement strand
AGAGGGCGCAGCAGCCACGCCAAAAGCACGACTCCCGCCGGCACCAGGAGCGCGTACCCGACGATCAGGGCAAAGAGGCCCGCGAAGCTCCCCGGGATGCCCCAGGACTCAACCCAGAGCACCGCGCCCCCCAGAAGGAGCGTCAGGAGACCGGAACCAAGGGCGAGGGGCATCAGTTTCCTGCTGCGCGCCTCTAGAAACGAGCGGGCCAGCACGGCGCGCGGAGGGGCGCCGGTCGCCTCCAGGGCCGGCGGGAGCGCCGCGGCAAGCGTGGCCAGAATGCCAAGCGCCGCCCCTTTGGCGAGGGTTTCCGGCAGTAGCGGCACCTGGCGCACCTCCAGGACGAAGTAGAGGTCGTTGATGGTCTGGGTTACCAGCCGGGTTAGTTCCTGCCCCAGCACGACCCCGAGGGCTAGGCCGGCCGCGGTCCCCGCGATCCCTACCAGCAGGGCCTCGCCCAGAAGCTGAACCAGAATTTCGCGCCGGGTCACCCCGACCGCGCGCAGTAGCCCGATCAGTCGGCGGCGGCGCACCACTGAGAAGACCATGGTGTTGTAGATGAGAAACATCCCCACCACCAGGGCCAGCAGGCTTAGAGAGGTGAGATTGAGACGGAAGGCGCGGGTCAACTGCTCCAGGGCGCCGGCGCGCGCCCCCGCCGGGACCAGCGACGCCTCGGGCGGGAGCAGTCCGCGCAGCTCGCGCAGCAGCCGCTCACCGGAAGCGCCCTCAGGGAGCAGCAGGTCGATGCGGGACAGGCGCCCTACCCGCCCGGTCAATTCCTGCGCCGTAGCGATATCTACCAGAAGCAGCGATTCCAGCCCCAAGCGCTGCAACTCGTCCCCGGCCTCCAAAAGCCCGGCCAGGGTCAGGGAGCGCCTCGCCCCTGCCACCTCAACCTCGAAGCGGTCACCCACCTTAAGTCCCCAACGCCGCGCGCTTTGGTCCAGTAACAGGGTGCTCGCAGGCTGCGTCATCAGGGTGGTGAGGACACTGGAGTTTTGAAAATGCGAACTGAAGGCGCGCAGGGGAGGTTCAGCGAAGGGGTCAACGCCGACCAGTTGCAGCGTGGTCCCGGCGGGGCCGACCAGGCGAGCGTCAGCGGACAATACCGGAGCGCAGCCGCGGAAGTGGTGGGCGACCCGAATCCTGGTATAGAGCTCTTCCGGAAGCCCCTGCGGTCCGCCGACTATCTGGTGGGTCGCCCTTCCCTCCACCGTCTCCGCGGCTACTTTGAAGGCCCGGTGGGCGGTCTGGTTGGCGAGGTCCACGGCGGTTACCACGGCGACACCAAGGGCGACGCCGAGCACCGCAAGGACCGTCTGCCAGGGGTGGCGCACCAGGTTTCGCAGGCCGGCGCGCAGGAGTATCATACCAGCGCTCCCGAATCCAGGGAGGTCTGCACCAGATGCCCTTCCTTAATGCTGACCAGCCGGTCTGCGAGGCGCGCCACTTCGGAGCTGTGGGTGACCAGCACCAGTGTCGTCGAGGTGGGGCGCAGCAGGCGCTCGAAGAGATCAAGCACCTCTTGGCCGGTCTCAGCATCGAGGTTGCCGGTCGGCTCGTCGGCGAGCACCAGGAGCGGGCGATGGATCAGGGCGCGCACGATGGCCACGCGCTGCTGCTCCCCGCCAGAAAGCCGGTCCGGATAGCTCCCCGCCCGGTCGGCAAGCCCCACCTGGTCGAGGAGTGCCAACCCCTCCTGCTGCCGGGAGCGGCTCAGTGCGCCGACCAGTTCCAGCGGCAGCAGGAGGTTTTCCGCAACCGTCAGGGTCGGGATGAGATTGTAGGACTGGAAAATGAAGCCGATCTTGTTGCGGCGAAAGAGAGTCCGATCCCGTTCGCTGAGCAGATTTATCGGGCTTCCTTCGATCAGGATCTCCCCTTTTTCCGGCAGATCGATGCCGCTTAGCAGGTTGAGGAGCGTTGACTTCCCCGAACCGCTCCTCCCAAGGAGAAAGAGCCATTCGCCCCGGGCGATGGAAAGGGAGGCATCTTTCAGGACAGCTCGATCCCGCTCACCCTCGCGGTAGCTTTTGGAAACGTTCTGCAACACAACAAGCGGTGCATCTGTCATAGCGTCAGGAGTCCTGTGGTTAGTAATTGGGTTTGCTGCCAACAGCACAGATATCATAGCAGAAAGATTGGCAATGCACAGTTAAGGCAACTGATTCTTTGCAGGCGGGTTGCCTTGGAAAGCATCATTGACCTTTTGACATGGCAAATAGTAGCGTGTATTCTTAGTAAGCTTTAACACGCGTACTGCCGGTGGGTCTAGTATCGGATTATTGCAGATGACAGCCACCCCCGGAAAAGGTATTATCCCCTTCGATGGGGGGTAGGGCCCCTAGTAGGCGACTTAAAGTTGAAATACCAAAGGAGAACACCATGGACACAACATATGTTTTACGTCAATCAGATGATCTGGTCTTTAATGTCGAAAGTGAGACATTTGTCTTTACGGCCAGGCAATTAAAGGACGCAAAACGCAGGGCCATCCGCAAGCAGTATCATGAAAATTCCAATCTGCGGCTCGAAGGAGAGAACGGCAAGGTTATCAGCATTAAGCGAAGCGGTTTCAAGTGGGAAGACAAACCATAATGTCGCTGGGGTCTTGAAATAACCGTTCCCGTTAGCGTGGCACTAAAGGACGTCCAAAAGGAGAAAATGTCATGTCTGCACACACAGTCAGCCTACACCGTATTCTTCGTGCGACGCCCGAAAGAGTCTATCGGGCCTTTCTCGATGCAGACGCAATGGCTAAATGGCTCCCACCTCATGGATTCACCGGCAAGGTTCATCAATTGGACGCCTGGGTTGGTGGCAGCTATAAGATGTCGTTCACGAACTTCACGACAGGTCAAAGCCACTCTTTTGGTGGAGAGTACCTGGAATTGGTTCCCAATGAGCGCATTCGCCACACAGACAGGTTCGACGCACCCAACCTCCCGGGGGAAATGCAGACGACTATTTCCCTAAGGCAGGTGTTTTGTGGAACTGAGTTACAGATAGTGCAGGAAGGAATCCCTCAAGCCATCCCAGCTGAGGCCTGTTACCTCGGTTGGCAGGAATCGCTTGCACTACTTGCACAACTCGTCGAAGCTGAGATTTCCGAGTAACAGGGTTCAGTTGGCACAATGAGGCAAGATCAATAACACCTCTTTCCCTTTGACACAAAATATCAGGCAGGTGAAGGCAATATGAAAAAAAGAATCGTGTTTTTTGTTTTGGCTTTCCAATTCATAAGCCTTGCACCTCATGACCCCGCTTTTGCCGCAAGCCTCGGAACAGAAAAAAAGCTACCGGAGAATAAGCAAGGGTTGCAAGAGGCGTTAGCGTTTATTTCCGGCATTGCCAATATTGAGTACCAAACTGAAATAAACGACAAGGAGCAGTGGAATTACTACACTTTGCTTAGACGTGAAAAATGTTTGTTAAAAATATCCGACGAAATCAGTATGATCGACCTAAAGAGCAATAAAACGCGCGGCGTGACCTATACAGAAGCTACCATTAACATCGCTGATATAGACAAAGTCATCATTGAGGATGCTGAACGCGCAATTATCGACAATGAGAGTTTTCTGAGGGCAACCTTGTCCTGCAAGGCGGCACATAAATGCGTGAAGTTTGGGAAAGTCGTCGGGAATGAGCCTGGAACTTCTCAATTTCTGGACAGCTATTCTTTCATAGTTCGCAAGAAAACGAATAAAAACGAGATGGTAAAGGTATTTAAGAAGGCAATAGATTTATGTGGTCACGATTAGCGAATAACCACACAGGGAGCATTCCCGAAGTAGCCCTCAGAAAGAAGTAACATAACAGCGAAAGGCCTTGGGGAGGAAACGACCATGCCGGGAGATTCTTTGGAAACGCTGCTGAGAAACGAGGACGTGACGCGGGTCGTGGCGGAAATCCCGCCGGGGCACCGCCACCTGCTCACCACTGTGACGCTTGCCGATGGGTCGTCCATCACGTTCCAGGAGGCAACGGTTGCAGCGCTGGTGCGAGCCTACATCGCGGTAAAGACCCACCCGCTGCGCACCCGGGTAGTGCTCACCGGGCGGCGGGTGGAAAGCCGCAAGACAGAGTACGCCGAGTGGCAACTCGTGAAGGGAGCCTAATTTAGGCAAAGCTTCCCAACCGAGCAAGCTAAACCCTTGCTCCCCCGGGGATCGCACGTGATCCAAAGCTACCCCCCCAAAGCGTAAGGGCAAAGCCATCGGTGTAACTGAAAGGAGAATTTATGCAGGCTCAAGAATTGGCTAAAAGAATAAAGGCACAAAAAGCGCCGACGGTGGTCGATGTCCGCACCGGCTTTGAATTCCGCAAAGGTCATATCCCCGGCGCGATCCACGCTCCGACCTGGAAGATACTGCTGAAACTGGCCCCTCTTCCCGCCGACAAGAACGCCGAACTGGTCCTTACCTGCGAACTCGGTCCGCGCGCCCAAATCTGCAAAGTGCTACTGGGAGCCTTCGGTTACCGAAACATGGTGCTGCTTGCCGGACAAATGGCCGGATGGCGGCAAGCCGGGCTTCCCCAGGACAGCTAAGCGGCAAACTGCTTGCCCTCCCCCCTTTAGTTGTGTCATACCTCTGCAAGATCAATAAACACTACCTCTATGATTGTAAAATAAAGCAGACTGACAGAGGCCTACTAAAGCCATGCACATCCTGATCATATTCTCTGTCGCGTTCCTAGCGTCCTTGCTCAGTTCCATGAGTGGCGCAGGCGCTGCCATGCTGACCACGCCGGTCTGGCTTTCTCTCGGCTTCCCCCTGCCCGTCGCCATTGCTTCCAACCAGATCAACGGCGCCGCCTGGACCCTGATCGCCGCCCGCAACTATCTCAGAGGGAGAATTCTCGACTGGCCGCTGATCAGGGCCATGGTCGGTTTCGGGCTCGCAGGCGCCTGGGCCGGAACCATCATCGTGCGCAGCATCGATGGACACTCACTGCAGCGTGTCATCGGCGTCATTATTATCTGTCTGGTCGCGGTGGTGGCGGTTAATCCTAGTCTGGGCCGCAGTGAATCGGAGCCGCGTATCCCGCGCTGGCTGACCGGCGTACTCGCGCTGCCGCTTGGTTGCTACGAATCGTTCTTCGGCTCGGGCAACGGCCTGTTCACCTCTTTTTTGCTTTCCAAAGCCCGGGGATTCACCCTGCTCACCGCACTGGGCTACTACTACGTGCTTGCCTTCACCTGGAACTGCTTCGCTGTCGCCATCTACAGCTCCGCCGGCATCGCCAACGCCAGGCTGATGATACCTTCCACTGCCGGCTCCGTGCTGGGGGCATCTTTCGGCTCGCGACTGGGCCGCCGCAAAGGACACGGGTTGGTCCGGGGAGTATTCCTGACGCTCGGCGGGGTGCTCGGGATGAAACTGGCGCTGGGCTGGTAGCAGAATGCTCGTTTTCTCCGTTTTCTCCGTGTCTTCGTGGCTAACAAGATTTTGACTTGTCTTTCTCCGTGCCCTCCGTGTCTCCGTGGCTAACAGGATTTTGACCTGTTTCTCTCCGTGGCGGAGGACAAATTCTCCTTTGACTTGCAGAATAAAATCCCGTATAAGTAGCGCCACAATTGCATAAGCATCAACAGGTTTTCCTTTTTCCTTTGCTGCTCAAAGGGGAAAAGAAATAATACGGAAGAGGGTATAAATCCCTCACTGCCCCGCAACTGTAAACGGTAATGAAAGCCGCAGACGCCACTGATTGAAAAATCGGGAAGGCGCGGCGAGTAAGATGACCCGTGAGTCAGGAGACGTGCCTGTTGATAGAGTCGTGTAGGGCCTTCGTGGGAGAGGCGCCGAAACTGCGTCAGACATCCTGAATGCGTTCCGTGCCCCACTTTCTCTCGAGAAGGATGGGGTTTTTCGTTTAAGTTCTACCAGTTGGAGAGTTTATGAAACCGTTTCTTTTGCTGACATTCCTCATTTCGCTTCTTTGCGCCTCCCCGGCGCACGCGATGCATATATCGGAGGGCATCCTGCCCTTCAACTGGGCGTTATTCTGGTACCTGGTGTCGGTTCCCTTTCTGGCCCTGGGCATCCGGAGACTGCAGTCCGCGGCCAGGGAGGATATTTCCTTCAAGCCTTTGGTCGGACTCATTACCGCGGTGGTTTTTGTCATCTCCTGCATGCCGATCCCGGTGCCGACTGCCGGCACCTGCTCGCACCCCTGCGGGACGGCCATCTCGGCGATCCTGCTGGGCCCCTGCATCAGCGTCGTGGTGGCAGCCGTGGCACTGCTGATCCAGGCGCTGTTCCTGTCGCACGGAGGATTGACCACGCTGGGAGCCAACATCATGTCGATGGGCATCATGGGTTCCTTTGCGGGTTACGTCGTCTTCCGCCTGCTGCGCGGTCTGCGCCTGAGTCTCGGCATCGCGGGATTTTTCGCGGGAATCATCGCGGACTGGATCACCTACGCGTCCACATCCGCGGAGTTGGCTGCCGGCATCCGCGGCACCACGCCGTTTTTTGAGCTTTTATGGCAGATTCTGCTTTCCTTTATCCCGACGCAGCTACCGCTCGGCATCCTTGAGGGAGCGCTGACCTCCGGCATGATCATGCTTTTGTACAAGAAGCGCCCGGATTTGCTGGTCAGCATGCGCGTCATCAAGGCAGAGGAGATTCAGGCATGAAAAGCAGAAAAGGCCAGGCGTTTGGGCTCATCTTGCTGCTGATCAACTGCCTGCCTCTGGTCGCGGCAGCTCAGGAGAAATGGGCGGGAGTGGATGAGACCGTCGTGGGGAAATACGCCAAGGAACACGGAAGGGAGAAACGGGATTCGTTCATCAATACCGATCAGGGGGACCTGTTACTGTTTGTATTCCTATTGGCTGGAGTGCTCGGTGGGTTTACTGCAGGGTATTCCTGGTGCCTGCTCATCAACAAAAAACCGGTCCCTAAAGATCAGACAGGCGGCGCAATAGTAGATCCACTGCAAGCGAGTGGTAAGAAGAGTCCAGATGGCAATTCCTGACTGGCGCGCTTAAACGTCCTCCCCCTCACGGGGAGGGACGGGATGAGGTGTAATCCGTAAAGCGCTCTGCTGCATCTGTTGCGGACACATCTGCCAGGCTCGAATCTGGCTCAAATAGTTGTCTATGAACTTGAATGAGAGTGGCCGAATTATGGACCTGGAACCGATTATTTACTTTTAGATCTCCTTTCGACGCCCCGATAATCCCCCATCTGGGGATACAATCGTATGGGATCCACGCCTACAATCACCCACCCCGAACCTCGCAGAAACCTGATCACAACCCCCGCCTCAATGAATTTATCCAACGCAGTATCACTCACATAATCATAGTGATTATTTGACCAGTTTACCGGAACAAGCATAACGCCCCCTTTCTTATTTCATCGTAAAGGAACCATTCAGCATGTCGAGCGAAGTAACCAGATCTGTAGTCAAATCTAAAACTGCGTTACATTTATTTGTATACTGTATAAATGTTAATATATACCATGATATAGTAGAGCACAAGGTAGAAAAGTAATATTTTGTAATTTGCTTACTTCTGAGTATCTGCCTAGGGCACAAGCAGTCATTAGGCGCCGTTGTAACTGTCTTTGCACAATCCGGCGCTGAAGTGATACTAGAACTGCCTGCGTCGCAGCAAAGGAGACTAAGGTCGGCCGACTCTGGAGGGTTTTGTGCGGGATTTTGCCGTAGCAGGAATATCGTTGCGGTGCGGGAGAAGCGGGCTGATCCAAGGGGTCCTGAAGTAGCCAAAGGCCTGTTCACACCTTGAGCGGCCAGGCTGGAATCAGATAATCCGGGTGAATTTTTCTTTCGGATAAATGGTCCTGGAGAAAAAATCGGTAAAGTCATCTACGACCTGTTCTATCAAAGCAACTTCCTGTGTATCAGCATTTCCATTCCCGTTCTGGTTCTCATTGGCGCTTTCGGGAACGCTGGATATTTGCTCAGGAGCGTGACTTCCGGCGCTCTCAGTCACTCTGTCGATCGCTCTCCCAGCACTATCGGTTGCACTCCCGGCCGCTTTTTCAAATTGCATGGTGAATTTCCGATGCTGGTATTCTGCGCTCAAAACCGCCCCGTCGAGCCCGCTCTCCGCCGGCTCCTTCTCCCAGTAAACGGTCGATCCCGGCAATGCCGAGAGTAATCTTGCTACAAGTTGCTCGCCGATTTCATTCATGCCTTGCTCTCCTAAAGCTGCTGAATATGGTCTCTAACAGTTAAACACCCTGCCCTTTTTACTAAACCGGTAACGTATTGGCATTAGCGTCGATCTTCAGCCTATTGTAACCTTTCCAGGATGGATAGCAACCAGACCCTTGCCTTGACGCCAACTCTCACTCTTTTCGCAATATACTTGGACGAACAAAGTACTAGAATCTGGACGCCAAAAGAAAGCCATTCCGGGGCCGGCTACTGCCCGCCCAAAAGGAGCAACGGATGATGCACGCCATGGTTTTAAGAGAAAAAGGAGGGCCCTTAAGGCTTGAGGAATTACCGATCCCCTCTCCCGGCCCGGGACAACTCCTGCTACGGGTGGCCGCCTGCGGCATTTGCCGTACTGATCTGCACATACTCGACGGAGAGTTAAGTCAGCCGAAATTACCGCTCATCCCGGGACACCAGATCGTCGGGCGTGTGGTCGCGCTGGGGCCCGGCGCGGCTGCGTTCAAAGAGGGGGACCGGGTCGGCATACCCTGGTTGGGCGCCACCTGCGGCGTCTGCGAGGAATGCAGGGAAGGAAGGGAAAATCTCTGCGACGCGGCCCGCTTCACCGGTTATCACCTGGACGGCGGCTTCGCCGAATATGCCTGCGCCGACCAGCGTTTCTGCTTTGCGATTCCCGAAGGGTTTTCAGATCTACAGGCCGCTCCGCTTTTGTGCGCGGGCTTGATCGGATACCGCTCCCTGCGCCTTGCCGGGAACGGTCGCCGGCTCGGCATTTACGGGTTCGGCGCCGCGGCGCATATCGTCGCCCAGGTGGCGCGCTGGCAAGAGCGCGAGGTCTACGCCTTCACCCGACCGGGCGACCCGGAGGGTCAGGCCTTCGCCAGGCAGCTTGGCGCGGTCTGGACCGGCAGTTCGGAGGAAACTCCGCCGAAAGCTCTGCACGCCGCAATCATTTTTGCTCCGGCGGGCGAACTGGTTCCTGCGGCACTTCGGGCGGTGTGCAAGGGGGGAACCGTAGTCTGCGCCGGCATCCATATGTCCGACATCCCGAGCTTTCCTTACCAGATCCTCTGGGGAGAGCGTGTGCTGCGCTCCGTGGCAAACCTTACCCGTCGAGACGGTGATGAGTTTCTCGATCTCGCGCACCGTATTCCGGTCAAGACCGAGGTCCGGAGCTATCCGCTTACCGAGGTGAATCGGGCGCTCGCCGATCTGCGCGCATGGAGGATCAAAGGGGCGGGAGTCATTGTGACAGGTTGAGGTTGAGGTTGTTTTTAAAAAGGATAGCCCAAGCCGACGAAAACGGCGGGGCCGTCTTTACCGACACCGACATCGATGCGGCCGACGATGTTGGGACGTACCACCGCCCTTAGCCCAATGCCCGGATTAAATTCGAAGCTGCTCGACTTCGCTTCAACGAGGGTCTTCATGACGGACCCCAAATCGATAAAGGGCGCCAGTTCCCAGTCTGCCTTTACGTTGAAAATCGTCCAGCGAAACAGCCTGATACGCTCCTCAAGATTGAGTAGCAGGTAACTTTTGTCGATGAAGCGGTTCTGGCCGTAACCGCGCAGGGTGGTTTCTCCGCCCAGGATACTCTGCTCGAGAAAAGGAACCCGGTTACCGACAGTTTGGTTGAGGGCAAGGCGGACGACCGAGACGTAGCGCCCGCTTTGTCGGGGGTGATACCACTTGCCTTCCATCTCGTACCCTTGAAAGTCGGCACTGCTGGCGAAGAGTTTCGCGCTGTTGTCTATGGAAAACCGCAGGTAGGTTCCCGAAGTCGGCATGCCTATCGAATCGAGGCTGTTGTAGACCAGCGAAACTTTTTGAGCGTGGACGTCGTACCCCTCGACTCCGGGGATCTCACCGGCGGGAAAGACATCTGTTATAAAGGGGACCGCGGTAACAGCCCCTTTTTTGATGTTGACCCTTTTATAGCGCTCCCCGAGCACGACTTGAAAGTGACCGAAGAATCGATACCCTACGGCAACGCCCACCCCTATCTCCTGATCTGAATAATTGGTTTCATTTTGCTTCGAGGAGTCGGACTGAAAACCGAAGAAACGGGAGGAGCCGTCGGTGAAGTCGAACGCGGTAAAATTCAATTCCAAAAGATCGGACAGGAATTTCTGATCCAGGTAACGAACGCGGAATTCCTCGTTGATCGTGGTCGCCTTGGAAAGGTTTATTTTCAGGTTTCTTTCCGGTGTGGGATAGAACGCGCCATAAAGGGTCGTGGTGACGCCGAAATATTGATTGAAATTTTGCTGGGGCACGATCAGTGTGCTGACTTCGTCCTTGGCGTCGTGCAGCAGAAATGCGACCAACCCGCCGTAGGTGACCCCTTCGTTAGGACTTGCCGCGATGACCGGAAGCGGTATGGCAACCGTCTTGACCGGATCATTGAAGGTGTCATTGGATACCGGGTACGGCAGATATTTCCTGGGAACGTTATAGGTGCACGAGGCGAGGAAACTCACCAGTACCAGCATTATGAATAAGAATGATCTAGGCATGGGAACCTGCTTTATAATGACGCACTAAACTCCAGTTCGCTCCGGGTCCGCGACGGTCACTTTTCCCGGGCCACAATCAGAAGACCGAGGAGCAACCAGAAGGCTTCCCGGAAACGCCGCAGTATGCTGAACCCGGCACCCAGCGTTGAGCCCAGGTTGAATCCGAGCGAGAGCAGGATATTGCCGCCATCCTGCACGCCCATTGATACCGGGATCATGAACCCAAGCCCGGCAATAAGCTGAGACAGTGCATCAAGGCAAAGAGCGAGGCTTAAGCCAATGGGGTGCCCAAGGAGCCAGAAAATGAGACAGACCTCCACGACATGTACCATCCAGCCCAGTAGGTAAAAGAGCAGCGCCAGGAGACCCGCCCCGGCGTGATCACGATAAAAGGCGGCCAAAGCTGCGTCCAAGGCAGCGAAGTCCGGCGCTTTGGTCCTGAGGACGGCGGGGCAGAGGTTTACTCGCTCCAAAAGTCCTATGAGCACGGTGCAGGGGTTGCGTCGCTGCAGCACGACAAAAGCGCACCCGGCAGTCCCCAGCAGCAGGGTGCCGAGGCAACTGAACCAGGCGAGGTGGGGTGAAATGCCGGGAAGGGCCGTGGGGATCATGGCAAGGCTCAGGAGAATGTAGAGCACCAGGCTTATTACCATCAGGGCCTTGTGAATGACCAGCGATGCCGTCGCCTCGTGCCAGGCAACCCCCTCGGCATGGAGGCGCAGGGCTTTGAAAGGCTCGCCTCCCAAAGAGGCAGTCGGAGTCAGTTGATTCAGCGACTCGCCGGCCAGGCGCAGCAAAAACAAGCGCCGCAGGGGGGGACAACCCGCCTTGCCGGCCAAGAGACAATTCCAGGAAACGGCCCAGAAATAGCTCGTTAATCCGTACGGCACCAAGAGTAGCGGCCAATAGCGCACCCCCTGCAGGAAAGAGTGCACCAGTTTTTGCCAGTCGATCCCCAAAAGCATCAGCAGCAGGACGATCGAGGCGAACGCCAGCAGCATCAGGTTGAAGCGGCGCATAGGGCTCACGCTGGCTTTGGATGGTTCTGGAGACATAGCAAACTCCACCCTCCCCTGCGAGGGAGGGACGGGGTGGGACTGGGGTACCATAGTCACTTCTCGGGAGCTATGTCGAAGTACTCGGTGTAACTTCGAAAATTGTCGCGCTCCCTCGCCGGGTCCAGTCCGAACTCTTCCAGCGAATAGAGGTGGGCCCCCTTCTTGTCCTTAGGGTTCTGCTCCACGAAGCGCCGCATGGCGGTCTCGGCTTCAGGGGTCAACTCCCTGTCGAAATGGCGGTATATTCCTGACACCACCGCCATCGGGTCCCGAATCAGCTCGGGGTAGTTCACGTCGAAAAAGTTCCCCTGCAGCTGTTTTTGCTCCGAGCGCAACCGGGTCACCAGGTCGGCGCTATCGGTCCAGCGCCGGCTTACCTCGGCCCCGAGCGCCTTCAAGTCGATGCTGCCGGTAAAGGGGGCGCGCAGCACCTTGGCGAAACTGGCGCAGGAAGGGAGCACCTTAAGCGGGTCGCGATGGGTCAACACGACCTGGGCGTCGGGATAAACGGCAAAAAGCGACTCCAGCGCCATAAGATGGCTGGGGGCCTTCAGCACCCAGGGCGCGCCGGGGCAGCGCCACTGCAGGTGCTGCAGGAAGCGCCGGTGGGTTTCGTAGGCGGGCCGCTTGTCCTGCCGGTCATGCCAGCTGCGATAGGAGGTGACGAAATACATCGACTCGAACACGTAGCTTAAAAAGGAGTGATCGGTCATGGCGATGCACTCCTGCGGCAGGCACGCCTCGATGGTGTGGCACTTATCGAAATCGGGCATCAGGATCTCGATCCAGCTAAGCTCCTTGCGGGTACGCGCGATGCGCGGGTCGCTTTGGTAGCTCGCGGTCTCCGGCGGCGGTGAGGGATGCATCACCTCCCAGACCTGCGGAGCGCGGCAGGCGGGGTCCTGGGCCAGCAGGGCATGCAGGAAGGTGGTACCGCTTCTGGGGAGCCCGGTGATGAAGATCGGCTTTTGGACCCGTTCCTGCGCGATGGCCGGGAAGAGCGCGCGGTCGCGCTGCATGCGCAAACGGTTGCAGAGCACGCGCACCATTTCTGAGTGCACGGTAATGCGCCCGAGCAGGTTCAGCCGGGCGTCCCGCTCGAAGGAGCGCAGCAGGATTCCCAGGGGGGTGCGAAAAGTAGGTTCGCCGAAATCGTGCAACCGGGTCAACTTGCAACTTTTCTCCAAAAGAGAGTCCAGCTCCAGCGTCACCAGAGAGCGGCCGTCGTTTAATGCCCGGCGGCCCACCGCGTTGAGCCCGTCGATCATGCGGGCAGCCAGAGTGGCAAAGACGCGTGGGCGCTGCCCCCCCTCCCCGACCGTCTCCGGCGCTCTTATCTGGGCGGGTTTCTGTCCCGCACTGTCTTCCGGCAATCTGTTCACGGCCCTCTCCTGTTTCAAAAGCGATTCCTTATTCACGGCTTAGAGTCCAAGCGGCGTCCGGTCTGCAAACGGGCCTTATAGCTTGACCAGCCGGCTCATCTCAAACTGCCTCAGCTATCAGGGTGCCAGTACCAGCGTCCTCTCTGTCAGCAGCGCCCCGCACAGTTAATCACCACTAATACTATATGGATACCTCCGGATTGCAACTAGGATACTTAGTTAATTTTAACATACTGAGGTTGGGTCAGAAGTGCTTTCCATGCATAATTATCCTTGATATCAGGCGCTCTGAACGTGTACATTAGAGCGCTGCCGCCGCTGTCTTGTCACCTTTAGGAGGTTCCCGATTTCGACCCCTCAGCTGCTCATCTTTACTCTCGACGAAGAGCGCTACGCCCTGCGCCTTGCTGCTGTGGAAAGGGTCGTCAGAGCGGCGGCAATAACCCCGCTTCCCAAGGCCCCTGTGGTCGTGCTCGGCGTCCTGGATTTCCAGGGTCAGGTGATCCCTGTGATTAACCTGCGCCGGCGCTTCGGGCTTCCGGAGCGCGCGCTGCGCACCTCCGACCAGTTCGTGATCGCCCGGGCCAAGCTCGTGACGCTGGCGCTGGCGGTGGACGGCGTCGAGAGCGTCCTTGAGGTATGCCCCGGGGAGGTTATCGCGCCGGACGACATCCTGACCGGCACGGGGTTCCTGGAGGGGGTGACCCGAACCGAAGACGGCCTGGTCCTGATCCATGATCTGGCCACCCTGCTCTTTCCCGAGGAAGAACTGCTCCTGGCACGGGCGCTCAATGAGGGCGAGAAGTGAGCATGCAGGAATCGCAAACCACTCTGGCGCTCTTCGCCAAATTCATCGCAAGGGCCATGGGACTCCATTTCACCCGGGAGCGGCTCTTCGAGCTGGACCAAAAAATGGTTGCCGTCGCCAAAGACGCGGGCTACGCCGATGCCGAGCAGTACCAGATCTGGCTCATGTCGGCACCCCTTTCTCGGGAACAGCTGGAAACCCTGGCGCGCGCACTCACCATCGGCGAGACCTACTTTCTGCGTGATCCGAGGAGCTACCAGGTTCTGGAGCAGGAACTGATCCCCGGGCTTTTGGCCCGGCGCCGCGGGAAGGACCTCTCCCTGAGGATCTGGAGCGCCGGCTGTTCCAGCGGTGAGGAGCCCTATACCCTGGCGATTCTTTTGAGCCGGGCCATTCCCGACCTGGCCAACTGGAACATCTCGCTCGTCGCCACGGACATCAACCCGCAGGCGCTGGAGCGTGGTCGCCAGGGGATCTATAGCCAATGGTCCTTCCGCAACTCTCCTTCCTGGCTCATGGACTACTTCCAAAAAACTGCTGAGGGACGTTTTGAGATTGCCCCCCGCATCCGCACCATGGTGCACTTTGACTATATGAACCTGGCCGACAACGCGGCAGTAGCCCAGTGCGCCGGCACCGACTTCCTTGACATAATTTTTTGCCGCAACGTCATGCTTTATTTCGACCCGGTCCAGATAGAGCGCACCATTGCCAGGTTCCATGCGGCACTGCGCGACGGAGGCTGGCTCTTTGTAGGACCTACCGAGGTAGATCCGCGCTTCACCAAGGGATTCACCTGCCTCCGCTTCCCCGGCGCCTTCGTCCTTAGGAAGGGAGTGGAAAACGCATCCGCCCTCCGGCACCCCTCCCCCGCTCCGCTGGGAGACGCTGCCAGGAGCGTCGCCCTGGCAAGCCCGTCGTCCCGGGCAGGAGACACCCTGGCCCCCCGCGCCGGAGATTCCAGCAAAAGTGACTGGGGACTGGCTCCGCAGGTGCCTGTCCCCCTCCCAACCGCAGGGCAACCGCCAGGCCCGGCCTTCGACCGGCAAGGGAGCGCACAGGGCGGTCCAGAGATCGCAACGGCCCCGGATCCAGCCACCACCTCCCGCCAGCCCGAGCCGCCGGACGGCCATGCCGAGGCCCTTGCCCTGTACCAGGCCGGGAGCTACGAAAAGTCCGCCGACAGCGTGCGGCGCTCCCTGCTGGCCGGGCCGCAACCTGTTGAAACCCTGATTCTCGGCGCCCGTGCCTTTGCCAATATCGGCAGGTTTTCCGAGGCGCGTGAGTTTTGTGAAGCTGCCATCGCCGCAGACCGGCTCAGCCCCCAGAGCCATTATCTCCTCTCCATCATCCTGGAGCAGCAAGGAGAGGTCGCGGCGGCAGCCACCTCGCTCAAGAACGTGCTCTTCCTAGACCAGGACCACCTGATGGCCTATTTTGCCCTGGGGAACCTGTCCCGGCAGACCGGCGACGCATCCGGGTCCGAGCGCAACTTTGCCAACGCGCTGCAACTATTGGAGCGGCGCGACCCCCACGAAGTACTTCCCGAGGCAGAGGGGATGACGGCGGGTCACCTGGCCCAGATCATCCGAACCATCACCAAGGGGGAAAGCGCTCATGAAAAGGGATAACCTGACCGAACCCGAGGGGCGCGACTGGGGAGCCCTGCTCAGGCGGCAGCAGGAAGCCTTCGAGGCCGTTGCGGACGGACGCGTTTTGAGTCCGGAGGAGACCCATGCGATCCTGAAAGCGCGCGCGGCCCTCCTCGCCACCCGTCCCGAGGCGCAGGCGGGCGCCGGGACACGGCTCGACTGCCTGGAGTTCCTGCTTTCCGGGGAAAGCTACGCCGTGGAAATGTCGTACATCACCCAGACACTGCCGCTTGCTGAGTTCACGCCGCTCTTTTGCACTCCGGGCTTCGTGCTCGGCATCACCAACCTGCGCGGCAAGATTATCTCCATCGTCGATCTGCGGCGTTTTTTTGAGCTCCCCGAGGTCGGTCTTTGCGATCTGAACCGGGTGATCGTGGTGAGTAACGGAACCATGGAGTTCGGAATACTGGCTGACAGCATCACCGGGATGATAGCGCTTCCACTGAGCGATCTGCAGCCCCCTCCCGCAGCCCTCACCGGCATCAGGGAGGAGTTCCTGGCTGGGGTGACTGCGGAGCGACTGGCCCTTTTAGACATGGGCAAGATCCTCACCGACAGCCGGATCGTGGTTCATGAAGAGGTAACCTAGAGGCGGGAACGGCTGTTCTACGTTCTACGTTCTACGTTCTACGTTCTACGAACGCTCCTATGGGCTCAGTCTAAAACGCTATGCAGAGCCGAAGATCATGGATTATTAGCTCAAAAGCAACTTAGAATTTAGAACCTAGAACCTAGAACCTAGAACTTAGAACAGTATTTAAAGTCTCACCGGGGGTTCCATGCTGAGTAATCTCAAAATCAGATCCAGATTGATTGCAGGCTTTAGTGTCGTCATGCTGTTTCTTGTTCTCATCGGGGCGCTATCCCTGAGGAACCTGGCCGCACAGGGTGAACTGCTGACTAACTTCTACGAGCACCCCTTCACCGTTGCCAACGCGATCCAGGATGCCCAGGAGCAGATCATCAGAATGCACCGCAGCATGAAGGATGTCGTTCTCTACGGGAATAACCGGCAGGAACTGGACCTTGCGCTGCACGACATCGACGCCTCGGAGCAGACCGTCTACCGGGACCTCGCGGTTGCCCGGGAAAAGTTCCTGGGCGACAAGTCCAAGATGGACCGCATCAAGGATCTTATGGACCAGTGGAAGCCGGTGCGCGCCGGGACAGTCGAACTGGTGCGCCAGAACAAGATGGCTGAGGCGGCCACCCACCACAGGGACTTCGCCCGCAAACTGGTGACCAGTATCGACTCCGAGGTAAATGAGGTGCAGAAGTTTTCCACGGCAAAAGCCCAGAGCTTCGTGACCGAATCCCAGAGTAGCGCGCACTGGACCCTGACGATCACCGCGGCACTAATCCTCATTGCGGCACTTTTGGCGGGCGCCACGGCACTGGTGATCNCCGCGTCCATCGTGCGCCCGCTTAAAAAAGCGGTCGAAGCGGCAGACCAGCTCGCCCAGGGCGACCTTAGCGTCGAGATCGGGAGCGAGTCCGTGGACGAGATCGGGCAACTGCTGCGGGCCATGGCCAAAATGGTCGGCTCGCTCCGACACATGGGAGAAAGCGCCAACCGGATCGCCCTCGGCGACCTGGAGATCGAGGTGGTGCCCAACTCGGAGCGTGACGTCTTCGGCATCGCCATGCAGAACATGGTCGCCTCCTTGAAGCGGCTGGCCGCCAGCGCGGACCGGATCGCTTCGGGGGACCTCACCATCGAGGTTTCCCTCGCCTCCCCCAAGGACCAGCTCGGCCAGTCCTTCTCCGCGATGACCAGAAACCTGAAGGACCTAAACCTTGAGATCCGCGAGGTAGTCGGCGTCCTCGCCACCTCGGCGGGCGAAATCATGACGACGGTTAGCGAACTGGCATCGAGCTCGGCAGAAACAGCTTCCTCGATCAGCGAGACCAACGCGACGGTCCAGGAGGTCCGGCAAACCACCGATCTCACCTCGCAAAAATCGCGGCAGGTCTACGAAGGGGCCACTAATTCGGTGCAGGTCGCCAAGAGCGGAAGGCAATCAGTCGAGGATGCCATCGGCGGCATGCGCGGCATCGACGAGCGGATGGGGTTCATCGCCGAGCGCATCGTCAACCTGAGCGAGCAGAGCCAGGCGATCGGCGACATTATCGCCACGGTCAACGACCTGGCCGAGCAGTCCAACCTGCTCGCGGTAAACGCCGCCATCGAGGCCGCCAAGGCGGGTGAGCACGGCAAGGGTTTCGCCGTGGTGGCCCAGGAGGTGAAGAACCTCGCGACCCAGTCCAAGCAGGCGACCGCGCAGGTGCGCAGCATCCTCGGCGTGATCCAGAAAGCGACTACGGCCGCGGTGCTCGCCACCGAGCAGGGGAGCAAGGCCGTGGAGGATGGGGTCAAGCAGTCGGTGGCGGCCGGCGAGGCGATAAGCCAGCTTGCGGTCAGCATTGAGGACTCCTCCAACGCCACGCTGCAGATCGTCACCTCCACCCAGGAGCAGGCGATCGGCATGGACCAGATCGCCATCGCGATCCAGAGCATCAACCAGGCGAGCACCCAGAACGTCACCGGGTCGCGCCAGATCGAAAGCGCGGCACGGGGTCTTTACGAGCTGAATCAGAAGCTCCAGCAGTTGGTGGGCCGGTACCGGGTGGCATGAAGGGAGACCTGAGGTGCCATAACGCCGGGTACCCCCCCGGCGCCGAGGACGGCAGCGGAGGATACCGCCATGGTTGACTCCGAGGCGTTACTGCAGGAGCTCCTGGAGGTCTTCCGGCTCGAAGCCAAGGACCACCTCGACGCGCTCGGCGTGCTGCTGGTCGCCCTCGAGG
>JGI24143J45723_1000598_pt1 | contig 18391 bp, 21 predicted proteins | sample BarGraIncu00432A_FD_45723 | JGI IMG/M metagenome (IMG submission 45723) | reverse complement strand
GACAATATTGAAGCTTTAGGCCCCGTTATGCAACTCAACCTTTTTGAAGACAACCGCCCGACCGTCCTCCTCAACATCGCCGATGAATTTGTCCGGTCGAGAGAGTTTACACAGGCTCTCTCTGTGTATGATCAACTTGTCGCCGAATACCCCGACGACATGCAATTCCCTGCCCTTAGGGAACTTGTCGGTCAGTGGCTTGACTTGTTGTCAGGAACCGACACGATTCCCGTCAATCTTGAGGTTCTCCACTCCATTTGGTTGCGACTTGACTCCATATTCCTTCCCTCGCTAAGCTTAGTAGCCCTGGATATGCTGATTGATGCCATGTTCTCTTTGGCGCCTCCCGAGCAGTGCTTCCTGCCTCCCCGCTTCCACTTGGGACAGGTCCTGATGAAAGCGGGGCGATTTGCCGAAGCGGCGGACTGCTTTCATGCGGCGCTTTCTTCCGCTCGCGTCGATCGTGGAAGGTTCCTGGCCTGGCATGGCGATGCCCTTACTCTGGCGGGGAACCATGATGCCGCGTTGAAGAGCTATTTTGACGCATTTCTCGATGACCCGATCAGCATCGACGTGAAGTCCGTCCAAAGCCGGACGATTCATAGCCTGCGAGACTCCTTGCACTTCGATGCTACCGATGAAATTGAGGAGCAGGATGAACCTGCCTGGATTCCCGTCTGGGGATGGATTGGCGGGGTATTCGCTCTTTCCTTGCGCACTGTGCCCGAGGAGGACACGCCGAGTGCGGCAGCCTTTGCAGCCGAACTCGCCGAAAAGGGTCGTTTCACTCCGCGCATCTGGTTCGATATGCTAGCCCATGCCGAGAGGGTACGAACCGTCTCTCGGGACAGCAAGGAACTAGGGGCGGTGCGGCGCTTGATGAAAAACTCGAACGAGTTCATGTTCGGCTGTTATCTGGAGAAGATCAATGGGAGCAGGTGATGCCTTGTCGCATCCAGTGCCAGTAAAAAATCCAGCAGGAGCGCATATGGATGTCACCCCGGCCCCTCTCCCGCCGCTTCTTAAAAGATTCCATGACTGCCGCCCGGGTGATATCCACGACGTTGCAGCAAAGGTTCATCTGATTGCCGGCTTTGAAGCCTGCAAGGCTAACACTCTCACCGATGCTGTCTGGAACGCTGACCAGACCTCGTTGGCAGTGAGCTTTGTCAATGGCGCCCAGACTACATTGCTGTTGGATGGATTCAGCCTTCTCACCAAGTGCAGCTGCAAGCAGTGGCAACCGGCCCGCAACTGTCCGCATGTCGTGATGGTCTGGGCAACCCTGAAGCGCATGGTCTCACCGACTGTTTTGTTGCAGGTGCGCTTCAATCGACAACTGCTGCTGGATATGAAGCGTTACACCGATAGGGAGCCTTCCTACGGCAATAGCGTCGCGGCGGACCAAAGCCCTGAGCGTCAAACCCTGAAAAGAAGCGAATCGCAGGGCGGGCGGCTGTCTGACGATAATCTCGACAGCTTGGCATTTCACCAAGCGAGTGCTGCTACGACTCCGCAATTCCGTCTGGTGATCGAAACCGTTCGCGAGGGGAGGGGACTCTCCGGCCGCGTCATGAGGGGTAGCGAAACCGTGTCCGGCTGGACCGCAACTGGAATTCCGACCGACCTCGCCTTGTTTCTCGCGTCAACCCATGGCTACCAATCGACACCCCGTTATTTTGAGACCTTCCTCAAACAGACCGGCGGCAAATACCCGATCGTTTATCGAGATGCGCAAGAACACGAGACGGCGCTGGTCTATCGCGGCGACGAACCCCGCGGGGCGGGCGTCACTTTCGATATTCGTGGTGATGAGGTGATTATCTCCCGGTGCTTGAAAAACGGCGACCAGATACCCGCCGACGCTTTTGCGCATGGACGTCTGCTCTTTGTGCCCGAAGCCGGCGCTCTCTATCCGATCACGAATCTTGAAGCATGGAGGATCCGGGATGATGTGATCAAACGGATGTATGCGAGCCACGGTTCTTATGAGTATGGCCGCTGTGGCACAGATGAAGGTGAGGATGACGATGGACTCCTGCACCGTTGCGATGCGCACCCGCTCGTCCTGCCACAGGGTTTCAGGCGCGTCCCGCACGGCATCGCTTTACCGCTACCGCTTTTCAACGATCTCCGCGTCCCTTTTGATGCGGAGAAATTCGACCATGCCGACGCAGGCTGCAGCTTTTTCCTGAACGGCGCAGATGTCGCAGCACCGCTTCCAGGCACGCCCTCCTATCTGCTGGACCTGCCTTCCGGCATCACGCAACAAAGGGTTTCTCTTCGGCCCGCAGGTTTGTTCGACGGAGAGACCTTCTACTGCTCCAGCGCGGTATTCTGGCCGTTGAATGCGGTAAACCGCAATCGCCTTTCTCCCTTGATGGGGGCGATGAAACGGGTGCGCGCCGTTATGGACGCCGCTTTCCAGCTGATCGATGAGACGGAAATCTCCCGGGCCGAGGCCATCGCATGCGACATAGTCGCCGCGCCGGATTTCGCCAAATACGGTCTGCAAGGGGAGGTGGAACAGCTTCTGAACCATCTTGCCCGGGAGTGGAGCCGCACGATGCACCTGCTCCTCGCGACGCCCAACGGTTGGCACCGGGTAGAAGAGGACCGCCGCAGTCAGGCCCGGCTGATGAGAATACTGTGTGAGCTGTTTGGACTGGATGCCTTTTCCTGCGATGTTAATGCGCCGAGATGGCTCGGCTTGTCCAGAGAGCGGCTGCTCAAGGATCTGCCGCGGCTTTTATCCTGCCTTCAGGCGGAAGGCTTTGCCCTGCGGGTAGGCAACGAGCCGCTGGAGGAGGCCCGCTGGGAATTTTCGCTGGATGCGACAGCCAGCAGCCTGGACTGGTTCGAACTGCACCCGGAAATCCTCTGTGACGGAGAACCGCTTACCGTCGAGGAAATACAGGGACTTCTGGCCGGAAGCCGGGTGCTCTCCCGGGGCGGCAGGATGATACTGCTGGACCAGGCGAGCGCAGAGGTCATGGTCCTTTTGGCCGGTGCGCTGCCGACTCGGAAACGCAAACGGGAAACCAAGGCCGAGCCGGTCCGGGTGCCGCGCCTGCAGATCCTGGACTGGCTCCAGTTGAGAAGCCACGGTGTTGCCGTCAAACTTGCGCCAGACGACGCCCGCATGCTGGAGAGCCTGCTCAACTTCGAGGCCATCGCCGAGCGCCCGCTTCCGGCCGGTCTTGACGCTACGCTGCGACACTATCAGGTCGATGCCTACCGCTGGCTCGGCTTTCTCTACGAGCACCGATTCGGGGCCTGCCTGGCGGACGACATGGGCCTTGGCAAGACGCTCCAGGGGATAGCACTCTTGGCCGGCATCATGCAGGGTGAAATCGCATCTGCGGCTCCAGGCGGAACGCCGCACCTGGTGGTCGCCCCCCCTTCGCTGCTTTTCAACTGGGAGGCGGAAATCGCCCGCTTCCTTCCCGCGGCCAGGGTGCTGCTCTATACAGGCGGCGGGCGCTCAACCGATTCAGTCCGCGATTACGACGTCATTATTACCAGCTACGGCATCGTGCAGCGCGACATCGATCAGCTTGATGAACTTCTTTTCAACGTAATCATCTTCGATGAAACCCAGATGGTGAAAAACCTGAAGGCTGCCACTACCAATGCCGTACGGCGTCTCAGGGGAACCTTCAGTCTGGCACTGACCGGCACGCCGGTGGAAAACCACCTGGGCGAATACTATGCGATCATGGATCTCTGCCTGCCGGGACTTCTGGGAAGCCGGGAAGACTTCGGCCGAGAGATCAATCGAGGCGGTTCCGCAATCGAGCGTCTCATTCGGCGCACGCGCCCCTTTATCCTGCGTCGCACCAAACAGTTGATCGCCGCGGAACTGCCCCCCAAGATCGAAATAGACATCCACCTGGAGCTCTTGCCGAAACAAAAGGCGCTCTATCAGCAAACCGTGGAGGAGGTGCGCGGACAGGTCAGGGACGCCTATGCCAGTCGCGCCCAAGCCCAGGCCCGCATCATTGCCCTGACCGCCATCCTGAGGCTGCGCCAAATCTGCCTGGCGCCGTCACTGGCCGCCACCGGCGCGTCCGAGGCCTCCCCCAAGCTCGATTTCCTGATCGAGCAGCTTCAGGAGCTGAAGGACGAAGGGCACAGTGCCCTGGTGTTCTCTCAGTTCACCGGCTACTTGGACGTCATCGAAAAGGGGCTGAAACACCACGGACTTTGCTGCCTGCGGCTGGACGGATCCACGCCGGTGCCTCGTCGCAAGCAACTGGTCGAGACGTTCCAGAATGCGACTGAGCCGACCGTATTCCTGATCAGCCTTAAGGCCGGTGGCAAGGGGCTCAACCTCACAAGGGCTTCCTATGTCTACCACATGGATCCCTGGTGGAATCCGGCCGTCGAGAATCAGGCTTCGGACCGTGCCCACCGTATCGGCCAGACCGGGCAGGTGACCATCACCCGGTTGATCATGCGCCATACCATCGAGGAGAAGATGATGGTCCTGAAGGAAAGGAAATCGAAACTCTATAAGGCAATCCTGGAAGAAGGCACTGGACGTGGAGGCGCGGGGCTGACCCGTGAAGATTTCGAGCTCTTGCTGGGGTGAGGGGGTCTGATTGTGATATTCCTGACATTTCTTTCTGTAAATCATCCATCAACTGGTTGATTTTCAACCACCTACGTGCTAATATTTTTGGTATGCTAAAGAGGAACATAACTGACAATCTGCTCGCTGCGCTTGCCGATAGCCCTGTGGTGCTGCTAAACGGTGCCCGTCAAACCGGTAAGAGCACGCTGGTGAAGACACTTGCGGTGAAAGAGCATCCTGCTCGCTACCTGACACTGGACGATACCTCGGTCCTATCTGCGATTCGACACGACCCTGCAGGGTTTCTTGCCGGTCTTGACGGCCCGGTCGTTCTCGACGAGATACAGCGGGCTCCAGAGCTTTTTGTAGCCATCAAAGCTGAGGTGGACCGCAATCGCGAGCCTGGTCGATATCTGCTTACTGGCTCGGCCAATGTCCTGATGCTACCGAAACTTTCCGAATCTCTGGCTGGAAGAATGGAGATACTGAGTCTCTGGCCCCTTTCGCAAGGGGAATTGGCTGGGACCAGAGAAGGGTTTGTCGATGCTGTGTTCTCGGATACGTTGAAGCTTTCCGGGCCGAGCTCAAACGATCGCAATGCCACGCTGGACAAAATCATTCAAGGTGGCTACCCGGAAGCTATCAGTCGTAAGACAGAATCAAGGCGCCGAGCCTGGTTCAACTCATACATAACTACCATCCTGCAGCGTGATGTGCGCGACCTGGCGAATATCGAAGGGCTTACGGAGTTACCGCGCCTGCTCTCAATCCTTGCAACCAGGGCGGCGACACTCGTTAACTACTCTGAGCTTTCCCGCAGTACAACTTTTCCCCAGAGTACACTCAAGCGCTATATGTCGCTCCTTGAAATGACCTTCCTGATCCAGCATTTGCCAGCATGGTCTGGCAATATGGGGAAGCGTTTGGTGAAAGCATCCAAACTTGTCATGAGTGACACGGGGATGTTGGCCTATCTGTTGGGGGCGACCAGCGAGCGAATCGTCAAAGAGGGGACTATCGGGCCTCTGCTGGAAAACTTTATTGTGATGGAACTGCGTAAACAGGGCACCTGGAGCGACACTGTGCCACAGATGTTTCACTTTCGAACGCAAACCGGTCAGGAAGTTGACATCGTCTTGGAGGATGCAAGCGGCAGGATCGTCGGTATAGAGGTGAAATCGAGCGCAACGGTCGGTTCCGGGGATTTCAAGGGACTGAAGATGTTGGCTGAGGTAACAGGCGACCGTTTCCTTAGGGGAATAGTGCTTTACACAGGTAGAGAAGCCATCCCTTACGGTCAGAAGCTGTTTGCTTTGCCGGTCGACTGTTTGTGGACCTTGGGAGCCGACCTCAATGATCGGGGATGAATGGGCAGCGGTAGCTCATAGGTTACCGGCACGAATCGGGCGACTCTCGCTGCCAGTTGCCGATCTAGTAGACAGACGAGTAGAAACGGCCTCGGCGCAGGCATCTCGGCCGACCGCCTTCTAGGAATCTGAGGTGAAGGCGGCGAACGGAGCGTCAAAACAGCGCGGGATTCGGGGAGGAAAGAGGAAGGGACGATTGAATCGGTTTTCAAGGAGAAAATATCAATTTGAGATTGAAATGTCGTGCGGAATCTGACATCTTCGACTTTAACAATCACCTTGAACATAGTGACACGTAAAGAAGTTTTAATGGAAAAGATCGGCCTACAATTAGACCATTTAAGGAGGCTTATTGAGGTCGAGATTTTTCTTGAGAACGATCTGATTTCCCGATATCCATAGACTTGTAAAACTCACTCAAATCGCTAAGGAACCAACCTACCATCTGTGGCCCGATCGGGCGCGGCTTCGGAAGTACGCCGCTCGAAATCCAGTTGTAAACTGTTTTACTGCAAATACCAAACTGCTGTCGAATGTGTTTGGGTCGAATTATTTTTTCGTTAATATGATGTGTCATGGTTCTCTCCAGATAAATTTCTTGAAGTTTGCTACTCGGTAGTTATTTTAGCCATCTAGATGGCGAGATTCTCACCCGCTCAGTCAACAATATCGTTTGCTGGAAAGGGCGTACCATCCGCCATAACTCCAGGAGTCGAGTAGGATTAGGGCTCCTTTAATTTCGCATCCGCAACGTATGGCGCAACGTGGCGAGTTTGCCGCAACAGGTGACGTCATTTAAATGCTGACTTGTGGCGTTGTGGCGAATAGTCTGATTTGTGGCGTTTCTATTTATGCATCAGCAATCCTCGACACCTTGCCTAGACAAACTTGCGGTGTTGTGGCTGATACAGTGACAGTCATCGGAAGGTAACGTGAAAATACTTCCGTAAAATGACTTACCTCGTACCCTTTTGGCGTTCTTCCTGATCCGAGTCTGATCGTTTTGCTTTCTAACCCGTACCCTTTCAATTTGGCTGCTAACTGCCTGGGGGTCATGGGGAAACCCTTGTTAAATATTGACCATGTCCTCTCATCTAAGGTGCATAGGGCCTTTATCAACTCAGCTGAGCTGATATAGGCGATCTCCCTCTGCTCTAATATCTCACGGATATCTAAGAGCAATTCAGAGCCTTGACTTAGGGAGAGATCGTCACTTCCGCAAAGCTTCATGGCCGATGCCGTAGCAATCTTGGGCCAATCACCTCCGGCTACTGTGGCTATGGCAAGTAATGGTTCCCAGTTATCTTGTGCACGATCATTGAGGCTAGTTGGTAAATCAGGGCGTGCAAGTCGTACCTGCTCGCCGTGGTCGTCGGCGAAACGAGCGAGCTTTGCACGTAGGGTATCGAATAAACTCGGTTCTGCCCGTCGGATTCGGTCAACGGATTCAATGGAGAGCTTCCGTCGCAGCTCGAGTATGATCGCTCTATCCATAAGAGTGTCTGCAACGTGTCCGATTCCTGAAAGAGCCTTTGCCCCCCAAGTACTGAACTTTTTTGGGCTGTGGCTATCTCCTACGCATCGGATTACATAGGCTGAATCCCTGGTATGGCCGGAGTTTATCAAACCCCTCAAATCTTCATTGTTTTTAAGACAGGCATCCGTTTCGTCGATCAACAATGTCGGTTGCCAAGCGTCGATACTCCGAAAAAGTGCAGAGGGAGTAATGCTGCTCGAGGTAAGAGGGCGTGGAACAAGTTTGCCTATTAAGGTCAACATCAGACTTTTGCCGCAACGTTTATCGGGTGCCGTAATGACTAAGAGCGGTGCTACCATGATCACATCAATAAACCAGGACATCGCAATCCATAACGCAACAGCATGAGCCGTTTCTTCAGCACAAATTATGAAACGTCGGACTGTATCTGCAATATTTGTAAGTAGTTCCGCACCGTCAATCGCGTCTGACCACGGTTCTACTACTTCAAAAGTTAGCTCATCGCCGTCATCTTTTTTCTTTGCTGCTTTGACCGCAGCATCAAGAGTGACGGAACGTATCCCCAGTTCCCTCGATTTTTCCTTGCGAACTTTGTCAAATTGGATCGGGGTGAGTTCTGCTAGCTGATCGATCTGTGCCCTAATATCGCGGCTACCTATGGTTGTTTCGTCTGTTGGAAACAATGAAAATGACACAGGTGAAGGTCCCGTTGCAGATGGAAAAGGTGTTGCAGCTTCAAGGCTAGATTTCGCGACAACCGCACCACAAATCTTTGCCAAGTCGCAGAAGTCTATCCCCTCATCGCCGGGAAAATTTGGGATAACTAGCCGAACGCCAGTTGCTTGGGCCGCTCCTTTGGCTATCGCCAATCGCGGGCTCCCATCGGCCATGCGGTCGTTGTCGGCAATCTATGACAACTCAGGAAGCAGCCCGGTCTTGTTGGAATGGGGAGAAAATTCATGATATCAAAACCGTTGCCTTCTGACCCTGATTTGGCCGGTGTCGACAAAGCTCTAAGGCGGGCGGCTAAATCAGCGCTCACTCTCGCACGTCAAACCAAAACCCCCTGCTATATTGTTAAGGATGGGGAAATCGTTGATATTGCCGTTCGAAAGAGTGTGCCACGGCAAGGGAGGCATGAGCCTGGGAAGTAATCCTGATACGAGGTGTTGAGGATGGTCTGGCGTTTGCCGAGTGAACGACTGACCTGGGACTTCTTCGCGAACACCTCAGCAGACGGTTCAACGCTTGCTAACTCAGTCCTCTGCTATGCCAATCCAAAGTGCCAGCAGTTTTGCGATTTCGTACATCTGTTTGCGAGTAAGCCGCCCGATGACCTGTCCCACCTTGGCACGGGGCACGGTCATTATCTTGTCTATCTGAATTTGGGAGGGGAGGGACAGGCCATTGTCCACACCCGGGTCGACCTGAAACCGAAAGAGCGGCGTTTCGTGTAGATGGCTCGTCACCAGGCAGATCGTCACGCTCGGGTGGTCACAAAAGAGACTCAATTGAATAACCAAGGCGGGTCGCGGTTTACCATAATCGCCAGAGAGGGCTATCAGAACCAGGTCGCCACGCTTCACTCCTCACCCCAGTCCGCAATTTCTGCAAACATCTCCAGGTCAGCCAATTCCTCAGGAGCGTGCGCGACAACCAGGGACTGTCTCCGACATTCTTCCGCAAACCCCGGGGCCAGTGGGTCCGGAACCCATATTTGCACAGACTTGAAACCGGCTGCCCGTTGGCGGTTTCGATACGAGGAAACTCGTTCCTTTGTCGATTGCTTTGGCATGAGACTTATCCTCCGGGATCTGTTACATGTAACGTAGCACCAGACGCCTGGGCTGTCAACCTGACCGAATGGTAGCCCCTGCCAAATCGGGCTAACGGCTCGGGAGGTCACGGCTCGGCCGTCAAGCCGAAAACTTCATCCTCTTCAAAGCTAATCCCCACTATCCTCCGCTTCATCCCATACACTCTCCAATTGCTCGGCGAATTGATCACTCACAGGTAAATTGAGCTGTCTGCTCATGTCGGTTCCCCTCCCGCTTGCTGCTACACGCTAGCAAGTGATAGCACGCACGTCAAGCGTGCATTTCACAGCTGAACACGCCAGGGTTGCCGCAAAATACCGTCGGCTGGCAGGGCCGATTCCGGCTGATCCTTGAGCTCCAAGGGCTAACAATGACTCAAGCGTTCCAATTCCAAGCCGATGAGAGGGATAAGAAAGAGCATCTGCTGCTACCAGATAAATGCAATTGCATTCAATGTGGAGGTTTTACCATGTTCAACGAAGACCTGCAGGCTGCTCTGCGCGAGTTGCTGAAGGCGTCCAGTATCATATCCAGTGGAGAACTTCCCACCGCGGACCAGTTGGAACGCTATCAACGCGCCAGGGAGTGGGCTCAGAGGCTCCTCGACCGTCAAGGGGCCTAACCGCTTGCGGGTGGGTCTTAGCGATACATAGCTTTGAGATTTGCCGCCATCTCCTTGAATTCCCGGCGCAGTTGCTGCGGCTCCAGCACCTCCACCTGGGCGCCGAACCCCTTGAGCCACCAGCGCAACTGGTGGCTGTCTTCGATCTCAGCTTCCAACAAGATAGAGTCGGCATCCTGATCGGTAAGCGACAGGGTCCCGGGCAGAGGGGTCTCGTGGAGATAGGCCGCCGCGCCCCGGTCGAAGAGGGCCTTGAGCCTGATTTTATTAACTCCGATCGGGTAGCTGAATTCGCCGCTTTCTATGTACCCCTGCACGGAAAACCCCTCCGGCGCCGTCACCGGCTTTTCCAGAAGAACTGCCGACTCCATGCGGTGTAGCAGAAACTGGACGGGGTTCGGGTAGTCCTTGATGCTTGCCACCAGATAAATCAGGCTCTCCACAAAAACCAGACCCAGCGGATTCAACTCGGGGTAGCTCTTGCTGCGTTTCTCGCCACGGGGCCGGTAGCTGGCGCTGATCCTTCTTTTGCGCAGCAGCGCATCGTAGACTGTCTCAGGAACGCCTTCCCTGAAACTCGGGGGCTCCATGCGGAGGCTGCGGTGCATGACGCGCACCTGGTCCAGCCAGTGGGAAAGCGGGAACTCGGGGTTACCTTCCAGAACCTCCGCGGCATTTCTGAAGTAGGGCTGCAGATAGCGGACCGATGATTTGGGCAGCATGGTGCTCAGATAGGAGTTGACCAGCTGGAAGCTGAGGGCTGTGTGGGGGTCCATGGCCGGCAGCGTGATCTGTTTCCCCTCCATCCAGCTCCATTCCAGGGTGCGCCCCAGCAGTTTGGACATAATGGGGAATCGGTAGGACAACTCCTCCAGGTCGCGCTGCACGCTGCGTGTGGAGACCGCATCCAGGTTGGTTAGCGCTAGTAGTTGCTCCACAATGCGGGCGACGGTGATGGTGTTGCCGTGGCGGGGGATCATCCCCAGGATCAGCCATCTGCGGTAGAGAGTGTCCATTGCTTGCCCCTTGTTGGATTTCGCCTGCACGACTCTTATCGGGTCTAAACGACATTTCTTGACGCATTGTGATACTAACATGGACATTGCGCCAACTATGAGGAATTTCTGCTCCAAAGCGTGTGGCATCTGCCAAGTCAAAACCAGCCCACGGTATCGGCGCAGGCCGTTAAGAGATAAGGGCCGCGCGTGGAACTGAATCAACCCGGTCGGCACCGGCGGTTCATTCAGAAACGGGTTCAAGAAATGCCGGCACCTGACGATAAGTGACTGAGCGGATCCCGATTACCTGGCGTGGGGATGTGAGAAGAGTGGTCCTATGAGGGGGATCCCGGATGGGAGGGTATCCGCAGGTCTGGACGTTTATCAGGCGTGGAATGGTCTCGACAGCGCCGAGGCCCATGGGGCGGGGCCTTCCCGCCTTTTGTCAGGTCAGCGCAATGCTGGCGCGATTTGACCTGCTGAGCGCAAACCCTATCGAACTCTGCCGCCCGCTTCCTTTCGGCTCTCCCGGGTAATGACAGCATCCTTGACCGTGAAAAAGGGAAACTTTGCAGCGTCTGTTTTGTGCTTTTAATCTGTCCTTGCTTCTGCTAAAAATAAAAGTAAGCTGTAACCGTTGAGGCCGCGCGATTGTCTTGAAACAACCCTGAATCGAAACAGTAAGGAGTCAAAATGGCTGGGAAAATGGCTGATCCAATAGTTATGGCTGGCGGTACTCCGCAAGAGATTATGGCAGCCCTGGTGAAACTTGCCGACTATCCGCTGTCCAAGGAGCAGGAATACGTTGGGCTAAAGATGCTCTACAACCTTTCCAAGTATGCCACGGTACCCGATTTTCTCGCCGCCTGCGCCAGTCACTCAAGTATGGGGATCACCGGCAAGCAGATTGAGTCGATCAAGGGCTTTATCAAGGCTTTGTCCGCTATCGCCGAGTAGCGGTTACGCCACTTACCATAGTTTCCGGGGCCGGATAGTGAGTTGGCCCCCCGGAACCATTACCGGCGCACCTCACCGGTTCTGTCTGCCGGCGACCCCTTGCGCCACCCCTTTTTCGAGAGATCCGCTGCCCCGCCTCCTTCAGCAGACAGCTGCGCCCTCCCTGTCCAAGCTTACTGTTTACCGGTTTCCCCAGGTTCTTCCCGGGTCAGGAGCTGGCACTTTCGCCAATCGCACCGGCCTAATCCGGCTTCCCCTGTAACCCGCACCAGCATGTGCGGTGCAAATACTGTGCTAGCTGCGAGGAAGCCGACTTTGCTCTGTCAGCCGTTTATCCTGTCCAATCAGTCAGTTCAGCAGGTAGCTGACATTTTCTACCCGGTATTTATAATTCTGGTAATCGCTGCCTGAGAAGATACTATTAACCTTACTTCGGTAGGATGATGGCTTACACTGTGACGCCGGATTTTAGTAACAATCTTTCTGGTACCTTCCCGGGCAGGACAGGGGGGGGGACTTTACCCAGGCATCGAGGAGCAGGCATGGATGATCTGACATTGTTACTCAAGGCAATCAAGTTCTCGGCCGAAAAGCACCGGGACCAGCGGCGCAAGGGAGTGGACGCGTCGCCCTACATCAATCACCCGATCGAGGTGGCTGAAGCGATCGCAACCATAGCAGGCGTGTCGGATCCGACCATCCTTGTCGCGGCGCTTTTGCACGACACCGTGGAAGACACCCTCACCAAGCCGGAAGAGATCGAGGCGGCCTTCTGGTTGAGGAAGTCACCGACGACAAGAGTCTGCACAAACTGGAGCGCAAGCGTCTGCAGGTCGAACATGCGCCCCACGCGTCGAGTGCGGCGCAACTCATCAAGATCGCCGACAAAATGTCCAATGTCCGGGACATAAAGAACAATCCGCCGGCCGACTGGCCGATTGAGCGCCGGTTGGAGTACCTGGACTTTTCCGACCGCGTGGTCGCGGGGTGCCGGGGTGTCAATGCGCTCCTTGAGGCAAGCTACGACGAGGTGGTTCGGGTTAGCCGGGACGCGTTGAACGTCCAAAATACTCAAGGAGTAGCATAGATGAAAACCATACCGCTTAATTCGCTGGAACCCCTGCTCAGTACTTCATTGATTGTTGTGGCAGCTGCCAATGTCAAGGTCAGCTCTTCATTTGATGAACTGATTGGTAGTGCCAGGGAACTGGCTTTCGCTGATAGGGCGGCCCAGGCTCTCGTTTCTGCAGCTCTCGATGTTGGTGACGCTGAGGATGAAAACCAGCAGGTGAACGACGCCCTGACGCTTTGCGAAGATGCCAAGTTCGATATGTCCAGTGCCCTGGAGCGCACCCTCAGTGAACTGTTCGAGCAGGAGCGGGTGCTCAACGACACCCGGATCACCCTGCAGCAGATCAAGGATTCGCTGCAAGTCCGCGCTCATGAGCTGTTCCCGACGCTGGAGCCTGGTCCGAAGCCAGGCTGCGTCTGTTCCTAGCAAACTACCCGCACTCCAGATGCGGGTGCAATTTCTTACTTGACCCCACCTCACCGCTAAGCCTCTTCCTGCGCCCTTGCTCTCTCCCCCGGCATCCTTGCGTCCCCCTTGCGAAAGCTCCAGAATATGCCGCTGTTCATTTTTGTTACATTTGCTGATTGTAATGTGATCTTGGCAACCGCGTCCAGAAAAGTTATGATGTTAAAAAGAAGTTACATTCCAGAAAGTTAGCTTTTTGGCGATCATGGCACTCTTCATGTAAACGGCTAGTGGGCAAGATGTCCTTTTTGCCGCGATCATGATGTTACCTCGTGAATCGCCAACCGACTTATCACGATAGGGAGTGAATCATGGACCAAAAAGATCTGAGAAGGGGAAATGTCCCGGAAATAACCATTTTGGAGCGGCGCTCCCAGAGCAGGGCGGAACTGAGCTCGTCGGATGTCATGAACATCCTGAGAAAGAGGGCCGCCCTCGCCGGGAAGAAATCGAGGTTTGAGGCCCAGTGGAGCGATGACGCCGCAGGGGCCGGTAAGGTGGTCAAATCCAACCGGTGAGAGTGGGCCCTAAAGGCCGCAAGGAGATCTGACTCGGTTTGACGGCGCTTCGTGGATCTGAGGGTGCGAACTCTATCAGGACAGCTATGGGGGAAGACATGGAAAACAATGCTCAAGCAGTATCCGCTGAGGAGGTGGCAAGTCTCAAAATTAAGCTGGAATCGCTGCATCAAAAATTAAGGACGTTGGAGAGCGATAAAAAAACGCTCAAAGAAGAAGCAGAAACCCTGCAAATCAAGGCGGAACTTTTGAGAGTTAAAGCCCGGAGTGTGGAAATCCTTACGGCTGAAATTGTTAAAGATGGCGCCGAATTTCTGCACCAAGTTAAATTGCTCGCTGAAAACAGCGACTTAGGCGAGCTCAAGTTTAAGCTGATCAAGGCTCTCGAGCCCCTTAAAACTCACTTTCTCCCTAAGCAACACGACTGACCGTTCTACCTAAATGGTGCCCTCTAAGGTCACAAGTACCCATTATGTTAGGTAAAAGCCCCTCTATGAAAAAAGATTGGGGCTTTTCTCGTCTTGGCTTCAAAAAGCACTGGTGCTTGCAAATCTCTCTCCGCTACGGTAAAAGGTAGGGACGTTGCTGGTTGCTAATGTTCAGGCCGCGCATAGCTGTCCGGGGCGCATTCAGATGAGAGGCGTGAATGGAAACGAGGACCGACGACATGGTTGCCATACTTCTCGTGGAAGACGAGGAAATTGCCCTTCAGCTTCTTGCCACCATACTTGTGAAAAAATTTCCCGGGATCGCGCTCCATTTTGCCGGAAACGGCAGGGTGGGTCTGGAACTTTACCGGGAGCATGCGCCGGACATCGTCATCACCGACATCAACATGCCGGAAATGAGCGGTGCACAAATGGCCGTCCAGATAAGGAAGATCAATCCGCGCACCAAGATCATCACGCTGAGCGCCGGTACCGGAAACAGTCTTCCAGAGCCTGCCGGAGCTGCATTCGGAACCGATTACTACATTTTTAAGCCGATCAATTTTGCCCTGCTGTTTACGGCGCTTGAAGAGTGCTTTGCTGCCGTTTTACAAGCTAAATCGGACTCAGCTTGAGTCCGGCAGGCGTGCAAGTCCCGGCATCGCAATTGCCCAAGGCAGGCCGCAGTTACCGCAGTTTCTTCAAAAGGGACGGAAAACATGGCGCACGGTAACTACGACAAAAGGACCCCCCCCCGCAGCCCGGCGGAGATACTCTCCGACCTGCTGGTGACACTGGAAGGTGATCGGCAGGCACTCAGCGATCTCATCGGCTCCTTCCTTGCCTCCTACCAGGGTCACTTGCAGCACATCTCGACCGCAGTCTGCACCGGGAACGCACAGTATCTGGAAAAAAGTGCCCACCATTTCAAGGGAAGCCTGGGGATCTTCTGTCAGACGGAAGCGCTGGCACTGACTCAACGCTTGATGGAGATGGGGGAGCGCAATACCCTGGCCGGGGCGCCCGAGGCACTGGAGCTTTTGGAGCAGGAGATGGCGGTTCTGGTGGGAACTCTTCGAGAGTTTATCGACCGTTGAGTAAGCCTGCTAAGTAAGCCTGCTAAGTGAGTCTGCTAAGTGAGTCTGCTAAGTGAGTCTGCTAAGTGAGCCTGCTGACTGAATCCCGCTGACTGAATCCCGCTGACTGAATCCCGCTGACTGAATCCCGCCGAGATGCAACCTGCCGCAGACTCACCAAAGAGCATTTATTCCTTTCCGCTGCTTCAATATTCGAGCCCGGTTTAGAAAGCCGCAACACGGCTTAACTCCTGTTCCCGGTCCCAGTTGCTCCTGCGTATCAGCGCTTTCATCCTCGCCAAGAGCACAGGAATTTCAAAGGGGACCTTCACGCAACTGTTCGCTCCAGAGTCAAGCGATAGGACGACATCAGTTACCGAGTCCTCGGCAGTCAGCATCAGGATCGGTGTCCAGTTCTTCTTTTTGCGCAGTTTCTTGAGAACGCTCAGCCCGTCTTTCTTCGGGAGCGTCCAGTCCAGTACGATCAAGTCAAACTGGTCTTCCAGTGCGTATTTCAGCCCTGTAGCACCGTCAGGGGCGTAGTGAACCTCGTAGTGAGCCTTTTTGAATTCACAGTCAATGGAGTCGGCAAGCTCCTTGTCACTGTCAATAATCAGGATTTTCATTTCCCCCCCTCCCGGGACATCGAATAAATATCTATTGCCTCTCCACCGGGCCGGTTGCGTCCTCGTTGGCGTTTGCCGGTCCCCTTCCTGACGCCAGCAACTCCGGAGCACTGCTCAGGTCAAAGAGTCCCCTGCCGCCGGTTGCGGGAAAGATGCGAAAGGTTATCGTTATCTGGTTCGCCAGTTCCAGGCTCAGTAGGGCGGCAAGCCTCTCCCTGGTTTTTTGGGCCACGACCAGTTGCGCAGAGCCGATCTTTTCCGTTTCCACCTCGGTCAGGATCACCCCTATCAGCTCGTTTTGCTTGAGAAGGCCGCAGATGTCCGATCCCCTGACACAGGCGTTTAGCCCGGTGCCGACTGCTTCGGTTAATCTGCCGGGGCCGTCCGGGTCGGCGCTCTTTCCCAACTCGATGATCATGAGCACCAGGGGCTTGTGGGAGCGCAGCGCCCTTTTCCCCTCCAGGGTCAGTTTTTCGAGGAAATAGGACTCGGGGACCAGCCCCCCATGGTCGAGGGGGACGCAGTTGGCGCTTTGCAGCTGTTGCACCAGTTTGCGCAGCCAGGACCGGTTCTTCCATATGAGTCGTGCCATCTTTTTACCCCGTTAGAGTATCTGCTTTTAAGTAACCATTCGGCTCCCCGCAAGGTACCGCAGGGCAGCTTTACCAGGCTGATATTCAATCACCCCCGACGACCTCGAGCCAATTGTCCGCCAAAACCTCTTCGACTTTATTCACCCCCATGGTATCGGTGGCTTCCATGATCTGCCTCAGCTTGCCCAGGGCTTTGGATTCAATCTGGCGTATCCGCTCCCGGGTGACTCCGAAGATCTTCCCCACCCTGTCGAGAGTCTGGGGGTCCTTGTCATCCAGGCCGAAACGGAGTGTCAGTATCTTCCGCTCGACCTCGGTGATGGATTCCAGCCACCTGGATACCAATTCGTACTTGTTGAGATCATCGAGGAGATCTTCCGGAGAGACGGCCGAGGTGTCCTCAATGGCGTCCTTCAGAAAGTAATCGTTGTTCTCGCCCATGGGCTGCTCGATGGAATAGGTCTTCTTCACCAGGACCATCAACCTGCGCACATGGGCCACATCCGCGTCGAGGCGCTCGGCCAGTTCCTTGACGGTCGGCTCACGGTTCAGCTTGCGCACCAGTTCGCCGGTCGCCCTGATCATCTTGCCGATCTCGTCGGAAACGTGCACCGGCAGCCGAATGGTGCGCGACTGGTTCACCAGGGCCCGCTCGATGGACTGCCTGATCCACCAGGTGGCGTAGGTGCTGAAGCGGCACTCCTTGGAGAGCTTGAAGCGGTCCACCGCCTTGATGAGCCCGATGTTTCCCTCTTCGATCAGGTCCAGAAAGGGGAGCCCGCGGTTCAGGTAGCGCTTGGCGTTTTTTACCACCAGGCGCAGGTTAGCAACGATCATCCGGTCCCGGGCGGACTTGTCACCGAGGTCGATGCGCGCGGCCAATTCCCTCTCCTCGGCTGCCGAAAGCAGCTTGGTCTTCTGTATTTCGCGCAGGTAGAGTTTGATCGCGTCGTCGGAATGTTCGACAACCGCCGCCTTGGCCTGCTCCTCCTCGACCTCGCTGGCCTCCTCCTCCCCATCCTCCCCGTCCGCCAGTTCAAGGGCATCAGGCTCTGGTTCGGCGTCCTGGAAAAGGTGGTCCCTCTCCTCTGCTATTTCATCGCTTTCCATATCAAGGGCTCCTCTGGCATGTACTAAGGGTGATTGGGCGCCGCTGCCGGTGGGCCCCTTCCGAACTAGCGCAACTGGCACTCCGGGAGGGCGACACCGGCAAAGCAGCACACGGGCGCTCAAGGGATGCTGGCCCGGGTAAAAAGGTTCTCGCAGGTGCAGCAGGTGCTCGCCTTGGTGAAGGAGCACCGTTTCGTTTCGGAGCCCAAGGTGGCTTCGTACTCGCAAAAGAACTCGTTTTGCCGGCCGAGCACGGTCAAACGTTTGCCGAGCAGTAAAACGGTCCTTCTCAAAAGACAGACCAGGATCCCTAGGGAAAAATCGTAAGGGCCGACCTTTTCCAGATCGAGCACCAGATCGTCACAGATTCTCAGTGCATCAAGGCAGAATTCCCTTAACTTTTCCCAGTTTCCCGAGGTCACTTCCCCCTCGACGTGCAGGGTCATTTTCGCGGGCTTCTGGTCCTTGCCACGCATTACCGTATAAACCACCATGGCCACCTCGCAAACGTCACTTGGATATTGAGAAATTTTTAGCAGCTTTCATGCCTAAAATGACATCGGGGAAAAGCCTATATTTCCTGCCACTTGTCCTGGTGTTTGGGGGGGATGGGAAACGGGGGAGGGTGCAACCTCTGGGACGCCTTGGCGGGGGGGCGGCTGGCTAAA
>JGI24143J45723_1000595_pt1 | contig 18453 bp, 18 predicted proteins | sample BarGraIncu00432A_FD_45723 | JGI IMG/M metagenome (IMG submission 45723) | reverse complement strand
CAGGGTCCGAAGAGGACTTACACCTCCAAGTCACCGATCAGGCACCATACCTGATCGGATGGCGCTTATGCGCCACGCGCCATGCCTGGCGCACAAATACACAAAGGGTGCTGACAGGTCAGCACCCTTTTTTTGTGTCTGGTTCAACACTAGCGCAATCACGCCAGGAGTTAACTCCACGCTCCCATGTGGCGCCAGATCCATTGCAAGGGCGTCCCCCCTCCCCAACCCTCCCCAACCCTCCCCCTCCGGGAGAGGGGACTTTGGGCTGCCTGTCAATGAGATAAGCGGCCTTAGCCCGAGTAGCGTCCGCCGTTAACGTTGATGGTCTGGCCGGTATGAAAGCCGTTGCAGGCGATCATGAGTGCGACTGCTGCTATCTCTTCGGGTTTCCCGAAGCGCCCCACAGGAATCGCTTCGGGACGCAGCTGCGTCAGCCCGGCGAGCATGTCGGTCTCCACCGGCCCGGGAGCAATGGCATTGGCGGTGATTCCGTCCTTGGCGAGTTGAGAGGCGTAATAATGCATGAGGCCGATGATCCCGCCCTTGGATGCCGCATAATGGGCGCCGACCACCCCTCCCATCTGGGCGGCGACCGATGACAGCCCGATAATCCGGCCCCAGCGGGAGGCGCGCATATCCGGTAGCACCGCTTGCGTCACCAGGAAGGGTGCCTTCAGGTTGACCGCAAGCATCTCGTCCCAATCTGCTTCGGTAATTTCCTCCACCGATCGAACGGCGCCGATGCCGGCATTATTTACCAGGATGGTGATGAGTCCCATTTCGCGATGCACCTTCTCCACCATCCGCGCCACCTCGGGGGCCCGGGATACATCCCCCTGGATCTGGAGGGCACGCCGCCCCATGGCCCTGATCTGAGCGCTGACCTCCTGGGCGGCCCCCTCGTTACTGCGGAAATTGACTGCGACATCGGCACCGGCCTGGGCAAGTGCCAGGGCGATGGCCCTGCCGATGCCACGGCTTGCCCCGGTGACCAGGGCGACTCTTCCTGAAAGTGGGGTATTCATCACGTCCTCCATATTGGGTAATAGGTCAGCGGCGTCCGGTTAGGTCTTTGCCTCTGCTCTCCCCCCGCTTGACTCCGGTCCACACCACGGAAGGGGGTTGGGGGGAAGGTGAAGCTGCCAACGGAGTCCTCAATGGCGCCTCCCCCCTCACCCCGACCCTCCCCCGCATGGGGGGAGGGAGGTTTTTGAGACCCGGCAAGAACCTAACCGGCACTGCTGATTAATACGTGAAAAGGAACCCGGTAGAAATAGTTTCCGCTGGCGAGGTCTACCCCGCAAGCTCCTGGAACCGTTGCGCAAACTGCGGCCCCCTGGCCTGATCCTCGTGCTTGAAGTAGATGAAGGCATCTGTCCACCCCTGCTCCCGCACCTGCTTTAGCCATTTTTTAAGTTCCTTAACGCCATAATCCTGGCGCCTTAAGCGCAGATACCCCCAATCGGCGGTCGCCACCACGGGCACCTTGAGGCCGTTTTCCGCCTCGGCAATGCAGAGTGCCGCACCATGCTTACCCAGCAGCGCAAAGACCTCCTCATCGAACCAGGAAGGGTGCCGAAACTCAAACGCCACTCGATAGTATTTTTGGGGAATGAGCAGCAAAAAACCGCGCAGGCGGGCCAGATCCTTGGGAAAATCCGGCGGCAGCTGAAACAGCAGCGGCCCGAGACGCTCCCGAAGCACGCCGGCGACCTCCAGCAGATAGGAGACCGCCTCGTCGGCGTCGCTCAGCCGCTGCTGGTGGGTGATACGCTGGGGCGCCTTGAGTGCGAACTTGAAATCGGCCGGGACCTCGCTCGCCCACGCCTCCAGCGCCGCCGCTTTGGGCATGCGGTGGAAGGTGTTGTTGATCTCCACGCTGCGGAAATGTGCGCCGTAATAGTGCAGCATCTGTTTTTCGGAGAGGTCCGCAGGATAGAAGGAGCCCTTCCATTCCGGGTAGGAAAATCCGCTGGTGCCGACGTAAAGGTTCATGGTGCACTCCGGGGGGATGGGTGGAATTTCGGCTGCTAGCACTAAAACTGCAGGTTAATGCATATCGATGACAAGTCAAGACGTTCTAATGACGGGTGAAGTGTGGCCATCGTTCCCAAGCTCCTGCGTGGGAACGAAAATTCCCGGACGCTTCCGCAGCCAGCACCGAAGCAGGGCTGGACGCCCACGCAGGCAACCCGACGCAGGAGCGCCCCCTGACGCGTTCCCACCTTGACACATGGGAACCATAAAGCGACCACCAAGTGGGCGGCATGCTACAACTTGACACTCAGGTTATGGTCATATAAAATGACCAACATGGGGGAATGCCATGAAACAGTACAATATTGCCGAAGCGAAGTCCCGTTTCTCTGAACTGGTGAAACTGGCACTGCAGGGGGAAGAAATCGTTATCGCCAGGGATAACAAACCGCTACTCAGGCTGGCACCGGTTAATGAACTGAGGAAGGAACGACGGCCCGGTTCTGCCAAAGGCCAAATCTTGGCCGTGGCCCCCGATTTTGATGAACTGCCAGAGGATTTCAAGGAGTATATTTGATGCCGCGCCTGCTTCTTGATACCCACGCATTCCTCTGGTGGGTAGCTGACGCGCCGCAGCTTTCTGAGGCGGCACGGCGTGCCATCGGCGATGCCAACAACGAGTGCTATCTGAGTGTCGCCAGTTGCTGGGAGATGGCGATTAAGTCGAGCCTTGGCAAGCTTCGGCTGGCAAGGCCAGTCGAGCGTTTTGTCACGGAGCAACTGGCTGCCAACGGCTTTGCGCTGCTCGGCATCGAGATGCGGCATACTGCAAAAGTCGAGAAGCTGCCATTCCACCACCGCGACCCGTTTGATCGCCTGCTGATAGCCCAGGCGATGGCAGAGAAACTCTGCATTGTATCCGCGGACAGCGCATTCCCTGATTATGGGGTAAAACTTCTCTGGTGAGCGGCGCCCTCCCTAAATCCCGGCCCCGATCGGCAGCGGGGCGAAGAGTCCGGTCACTCGTTTCATCTCGCAAATAAGATCTTTCGCCTTGAAGGGCTTGGAGAGATAGCCGTCGAAACCTTCCTGCAGAAAACGCTCCTGGTCCCCGCGCAGCGCGTAAGCGGTCAGGGCGATCACCGGCTGATGCACAAGAGTCCCGAGTTCCCGCCTGCGAATCTCCTGCAGCGCCTCCCCGCCGTTTAGCACCGGCATCTGGATATCCATTAAAACGAGATCGAAGCTCCCCTTTTTAAGCGCCACCAGGCAATCCATGCCGTTGTGCGCCAGCTCGACTTCGTGCCCCAGCTTCCTGAGCATGGAAGTGCCAAATTTGATGTTCACCTCGTTGTCCTCGACGAAAAGGACCCGTAGCGCCGCGCCCTCTCAGGCAAGCCCACTGCCCGCCTGGGGGCCTTCCGCCGCCTCGGCGGCCAGGACCGTGAAGAAGGGGAGGCTGACGGTGAAGCAGCTCCCGGCGCCCGCCTCGCTTTCAACGGCGAGGCTGCCGTCCATCAGTTCGGCCAGGCGGCGGCTGATGGAGAGGCCAAGACCGGTGCCGCCGAACTTGCGGGTGGTGGAACTGTCCTCCTGCACGAACGGCTTGAAGATCTTGTCCAGGGCCTCTGCGGCGATGCCGATGCCGGTGTCGCGCACCGAAATCTGTACTTGCACGCCGCGCTCGGATCGCTCTACAACCCGCACCGAAACCGTGACGCCTCCGGTCACCGTGAACTTGACCGCATTGCCCAACAGGTTGATGATAATCTGCTTCACCCGCAGTGCGTCTCCCACCAGGACCTGGGGGACGTCCTGCGCCACGTCCAGATCAAGGGAGAGTCCCTTGCCATACATGACGGACTTCTGGGTCAGCAGCACGTCCTTGATGCAGTGACGCAGATTGAATTCCGCCAGCTCGATCTCAACCTTGTCGGCTTCTATCTTGGAGAGGTCGAGGATGTCGTTGATCAGTGCCAGCAGGTTGTCGCCGGAGACCTGGAGGGACCCCACGTAGGAAATCTGCTCCTCGGTAAGATCGGTCATGTTGAGGAGCTCGGTCATGCCGATGATGCCGTTCATCGGGGTGCGTATTTCGTGGCTCATGTTAGCCAGGAACACGCTCTTGGCGTGGTTGGCGGCTTCGGCCTGCTCCTTTGCCTTGAGGAGCTCGTCTTCGCCCCGGATCCGTTCGGTGATGCGCCACACCGATTTCATGAACAGGGTCAGCTGGTGCTGTTCCGCCTCGGTATAGCCGCTTATTTTATTGGCAACGACCACGACAGCAACGATCCGGTCGTAATGGAAAACCGGGGCGAACAGCATGCAGCAAGACGCCCGGGCCGATTCCGCGCCACCCTCCCCTAACGGTTGCCCGGTCCGGAGATCGTTCATGAGTATCGGTTTGCGCTGAAGCACGACCTCCTGCAGGATACCGGTATCGCACGGGTCGTAGCAGGGGTGCGGACACGCTCTGGTGCAAGGGGCCATCCCCAGCAAAGATCCGGCTTTCAGGGTCAATACCCGGGTGGCTTCGCTGTAGTCATAGATCAAGCCTACTTTGCTGCGGGTGAGCTTGATTGCTTCCTCCAGGGCAACAGCATGCAGGTCCGCCATGTTTCGGGAGGGGGTCCGGGAAAGCTTGATAAGACTCTCCCTCCGATCATAACTGAGCAACAGCAGGTTTTCCTGTTTTTTGCGGTCCGTAATATCCACATGGGAAATCACGACAAACTTGGCGCTGGGAAGGTCGATTGGCTTGGCGCTGCAGAGAAACCAGCGTTCGGCGACGGGAGAATGGCAGGCGTATTCCCTGGCAAATTCTGAAAGTCCACCGCTTAGGACCGCACTGATGCCTGTGAAAAACGCTCCCAGCTCCCCTCTCTCCTGCTCCGCCTGATCCGGCCGGGGGCTGCAGACGTCAAGGTAATTGGCACCCTCACGGTAGCTCCCCCTGACGGCACCATTATCCTTGGCGAAAAGATCCCAGGCGCGGTTGGTTCTGACGATGCATCCCTCCTGATCGATGACGCAGATATTCACGCTCAGCCCGTCTATCGTGGAACGGGCAAAAAGCTCCGCCTCCATGAGGGCCTCCTCGGCCCGTTTGCGGCCGCTGATGTCCTCCTTGATGCCGAGGTAATGGGTTATCCTGCCGGCGGCGTTTTTTATCGGGGAGATGGTCGCCGCTTCCCAGAAGAGTTCTCCGTTCCTTTTTTTGTTCAGCAGTTCGCCCTGCCATGCCTGACCGGCGCTTAAATTCGCCCAGAGTTCCCGATAGATAGACGCAGGCATGGAGCCGGATTTCAGGATGCGCGTGTTGCGTCCGATCGCTTCAGCGGTAGAATAGCCGGTCAACTCGGCGAAACGGGGATTTATGTATTCGATGTTTCCCTCGCAGTCGGTAACGACCACGGTGGCCGGGCTCTGGTCCACGGCCTGCTGCATCATCCGGGACTGCTCCTCCACCAGCCGTCGCGGGGTAATATCTTCGGCAATCCCCACATGGCGATAAAGCTCCCCGCTGTCATCGCACACCGGGTAGGTGCGGACATGGATCCAGCGCAGGGTCCCGTCAGGGCGGATAATGCGGTAGCTGTGATCCAGCTCCTCCCCTTGCCGCAACTGTTCCAGGGCGTTCAGGATCTGGGGCCGGTCCTCCTCGTGGATCAGGTCCGTAAAGGAAAAGGGACGCTGATAGACGCTCTGGCAGGTAACTTGAAAAAGGGTTTCGTAGGCGGGGCTTATGTATATCATCTGACTCAAGTCGCTGGAAATGAAGAAAAACACCTCAGCGCAGTGATCGGTGATCTGCCGGAAAAGCTCTTCGCTTTCCCTGAGCGCCTTCTCCACCCTGAAGCGCTTCCGGTCAGCCTCCCCTTTTTCCGTTTTATGCCGCGCCGCGCCGATGCTGCTGAATAACGCTCCCCCCAAAGAGAGCAGAATGGTGGCCGAGACGAAGACCGACAAGTAGAGCTTCAAACGGTCAAGCGCCGCATAGGCCTCCGCCTGCGGATAATTAGCCGCCATGATCCAGCCCGTCGACTCCAGGCGCTTGAAGGAGGCCAGCACGGGCACCCCTTTCGAGTTGACGGTTTCCAGCGTTCCCTGGAAACCGGCAGCGGCCCTGTCGAACCCTTTATTGGTCCCCGGCGGCACGTCCCTGGCCAGCATGCGCGACCTGTCAGGATGCAGGATCAGGGTCCGGTCGGTGTCGTACAGGTAGACATAGCCGCCTCTGCCGATCGCCAACCGGCTGATTTTCCCGAGAAAGTTCCGCCCGGTGAGGTTGATAGTTCCTGCCAGCACCCCGAGGACTTCCCCCCTGGCATTCAGGACGGGCGCCGTCAGAGCGACAACCGGAAGGTGCGCATCTTTCGTGGAGCGAAAAGGGGCGGAAATGGATGCTTTCGCGGACTTCAGGATTTTCCCGGCGGGATCGGGAATGCCGGAGTTCCTCCCCCTGCGTCCCGGGGCAAAAGGGTTCTCCGCGATGATGTCTCCCTCCCGCGAGAGCAGGAAGAGATTCTCATCGAAGGTGGCCTTCTGCTCCGACTGAAGCTCAAGAAAGCGCTGCGCCTGGGCAGGGTCCCGCAGCATTTCCGGGGAGATGTCCCTCGCTATCTCGACCAGTTCGACCTGGGCCAGCTTCAGGCTGTCATCGAGGTTGGCAGCCAGCGAAGAGACCAGGACGAATTGCTGTGCCGCGATATTATCCCTGAGCTGCTGTTGTAGATGAGCCAGGGAATAATATGCCAGGGCCGAGACGGTCCCGGCGAGCGCCAGACAGGCCCCGACTACCAATTGAGCTTTCCAGCCAGGAACCAGCAATTTCACTATCGACTCCCCGTTGCCGCCTTGTGGAAACCGCCAGAGCGCCGGACGGTTCTACTCCCGCAGCCCGGCTTTAAATGAGCTTAAGCGAGCGGAGCTCTTCTTCCAGCCTCTGCAGCCTGATCGGCTTGACAAGATAGGAATCGGCCTCTGACGCGTAGAGCGCCTTCATGATGGTGCGTGGATCGTCCAGTGCCGTCGTCATGAGGACCTTGACTCTTTGCTGGGCGGGAATATTCATGTGCAACTCCGCCTTACGTATCTCCAGCACCGCTTGCAGACCATCGACTTCGGGTATCATGATATCCATCATGATCAGGTCGTAGGGGCTCCCTGATTCATGAGCCTCCCGGAACAAAACTCCCGCCTTCTTGCCGTCATCGGCCAGATGGCAGCGGCCATACTTGGATAGCATTTTTTCCAGTACCTGGCTGGAAATGCGGTCATCCTAGCCAGCCAGTCCTTCATTCAGCATGGCCCGGCACTCCTGTCCGCCCACCACTGGCCGCAAAGGGAAACGGCGCTTCCGGCGTCAGCGCCGAACCCGTCCGCGCCGACCTCCCGCCAGAGCTGCGGCAGTCCACTGAAGGCAGTGCCCCCCACCATGATCTTGATATCTTTGGTTTGCGGGTCCTCCTTGATCATGCGGATGGTCTGGCGGGCTTTCTCCAGGGTGAACACGGTGGCAACGGAGAGAGCGACCATAAAGGGTTGGCGTTCTCTGAGCAGATCGATTAATTTGAGGGCGGAGCTGTTCGCCCCCAGATAGCTGACGTCCCAGCCGTCCATCTCCAGGAAGTCAGCCAGCATCCTGGCGCCGACCTCGTGCAGTTCATTGGGCCCGGACGACACCACGGCCTCGCCCCGGGTTACCTCACTGAGGGATATTTTGGGATAAAGGGACGCCATAACCCGTCCGACAATAGCTGTTGCCACATGCTCTTCGGCGACCGAAACCTGATTCTGCTCCCACAGGTAGCCGATTCTGACCATCGCCGGCCAGATAACCTTCAGGTAAAAGCACCTCAGGTCATCGGCGGAGCCAATGGATTGCTCGGCGAGGTCTAGACAACCCTGACAGTCCCCCTTTAAGAGCAGCGCCAAAAAGATACGCAGCAGTTCATCAGTTTCACCCGGTGCGGAAGCGGAAAAGTCTGCACCGGTTTGGGAAAGGGAGACCAGGTCTTTATGATGCCGCGCCAGCCACTGATAAACCGCCAGAATCTCTGTTCTCCAGACGGGTTGTTCGATACCGCTCGTTATGGCGGACTCCCAGGCGGCAAACTTCAACGGAAAAAAGTCATAGGAAAAGCCTCTTGAGTGGCAAGAGCTATATTCCCAGGCAATAGTCCGCACCAGGAACTCGCAAGAATTGAATCTGAAGGCGAGAGACATGATCTTCGGGTGGTCCTGAAGATTTTTGTTCATCATCTCGACAGGGCCACGCCCGGTAAGTGCCCTTATTCCCGGATGAGCTCCGAGCTGTCCCTGTACCTGTTTCAGCAGCTTGTCGGACTCCCTGTCATAGGCCTCGGCCGCTACGGGCGATACGTTGGGAAGTTCACAGTCACCGGCAAATAGTTCTTCCATCATATTTCCACTTCCTTCCATAAAGCTTTGTCAAAGCGCCGCCGAACGGGCCTGTGCAACGGTTTCGCGCACGGCGTCGCACCACTTCGCGCTAAAGCGCCCGGAATCGGTCAGCCACCCCTCGAGGCTCGCCACCGCCGCAGCGATGCCGGCCTTTTCGTCGCCTACCGCCGAAACGATCAGCCTTCCGGTCCCCTTCATGGCACCGCCCAGCTCGTCGTCAGTCTCCCTGGCAAAGGCCTGACAGAGGCTTGCGCAGGTTTGCTCCGAGATATGCCTGGTGCGCTCTTGCTCCAGCCAGGACACGGCTTTCAGCAGCCGGTCATACTCGCTCTGTTTCTTCCTATCGGCAGCTACCAGCTCTTCATGAAGATAATAAAGCTGGCGCTCCAGGGTGACCCTCGGCATGCCCCGGCTGGCAAGCACACTCCCGAGCCAGGCGACCTGGGCGATGATGAGCGGGGGGGTGAGCCCCACGAGGCTCGCCAGCCAAGCCGCGTCGGAATCGGTGAAGCGCCGGCCTCGCTCGCCGTAGCGTGCTTCGAAATAGGGAAACTCCCCGCGGCAGAGGCGCCCGGCCGCCAGCGCCGCCGCGATTTCATGAGGGTGCGCCGGAACGGGGTGGTTTCCCGCCTCGGGGTTGAGGCTCGTCGCGGTGAAGGTCATGGCGTCCGGCGCAGGCAGGGGATACAAAGCGGCGTGGATCCCCTCCAGAAAGCCGAAGGCCTCGGCAGCGGAGCCGGCTATTTTACCGGCCATCTCCTCCCCCGCGTCGAAACTGTTCATGAGTCCCGCGAAGCCCCCCCAGTATTCATCGGTCTTTGCGCCGTACCCCGCGTAAAACGCGGCACCGCTGCCACTATCGATTTTAAAGCTGCGCTGCACGTCCGGAAGGTGCACCCGGTTGCCGAGGATGGTTCCCTGCAGGGCGTAGACATACCCCAGCAGGGAAACGGGGTCCTCAATGGCCAGGATCCGCATCCTGGCGGCCATGTCTTCGGCTTGCCGCCTGACCGCGCCGATCTCCGGGATCATTTGGGGGTCAAAGCAGCAAAGGTCGCGCAACAGATGGGTAAACCGGCTCTCTCCGAGCCCAAGGACAATCCGCACCGACGGTTCGAGAACCGTCGCGCTTTCATGCTCGAGGGTGCCGAATGCCGTGGCGAAGGCGCGCAGCTGATTGACGTAGGAGGCAAGCGGCAAGGTTTCCTGAGAGAGCGCTGCAAAAAAGGGAAGCTTTTCCAGCCGGGTGTGCAGGGGTTCCGCCTCTTTTTTCAGGCGGTCCATCAGGGTTTGCGTCACGGGGTGGGACATGGTCGACATCTCCTCGGAGTGTGGGAATGTATTCGCCCAGAAGATACCACTTTCCGCCCGCATTCACCAATCACCTTCTCCAGGATTCTCCCTGGCGAGTCCGTCAGGAAACCAGCTTCAACGCCCGCAACTCGGCCTCCACCGCCTGCATCCTGATCGGCTTGACCAGGTAGGAACTCGCGTCCGACTCGTACAGCGCCTTCATGATGGTGCGCGGGTCGTCGAGAGCCGAAGTCATGATGACCTTTACTCTTTGAGACAGGGAGAGAGCCCGTGAGGTTTCCAGCTGCCGCATCGCAAGCACCGTCTGCAGGCCATCGATCTCGGGGATCATGATGTCCATAAATACGAGGTCATAGGGGCGACCGGATTCCAGAGCCTGCCGGAACAAATCCAGGGCCTTTTGACCATCTGCGGCCACATCAGAGCTGCCGTAGCGTGAAATCATCTTTTCCAGCACCTGGCTGGAAATCTGGTCGTCTTCAACTATCAGACTTTTCATGCGGGTTTCCTTTGTCAGTTCTGGACGTTTTTCTGGGTGTTTAGCTTTCAGGCCGACTGCGCCAGGGCCGCCAGGCGCCGGGCGATTTCACCTGCCGCCTGGGCATAGTCTTCACAGCCCCGGCAACCGGGCGCGTACTCGCGCACCGGCCGGCGCAGGGCAAAGGCTTCGGCAAGCTTGATATCGGTGCGGATCCCGGCGAGGAGCCTTCCCGCCCCGAACTGGCGAACCACCCCGTCAGTGACGCTTCGGTGCTGCCCTATGCGGCGGTCCAGCATGACCGGCAGGAAGGCCAGGAGCTTCAGGTCCGGGTTGGGACCCGACGCCACCTTGAAGAGGACCCGCGCCAGGCTGCGCATCCCCTCACCGGAGAGGTGGTGCGGCACGAAGGGGACCAGGACTTTTCCGGCGGCGCAGAGGGCGTTCAAGAGCAGATCGTCGTTCAAGAGCAGATCGTCGAGTGAGGGGGGGGTATCGATGAGGATGAGGTCGTAGCGCCCGGTCAGCCCCTCGTCCTTCAGGGCCCGGGCCAGCCGGGTCTGCTCTCCCGTGCCCGAGCCGTGCTCGAACAGAGTATTGGCCGGGCAAAGATGCAGGTTGGGCCAGGCAGTCGGATAAATGGCATCGGCCAACAGGAAGTCCCGGGACAGGAACAGATTATGAACCGTGGGGGCATCCTTGCCCGGGGCGAGGTCAAGCCCCACCGAGCGGTGTCCCTGAGTGTCCAGATCGATCAGCAGCACGCGCTGTCCCCGGGCGGCAAATTCCGCGGCGAGGTTGACCGAGGTAGTGGTCTTGCCGGTCCCCCCCTTGCGGTTGGTTATCACGAGGATTTCTGCGCCGCCCGCCATCAGAAAAGCTCTATCTTCTGGCCGGCGCCGTTAGCTTCCGAAACGGCTCTACCCAGCACGGCGTCGTGGGTGGCCCGCTGCTCCTGCATGACGTATTTCTTGTTCAGCTCATCCAGATGTTCGCGCAGCCCCCGGGAAGGCATCTCCGCCGTTCCGCCCAGCCAAAGGGCCGTAGCATCGGCGAGATTCTTCAGATACTCGAGACCGTCGCTCACATGTTCGATGCGCTGCCTCAGCACATCCTGAAACTGGATCTCGCCCAACACGGTTGAAATCTCCTCGACAATGACTTTGTTGGATTCGTCAATACTCCCGATGATCCCCTCAAGGTGCCCGGAAGCGTGCTGGAACCGGCTCTCGATTTCCGACAGGTTCCCCGCCAGGGTCTTAAACTTGACGGAATCCGCATCGCTGTCAATCAGTTGCCTGGCATTCTCGGTTTCCACCTGCGCCTGCCCGGCGACCGCCGTGATTCTTTTGCCGATTTCCAGCGCCGCCTTGTTGGTCTGGCTGGAGAGCCTGCGCACCTCGTCGGCCACGACCGCGAATCCTCTCCCGGCGTCTCCGGCGCGTGCCGCCTCGATCGCCGCGTTCAGGGCCAACATGTTGGTTCTGTCAGCGATTTCGGAAATATCGTTCACAAGCGGGCGCATCTGCTCCATCTCGTCGGAGAGGCTCTGAATCCGGAGCAGATTATCTTTCAGCTGGTCGGTCTGGGTAGTTGAGAAGGCATTCAGCGCCTGAATGACCTGACTGTTTTTTCTTATCTGGTCCCGGGTGACCGCGATAAGCTCATTGCTTTTTTCCGAGGATGAGCCGATCTGCTCCACCTGGTAGCTGGCCTTCTCGTGGACATGCACCAGCCTCTCGACAACGTTCAAAAGCGCGGTTTCGGTCTGCCCAATCGCCTCGGAGAGCTGAGAGCCGAGCACAGAACCGTACTGAGGGAGATCCGCCACGGTCTGCTGGTAATGCTCGCGGATGGCAACCTGCTGGGCGGAACAACGGGCATGAATGCCGTCGATGCGGATTACCGACTTGCGCAAAAAGGCCCGATAAATCAGCATGGTACACGCCAGGGTGGAGAACGAGGCGAGCAGGCCGGTCAGTATGACCTCAAATTCCTCCGGAAGCAGCGCCAGCTTGTGGGTCAAGGGGTGAATAAAATAGCAGGTAACAGTCATCAGCAGCATGCAGCAGATCAATATCAAGAGCTGTCGCTTCAGGGAAGACTGGTTGTGATTCAAATTGCAAGGCAGATCTTGGTCAAGTTTCATTCAATAACCTCGTTGGATCAGGCGCCCGGCAGCACTTGCTTGATGACCTTGATCAGGTCGGGGCCGGAGACCGGCTTCACCAACCATCCGGTGGCGCCGTGTTTTTTAGCCTCGTCCTTCTTGGCCTGCTGGCTTTCCGTCGTGAGCACCAAGACCGGGGTGAAGCGGAAACCGGGAAGCGTACGCAGGTTTTTGATGAACTCCAGGCCGCCCATGTTAGGCATGTTAACGTCGGTGACGATGAGGTCCGGCTTCACCCCGCTCTTCAACTGGGTTAAGGCCAGCACGCCGTCCCCGGCGAACTCGACCTTGAACCCACCAAGTTCCAGGTTCGCCTTGAGGCTCGCGCGCATTAGCGCCGAGTCGTCCACTATCATGATGGTCTTTGCCATTGGGTTTGCTCCTTTGTGCTTTTTGGTGTTTTTTGGTGCTTTTTGCATCGGTCGGATCGGTCGGATCGGTCGGATGATAGCGTGGGGGCGACCGCCCGTCGCCCCTACGGACGCGGTCGCAGCGCCGTGGCCACCCAGGCCGCGAGGCCCGCGTCGCCAGGCGCGACATACGCCGCACAACCCACCGCCATCAACACCTGCAGGTTGGCCGGGTGCAGGTGGCTGCACTCTTTCAGGTCTATTTTTCCCTTGGGATGCTTGCTGAGCCACTCGAGGAGCCCTTCAGCCTCCTCGGCTCCGGCCACCTCGCTGAAAACAACCCTGTTTTTCTGGTAGTCTATCGCCATCACACCACCTCCTTCATGTTGAGCACCATCAGCACCGAGCCGTCGCCCAAAAGTGCGGAACCGGAATAAGCGGCAAGGCCGGAGAGTACACCCGCCATCGGCTTCAGGATGATCTCCACGGTCTCGTGAAAGTCATCAACCAGTATGCCGACCGACTCGTCCCCCACGCTTACCACCAGGACCGCAAGTTCATCCTCGGCATTGGCCTTTTGCGGGTCGGCGAGCCCCAGCAGGGTGTTGAGCGACTTGAGCGGAACGATGCGCCCGCGCAGCACCGTCGCCATGCTCCTCTTGATGGTCTTGATGGCGCTCCGCGGCACCCGCACCGTCTCCACGACCGCGTCCATTGGCACCCCGAAAAGCTGACCCTGCGACTCAACTATCATGACGTTGGTAACTGCCATGGAGAGCGGCAGCGAGATCCGGATGCAGGTCCCCTTCCCCTTGGTGCTTTCCAGGTGCAGGGTGCCGTTCACCCGCTCTATGGCCGTGCGAACCACGTCCATGCCGACGCCGCGCCCGGAAAGGTCGGAAACCGTTTCCGCCGTGGAGAAACCGGCTGCAAAAACCAGGTTCTGCGCTTCCTGATCGGTAATCCGCTCCAGCTGTTCTTCGTCGATGACACCCTTTTCATACGCCTTGCGCTTGACCACCTCGGGGTCGATCCCCTTGCCGTCGTCGCGGATCTCAATGAAGACCCGGTCGGACTCCTGGCTGGCGCGGATGGTCAGGGTGCCGGCGGCCGGTTTTCCCGCCGCGCTTCTGACCTGCGGTGCCTCGATGCCGTGATCGAGGCTGTTTCTGACGATGTGCATCAGGGGGTCGCCCAGGCTCTCGATGATGTTCTTGTCGGCCTCGGTGTCCTCGCCTTCGAGTACCAGGTTCACTTCCTTACCTAGCTTGTTGGAGGTGTCGCGCACCAGGCGCGGAAAGCGCTGGAACACGAAGGAGACCGGCATCATGCGCACCTGCATGATGGAGTCCTGCATCTCCTCGGCAATCCGGTTGATGACGGCGTACTGCGCCTTGATCTCCCGGGAGAGTTCCCGCACCCCGAACACGCTCTCGGCGCGCCCTGCCAGATACGGCAGGGCGTTCTTCGCCACGATCATCTCGCCGATCAGATTCATCAACCGGTCGATCTTCACCTGGTCAACCTTGATGCTTTTCGCCGCGGCAAAGGCATCCTCGGCACGGCGTCCGAACTTGGCCTCCCCTTCGGCCGGAGCCGGCTGGGCCACAACGGAGGCGGCAGCGTCCCTGGCCGGTGGCTGCTGCGCCGGGGGGTGCTCCACGTGCTCCACTAGCTCCGTCGCAGGCAGGGGGGCGCCAGCCGCATTCAGGGGAGACTCAGCGAGCCAGGAGAGGAGCGGCGCCGCCGTCAAACCTGCCAGGGCCGCGTCCAAAGCTTCCAGCAACCCGGGAAGAGCGCCGGCGGAGGCACCCGCCAGCAGGCACCCCTGCAACGAGGCGGCCGCCGCCCTGAGCCGTCCGCAATGCCAGGCGTCAGCGACGGGCAGGGACAGAATCTCCCGCTGCGCTGCAATGATTGCGGCTACGACTCCACGTACCTCGGGGCTGAACTGCGCTTTCTTCCCGGGCGCGCCGGATTCCAGCCCGGCACCGGAAGTAACTCCCGAAGGCTCCGGGGAAGCGTCCTTAAGGGATTGCCAATCGGGAGCGCTGAGGCTCAGCAGGGAGTGGAGGATCGCGCCGAGCGCCGTGGCGTCGTCAGGCTCCAATTCCAGCACCAGCACTAACCAGCGCAGGGCCGAAGCGAGCCAGAGTTCCGGGTTGGAAAGCTCCAGCATGCTGCGTGCCGCGCGCAGCAGCCCGGGGAGATCGCCGGCGGCCAAAAGTAACAGCCCGTCGCGCACGAAGTCTTCGTAGACCGGCCCTCCGTTGGGATCTCCCTGGGGCATAATCAGGCTTCGGGGAGAAACCGCGGTGATTTCCAGCTGCTCGGCGACGTAGCGGTAATACTCCTGCAACTCCTGCAACGGGGCTTCGCAGAGGAGTTGATAATCAAGGACAGCACTGTAGGCATCCAGCTCGGCAAGTTTTGGCCAGGGCTTTTGCGCCGCGATGCCGCCCCAGAGGATTCCCGGCGTCTGACGGGCCTGGAAAAAGGGATCGTCCCCCTGGAAAAAACAGTCCTGCGCCGGGCGATAGCTGAGAAAGTGCAGGGGAGCCCCCCCGCAGGCTCCCCGGTAGGCACGCATGCGGACCTGCTCCGGGATACCTGCCAGCGGCAATGCCAGTATGGGTTTCCCCTGAGAGAGAGCCTGACGCGCAGCAGGCGCCGCGGGAGCTTTCGTTGCGTCCGTCACACCGATCAACTTACGCAGGACGTCCGCCAGGCGCAGCGAGTCGTCGGCATAGCAAGCGCCGTAACTGCCGTTTTTATCGACCTCGGCGCAGAGCATGCCGACGAAATCCATGGCATCCAGCAGCAGGTCGGCCATCTGCAGCGAGTAGGGGAGCCTCCCCTCCCGCACGGCGTCCATCAGGTCCTCGCCGGCGTGCAGCACGCGGGTCAGTTCAGGAAAATCGAACAGGCCGGAATTTCCCTTCAGGGTGTGGACGTAGCGAAACAGCTCGGTCATGAGGTCGGCGGATTCCGGTTCGCTCTCCAGCTGCAGGAGCTTTTCGCTGATCCCCTGCAGCGACTCGCGTGTTTCAGAGAGAAATTGTTCCAGAAGTGGATTCACGGGCGGACCTCCCCGAGTAGCAGTTGGCAGTTCAGCAGCAGTTCCTCCGGCTTAACCGGCTTCACCAGGTAGATGCTTGCCCCTGCGGCGTAGGCGCGCGTCCTGTCATGGGGGGCGGACTCGGTGGAGACCATGAGCGCCGGAGCCTGCAGGAGCTCCTCCCGGCCGCGCAAATCGCTCAGGAAGCCGTAGCCGTCCTGCTTGGGCATGTTCACATCGACTATGTAGAGGTCAAAGCTACCCTCCTGCAGGGACTTTTCCATCGCCTCGATGCCGTTCACCGCTTCCATAACCAGGTAGCCTGCCTCTTCCAGGATAAAGCGGTAATACATGCGCACCGTGGCGGCATCGTCAACGATCAGGATCCGTTTCATGAGGCCTCCGTAGGTTTTTGGTAGACGACCGAGTCGGGAAACTTGCGGGCCTTGTACAGCGAGGAGATGCGGCTCATGGATTCCGAGTGACCCAGGCAGAGAAACCCGCCCGGGTGCAGTGCGTCGTAAAAGGTGTCCGCCGCCTGGCGGCGCGACAGGTCGTCAAAATAGATCAAAAGATTGCGGCAAAAGATTACGTCGAAGCCCCGGTAGCCGCGCACGTCGGCAGCGTTCATCAGGTTCACCCTGGTAAACTCGACGGCCTGCCTCAGGTCCTCGCAGATCTGGTACTCGGAACCGCTGGGCGTGAAATACTTGGTCAGGAGACTCTTGGGGAGGTTTCCCACCGAGCGCTGCGAATAACTCCCCCGCCGGGCCTGGTTGAGGATCTTGGTGTCGATGTCGGATGATATAATCTCGACATCCCACTGGTTGATGCAGGCCCAGTATTCCAGGAGGTACATGGCAATGGAATAAGGCTCTTCACCGGAAGAGGAAGGCATCGACCAGATGCGTATCGGGCTTTTATCTTTTTTGTGCTGCACCAGCTCCGGTAGTATCGAATTGATCAGGCACTGGAACTGGTACTCTTCCCGGAAGAAGTACGTCTCGTTCACCGTCATCAGGTTGGTGAGTGTCTGGATCTCGTCGCCGGACGCCTCGAAGCGCAGCATCATGAAATAGTTGCGAAAACAACCAGAGTCAGTGGCCTCGACGCGTTCGATGAGGCGCCGGTCCACGAAGTAGCGCTTCGAGTCATCGAACTGGATTCCGGTTTTCCTGTAGAAGAACTCCCGAAACTTGAGGAAGTCCTCTTTACTTATATTGAGTTCGGCCATGGCGCCTCAGTTGGCTAAGATGCGCTTCAGGGCAATGTCGGCCGCAAAACGGATGTAGGGCTGGTCCGGGAAACGGGCTTTCAGGTTTTCCAGAGCCTCCCGGGAAAAGGGTGTCCCGACCTCACCCAACAGATCGACCGCGGTGGCGCAGACGTTCACATGCGGGTCCGACTCGATGACCTCCTTGAGCCATTCCTCGACCTTCCCGTGGCGCAGCGACTCCAGGACGTTCACCGCGAAAATGCGCACATCCGGGTCCGGATCGGAAAGGAGCCCCCCCATGATGGGGGCAACTTCGGCGGGGAGCAGTTTCATCGCCTCGAGCGCTTCGTTTCTCAGCGACGCATCCTCGCTGCGCAGGCACTCGATGAGCCCTGCCACCGCCTCCTCGTCGCCGCGCTGGGTCAGCGTGGTAAGGATTATTTCCCGCACCGAAGCATCCATCTCGCGCCGCAGCTGCTTGACCAGCACGGATGACGCTTCGGGGCAGTCGGCCAGGTCGCGCGCCGCCCAGCGCCGGGTGGCCGGGTCAGGGTCGCAGAGCTGGTGTGCCAGGCTCCCGCAGTCCCGCTTCCGCTTGCGCTCTTCGTGGTCGACAACTTCGCTGGTCGTTTTCTTTACCAATGCCATGGGGTTTTTCCCTCCAAAACTTATTCTTCCTTTACGGCAGCTCCCGAGGCGTTTTGGTCTGGAAACGTACCAGGCAACGGGTCAGGCAGTGTCCCGGGGGAAGGCTCGCGCAGCGAGACAGGGGGGTCTTTAGCCTGGAGAAAACACCCCCCTGCCTCACTAACGTTCGGCTTCCCCCCTATTTCATAGGGGGGACAATACCCCACCGGCACCAGCGCGAGAGAATAGCAAGCTCTCGGGCCGTCAGCAACCGGCCCAGGCGTTAAGCTGGCCGGCTATTTTCTCCGCCGAAAGCACCAGGCTCGCGCCGCCGCGCTTGATCAGCTCGGCGGGCATGCCGAACACCACAGCTGACGCTTCCGACTCCGCGATGGTGCGCCCGCCACGCTTCTTAATTTCCGCGAAGGCATCGGCCCCGTCGTACCCCATTCCGGTCAGCATGACCGCCACCAGGCGCGCGGGGTCGCAGAATTCCAGTGCGGAGCGCCCCATGAGTTCCACCGAGGGGTGCCACATGAAGGCGCCGTTTTCCGGCTTCGCGAGCACGGTCTGCTTACCGCCCCGCTGCCCCAGCACCATGTCGGCCCCGCCCTTTCCTATGTAGACCTTCCCGGGCTCCAGCGCCATGGGTTGGCTGGCCTCCACCACTTCCAGATGACACATCCCGTTCATGCGCTCCGCGAAAGGGCGGGTGAAGGCAGGGGGCATGTGCTGGGCCACCAGGATCGGCCAGGGGAATTCCGGCGGCAGATAGGGGAGGATATCCTCCAGGGTGCGCGGCCCGCCAGTCGAGACGCCGACCAGCACCACCCC
>JGI24143J45723_1000591_pt1 | contig 18486 bp, 14 predicted proteins | sample BarGraIncu00432A_FD_45723 | JGI IMG/M metagenome (IMG submission 45723) | reverse complement strand
ATTGGCGTTGCGAAACCAGTTTCCATTCATGTTGATACATTTGGAACGGGGAAAATATCAGAAGACAAAATCATTGAATTGATTAACAAATATTTTGATCTCAGACCAGCGGCCATTATTAAAAATCTTGGCCTGCGTGCTCCGATTTATAGACAAACAGCTGCGTACGGCCACTTTGGACGCACCGATATTGATTTGCCATGGGAACGACTTGATATGGTAGAAAAGCTGAAAAGTAATTTGTAAAATGTTGTAACAAACTCGCCCTGGAGACAATAGTAAATCGTTGTCTGCTATATGCGCGGACAGGCTGCCGCCTATTCGCCATGATGCAGACAACTAATGTTACTATTATCTCCAGGACTTTTAGTTTGAAGTAACTCTAAAAGTTTTTAAGAACAATTCGAAGTGAAAAAACAAAGGATTCATCCATGTTTCAGATAAAATATTTTAAAATATTTCTATTGTTTCTGTTTTAATATCGCCTCTCATGTGTTATAATACAATCGTTACAAAAATAATATGATTAATAAAAATTTAGATAGCTTTATAATGATTGAAAAGTTATGAAAAAAAGGGGAAAAATGAAAAAACAAAAAATCATATCAGGGATAATTACTGGTTCGTTGGTTTTGGCATTTTTGGCAGTACCCGTTAATGCTACTTCTCTTACTGAGCAGTTGGCACAAAGCAGTGCACGGCAAGCAGCGGCTAAATATCAAGTTGATATGACTCAAAATACGATTGATGGTATTCAAACAGAGCTTAGTAAAGTAAATACCGAAGTCAGTCAGATCAGTGGTCAAATTGATTCAATCAATACAGACATTTCAGGTTTAGAAGCTAATATCACAAAAACCCAGGAAGAATTAGGAATAGCAGAGGCAAAAAAGACCGAGCAGGAAGCAGCAATGAGTGATCGGGTACGAACCATGTATATGTATGGCAATGGCAGTGTCATTGAATTTTTGTTCTCTTCCACTGATTTCTCAGACTTTGTAACGAAAGTGGACATGTCTCGTTACATTATTCAAGCCGATAAGGATTCGCTGAATGCTCTTGAAGAAACAAAGAAAGTCATTGATGCAAAAGAACAGAGCATTCAAGCCGATCGATTAAAGACAGTTGAGAAAAAGACCGAACAGGAAGCTGCGTTAAGTCAACAAGAAGATGTGAAAGCACAGAAAGATCAATTGCTGGCACAAAATCAAACGGTATTAACAGAATATCAGGCAATTGAAGATTCCGAAGCAGCAACTTCATCCGACATTGAAAATCAAATTCAGGCTTATTATGCAGCGCAGGCAGCACAAGCTGCGCAGGTTGCACAGGATAATACGGCAAGCAGTGGCGCTGCTGATAACTCAGGCAGTAGCTCTGACAATACCGGCAGTAGCTCCGGCGATGGAACTGAATCTGGCGGAGGAAATACTGGCAGTACAAACAATGGTGGATCAACAGCACCTCCAATTTACTCAAGCGGGTATCAGTGGCCTTGCGGCGGAGAAGTTACCAGTCCCTTTGGATATCGTGATGATCCTCTTAACCCTGGCACAACCCGATACCATTCTGGTATTGACCTAGGAGCTTCTTATGGAGCAGCTGTTGCATGCGCAGGTAATGGAACAGTTATATCGGCAGGATGGAATGGTGGTTATGGCAACTGTGTTATTGTCGATATTGGAAATGGATTATCAGTGGTTTATGGACATATGAGTGCGATTAACGTTTCGGCTGGTGATACTGTCAGCAGTGGACAATCAGTTGGTGCGGTGGGAAGTACCGGAGATTCTACGGGAACACACCTTCATTTTGAAATGCGTCTTTACGGAACAGCAGTTGATCCAAACAATTATTTTTAAGTGAAAATTTTAAGTGAAAATTAGATAAAGAAAAAGAGAAAAGATTGGTTCGAAAAGAAACCAACTTTTCTCTTTTTTTATGTTCTTATTTTGTTCTGATGAGATTTGATTAGAATAAGTTACATTTGTTACAAAAAATTTATTTTTTTAATGAAATTAATGAAAAAGTATGCTAAAATAAATACATTAATTAGTAAGAGGTTGATTTTGCAGCTAATGATGAAAGCTGGCAAAATGAGAAGTCTTTCACATTCCATCAAAATAGAAGTAAAATAACGAGAGTTTACTAAAACAGCATTAAGATATAATGTAACTTGATGTGTTAAAATGTCGTGCAAAAATGAATACGGATGGTATGCATCCTGGGAGTGAAAATAGGATATGATAGAATTTAAAAATGTAACCAAGAGTTATGAAAAAAACAAGAGTGATGCACTCAAAAATGTGAGTTTGTTTATTGACAAGGGAGAATTTGTGTTTCTTGTTGGTCGGAGCGGAGCAGGTAAGTCGACATTTATTAAGCTTCTTTTAAGAGAAATAGAGCCAACACAAGGTTCGATTTTTATCAACAACTACAATATTGCCAATCTTTCAAAAAGAGAGATACCATTTTTGCGACGCAAAATGGGCATTGTTTTTCAAGATTTCCGTCTTTTAGAAAATAAGAGTGTGTTTGAGAATGTCGCTTACGCGATGGAGATTATTGGAAAGTCAGAAAAACAGATACGTAAGCGTGTACCGTTAGCTCTGGACATGGTTGGCCTATCACATCGGATCAACCATTATCCGCATGAACTTTCAGGAGGTGAGCAGCAACGCGTGGTTATTGCCAGAGCGATTATTAATAATCCGACTATCCTCATTTGTGATGAACCGACCGGAAACCTGGATCCTGAAACTTCATATGAAATTATTAGTATTTTAGAAGAAATAAACCGACGTGGGACGACAATTGTGGTGGTTACGCATGATCGCGAGATCGTTGATGTTATGAAAAAACGCGTATTAACCCTGGAAGATGGTGCACTCACAGTTGATGATGCAATAGGTAGGTACGGATATGAAGTTTAGTTCAATAAAAACAATGCCCAAAAATGTTGTTCGTGATACGTTAAAAAGTATTGAACGAAATAATCTGATGAGTGCGGCATCAATATTATCTGTTATTGCCGCTTTGATTATTTTAGGTATTTTTTTAATTTTAACCATTAATGTTTCTGAATTAACAAAAGACGTAGAATCCAGGCTTGAACTTAAAGTTTTTCTTCAATCTGATTATACAGATGCCCAAAAGCTTACTGTTCAGCAGGCACTGGAAGATAGTGACATGATTGAGAGCGTCACATTTGAGAGTTCACAGGAAGCATTAGATAAATTTTCAGCAAGTCTGGATCAGTATTCATCGCTTTTAAGCGGTTATAATTCTCAAAACAACCCGATGCCGGCATCCTTTATCATCCATGTTAAAGACCCAAATGATCTTGAAGCGGTTCAAACCTTGGCAATGACGTTTAAAGATAAAGGTGTTGAATATGTGAAATATGGAGAAGAATATGTTCAGGTACTGGTGAACTTTAGTAATTTCACCAATACATTGAGTCTGGTCGTTCTGGTTGTTCTGTCCATCATCTCAATCTTTATCATCTATAACACGATTAAATTAACAGTATTTGCCAGGCGTAGAGAGATTGGGATTATGAAGTATGTGGGGGCAACCAATAATTATATTCGATCACCTTTTATTTTAGAAGGAACGTTGTTAGGTCTTATTGGCGCGATTGTTGCATTTTTGGTTATTCGAATCGCATACTATTATGTGTTGGGTCTTTTAAGCGGAAGTTCTTTTCTGCCCGTCGGTACAACTCTGGCATCACCTGAACTTGTAATGGGAAAACTCATCTACTTTTTTCTGATCTACGGAGGATTAATTGGAGCTCTTGGCAGTATCTTTGCAATTCGCAAATTTTTGGACGTATAAAAAATGATTAAATTGAAAAGAAGTGGTTTGAAATCAGGAGGATTAGTGGGATGATTAAAAAAAGAATTGTATCAGGCATATTGGGGACCATCATTATGCTGGGCATTGTGGTTTCACCAGTTAATGCAGAGTCGCTTTCAGACCAATTGGCTGCCAGCAATGACAGAGCTGCAGCGGCACAGTATCAGATTGATATGACCCAAACGACAATTGATGGCATAGAAGCTGAGATTACTAAAGCAAATGCTGAAATGAGTCGTATCAACGGCGTGATTGATGGCATCAACACCGATATTGCAGCATTAGAAGCAAACATTGCGCAGACCCAGGTGCAGTTGGATGCTGCCGAAGCAAAACGGGCCGAACAAGAAACAGCAATGGACGAACGTGTCCGCACAATGTATATGTACGGAAACGGCAGTGTCGTGGAATTCTTATTTTCTTCTACCAGTTTTTCCGATTTTGTTTCAAAGGTAGATATGTCCCGATATATTGTTGAAGCGGATAAAGAAGCATTAACTGCTCTGGAAGAAACGAAGCAGCTGATAGCTGATAAAAAAGCGAGCATTGAGTCAGATCGACTGGCAACAGTTAGCAAAAAAGCCGAACAGGAAACACAATTAGCACAACAACAGCAGGTTAAAGCACAAAAGGATCAGCTGGTTGCTCAAAACAAAGCGATCATAGCCCAAGCTCAAGCGGCTCTTGATGCTGAAACAGCTGACGCAGCAAATCTAAAATCACAGATTGCGGCACAAGTAGCGGCAGCGAATGCAGCAAATGCTGCTAATGGTTCAACGACTGGCGGCAATACTTCCTTTGTACCTTCTGGTAATTACACATGGCCTTGCGGCGGCGAGATCACAAGCCCCTTCGGACCTCGTACAGACCCATACACCGGAGACCACGAGGGAGTAGATATTGGTGCTTCTACCGGAACACCAATTTTATCGATGGGTAATGCATCGGTTATTTCGGCCGGTTGGAACGGCGGTTATGGAAATTGTGTTGTTATCGACTTAGGTAACGGGATGCAGGCTTATTACGGTCACATGAGTCAAATAAACGTATCTGCCGGACAAACGGTCAATCGGGGCGATGTCCTTGGATTGGTTGGATCAACGGGAAATTCTACCGGACCGCATTGTCATTTCGGAATCCTTGTTGGCGGAGGTTTTGTCGATCCTATGGGTTACTTTTAAGAGTTTAAAAGTAAAATAGAAAATAAAGAACAGGAGAAAAGAATCGTGATTCTTTTCTCCTGTTATATTTTGTGCGAAGACAATGAGTCGAACAAGTGCATCACTCAGTTGAGACTGCTGGAGAAACACAAAAAAAATTAGGCCATGTATTTCTGGTGGCTATATTAAGTGATAAGCAATGGCTTGTTAGGAGGAATATGGATAAGAAATTAAAGAAAAAACTAATCATTATAATTGCGGTGTTGTTGGTTCTCACAAATGTTTTCACCTTTACGATGGCGACAACAGGAAACTATTTGCTGGGAAATAAGTTGATTGTAAATGTCGATAGCAAAGAAACTGCCAATGGAATAAAAAAGCTAATTGAACTAAAAAACAAAATTTCCGCGGATTATTATAAGGATACTGATGATAATACAATGATGGATGGTGCCATTAAAGGAATGTATGATAGCCTTGGTGATCCCTACAGCACTTATTTCACAAAAGACGAATACAGTGATTTCATGGAAATGGCAACCGGGGAATATGAGGGAATCGGTGTTGTTGTGACACAAGATGACGAAGGCCATACCTCGGTGATTGCATCGCAAAAGGGAACACCGGCGGAGGCAGCAGGAATTAAAACCGGAGATAGGATTATTAAAGTTGATGGAGAGGATGTCAGCACCATCGGTTCCGAGGCAGTGGTTTCTAAGGTTAAGGGACCGGCAGATACGACAGTTTCTCTGACCATCCTCAGAGGTGAAGAAACAATCGATTTGGCACTGGTTAGAAAAGCCATTCAAGTCGAAACGGTTGGTTCACGGGTTATCGGAAACAAGGGCTATATTCAGATTAGTGAATTTGGCAATAATACCGCCACCAATTTTGACACACAGCTTAACGCATTATTAGCACAAAATATTACCGGGTTGGTGATTGATTTGCGTAATAATCCCGGTGGTGGAGTACAACAGGCTGTGAATATTGCAGATCGATTATTGGGTGATACGGTGGTTGTTTATACCGTTGATAAAGCGGGAAAGAAGACCGAATATACTTCAGATGCGACGCAGCAGTTAGCATTGCCGATTGTGGTATTAATTAATGAAGGTTCAGCCAGTTCTTCAGAGATCTTGGCAGGGGCACTTCAAGATACCGGTGCCGCAACCCTTGTTGGAACAAAATCTTTTGGAAAAGGCATCGTTCAGGAAGTAATCAGTCTTGCCGATGGCAGTGGCATAAAAATCACGAATTCAGAATATTTTACTCCCAATGGCAATAACATCAATAAAATTGGCTTGCAGCCTAACGACGTCATTGATGCCAGTGATTATATGAAAAACAGTGCTTTTACAGATGAACAAGACGTTCAATTGCAAAAAGCATTGGAAGTTCTTGGTGGAACAAACTGATTTAATAAAAATGATCAATAATTTATTAATAGTCTAAGCACACCCGCGTGGTGTGCTTTTTATATTTTTTTTAATTTAGAAAGGTTACTAATTGCCATAAATAATATCCTATGGTAAGATAATAGAACGAATGTTCAGATCGTTGATTGGAGGGCGCTGATGAAAAAAATGAAAAACCCATTTAAGGTTGTTTCAGAATATGAACCGAAAGGTGATCAGAAAAAAGCCATAGCAGAAATTACAAAAGGGATAAAAGATGGATTGAAGTTCCAAACGCTGTTAGGTGTAACCGGCTCAGGAAAAACATATACCATGGCAAAAGTTATCGAAGCGGTACAAAAACCAACCCTTGTGATTGCCCATAACAAAACCCTTGCTGCTCAGCTAACCAACGAATTTCGGAGCTTTTTCCCAGATAATGCGGTTGAATATTTTGTAAGCTATTATGATTATTATCAACCGGAAGCTTATGTGCCGCATTCCGATCTCTTTATCGAAAAAGACTCATCCATTAATGATGAAATTGATAAATTAAGGCACTCGGCCACAGCCTCGCTGTTTGAAAGAGGGGATGTCATTGTTGTAGCCAGCGTATCTTGTATCTATGGATTAGGCAGCCCGATTGATTATGAGAACCTGGTGCTTTCTTTGCGTCCGGGAATGGAAAAAGATCGGGATGCCATCATCCGAAAATTAGTTGATATTCAATACACCAGAAATGATATTGCCTTCGAACGAAACAATTTTCGGGTGAGAGGGGATATTCTGGAAATATTTCCGGCAGCATCCTCAGAAAAAGCGGTGCGGCTGGAATTCTTTGGAGATGAAATAGAACGGATCACGGAAATTAATACGCTGACCGGTGAAATATATGGGGAACTCAAGCATGTATCCATTTTTCCAGCGTCCCATTATACAACAACCCCGGAAAATCTTGAACGAGCGATCACCGAGATACAAAAGGAATTACGATTACGGTACGATGACTACACAAAGAACAATCAGCTTGTTGAAGCTCAGCGTATTCTTCAAAGAACGAATTACGACATTGAAATGCTCCGGGAAATGGGATATTGCAATGGCATTGAAAATTATACCCGTTATATTAATGGGCTGCCGCCGGGATCACCCCCATACACGCTCATTGACTATTTTCCAAAAGATTTTTTAATGATTGCGGATGAATCTCACGTATCCATTCCTCAAATTGGCGGAATGTACGCCGGGGATCAGGCACGAAAAAAGAATCTGGTAGATTATGGCTTTCGATTACCTTCAGCATATGACAACCGCCCTCTGAATTTTCAGGAGTTTGAAGGAAAAATCAATCAGATTGTTTTTACTACAGCGACTCCCAGCAAATATGAAAAAGCAAACAGTCAGAAAATCGTCGAACAAATTATTCGGCCAACAGGCCTCATTGATCCCGAAATAACAGTTCGCCCGGTTAACGGTCAAATTGATGATCTGCTGGGAGAAATCAATGCTACAACTGAAAAAGGCAATCGCGTATTGGTTACCACGTTAACAAAAAAAATGTCCGAAGATTTGACTGATTATCTTAAAGAAAATGGGATAAAGGTCAATTATCTGCATTCAGATGTAGATACCATCGATCGTATGAAAATTCTTCGTGACTTACGTCTTGGTACTTTTGATGTGCTCGTGGGTATCAATCTTTTGCGGGAAGGTCTTGATCTGCCGGAAGTTGGTTTGGTAGCTATTTTAGATGCGGACAAAGAAGGCTTCCTACGATCAGAAACCGCGCTGATTCAAACGGTTGGACGGGCAGCAAGAAATCTGGAGGGGCATGTCATCATGTATGCTGATAAAATGACGCCTTCGATGGAGCGAGCCATCGGTGAGACGAATCGACGCCGGGCCATCCAGACAACCTACAATGAGGAGAATCACATCGTTCCCAGCTCTATAAAAAAGGATATCCGGGATATTATTGAAGCCACTAAGGTTGCTGAGAATCAGAAAACCTATGAAGTTGAGGGTCAGACCATTGAGGTTGAAAACAAGATTAAAGAACTGGAAGTAGATATGTTAAGTGCTGCCGAAGCCTTGGAATTTGAACGAGCAGCTAAGCTGCGAGACGAAATTCATTGGTTGAAGCATCTTAATAATTAGCAGACATTGATTTAAGGAGAAACATGAAATTTATAGATATCAAGGGTGCAAAAGAGCACAATTTAAAAAACATCAGTTTAAAAATACCCCGAGATCAGTTGGTGGTTTTAACCGGAGTGAGTGGATCGGGAAAATCTTCCCTAGCATTTGACACAATTTATGCGGAAGGACAACGTCGCTATATGGAATCCCTTTCTTCCTATGCCCGAATGTTTTTAGGACAGTCCCAAAAACCAAATGTGGAAAATATTGACGGGCTGTCTCCAGCGATTTCCATTGATCAAAAAACAACCAACCGAAATCCAAGATCAACCGTTGGAACCGTAACGGAAATCTATGATTATCTGCGCTTGCTTTATGCAAGAATTGGGATTCCTCATTGCCCAAAGTGTGGGAAGGTGGTGGAATCCCAATCGGTGGATCAGATTGTTGATGCCATTCTGACACTTCCCGAAAAAACCAAGTTCCAGATTTTAGCGCCCATTGTCAGGAAAGAAAAGGGACAGCATAAAAAAATCATTGACCATATTAAAAAAGAAGGTTTTGTGCGAATGATTGTTGATGGGGAACCCATGGAAGTTACTGACGAAATCAATCTGGAAAAAAATAAAAAGCATACCATCGATGTGGTGGTGGATCGTTTGATTGCAAAAGACAACCTTGGGAAACGTTTGTCAGATTCAATTGAAATAGCCTTGAAGCTTTCCGGCGGTCTTGTAATCTGCGACGTGATTGGGAAAGAGCAGAAGCTTTTCAGTGAAAAACTGGCATGCGCTGATTGTGGAATTGCCATGGACACCCTGGAACCACGGACCTTTTCATTCAACAACCCCTTTGGAATGTGTCCGGATTGCCATGGATTGGGCTTTCATCAGCAGGTTGACCCTGACTTGCTGATGCCGGATAAAAGTTTAGCGATTTCGGGTGGCGCAATTAAATTTTTTGGCTTGAAAAGCGATTCGAAATATTATTTTAATATGATAAAATCCCTGGCGGAAAAGCATCAATTTTCAATGGATGAACCCATTGAAAATGCAAGTCCGGAATTTTTAAAGGCGCTGCTGTACGGCAGTGACGAGGTGGTGGAGATTGCCTATGAAGGAAAGTTCTCAGGAACCTATTCGTCAACCTTTGAAGGTCTGATCAAAAACATGGAACGGCGCTATATCGAAACGACTTCAGAGCGGATGAGAAGTCTGATTGAACGGTATATGTCCGAAACACCCTGTCCGACCTGTAACGGCAAGCGGCTTAATCCGACAAGTCTGGCAGTAACCATTCATGGGAAAAACATCATTGAAATAACCGATATGTCGGTGGTGCAGTTACTGCCATTTTTCAAAACCCAGGAAATGACGGCAAGGGAAATCATGATTGGAGCATCGATTTTTAAAGAAATTGAAGCCCGACTAAATTTTCTTAAAGATGTGGGATTGGAATATTTAACCCTTTCAAGAAATGCCGGCACTTTGTCCGGGGGCGAATCACAACGGATTCGCCTTGCCACGCAGATCGGTTCCGGCCTGGTTGGCGTCCTTTATGTTTTGGATGAACCAAGCATTGGACTGCATCAGCGAGATAACCGCAAACTGTTGGAAACCTTGCGTCGTCTCACCAATTTGGGGAATACCTTAATTGTGGTAGAACACGATGAAGAAACCATGCAGGAAGCCGATCATATTGTCGATATCGGACCGGGACCAGGAGTGCACGGCGGCGAGGTTGTCGCCCAGGGAACACTGGAAGAAATAATGGCGGTTCCGGAATCCATTACCGGTCAATATTTCAGCGGAAAAAAATCAATCCCCATCCCGAAAATAAGGCGGGCAGGGAATGGCGAGTATATAAAGATCATCGGCGCCCGGGAAAATAATCTCAAAAACATTGATGTCGCGTTTCCATTAGGAAAATTCATCTGTGTCACCGGGGTTTCCGGCTCGGGAAAAAGTACATTGATTAATGAAATTCTCTATAAAGAAATTGCTAAAAAACTCTATCGGAGTTTGAAAAAACCGGGTAAATGCACCAGTATTGAGGGAATCGAAACCATCGATAAGGTTATTGATATTGACCAGTCCCCCATTGGAAGGACCCCCCGATCCAATCCGGCAACCTATACTGGTGTTTTTGATCTGATTCGCGATCTTTTTACCAAGACACCGGAAGCGAAAGCACGTGGTTATCAAAAAGGCCGATTCAGTTTTAATGTAAAAGGCGGACGGTGTGAAAAATGCAGCGGCGATGGCATTATGAAAATCGAGATGCATTTTCTGCCGGATGTTTATGTTCCCTGTGAAGTCTGTGACGGAAAAAGGTACAACAGGGAAACGTTGGAAGTTAAGTATAAAGGGAAGAATATTGCGGATGTATTGGATATGACGGTAGAGGAAGCGCTGGAATTTTTTGCCAATATCCCCAAGATAAAAGATAAACTGCAAACTCTTTATGATGTCGGTTTAAGCTATGTTCGTTTAGGTCAGCCGTCTCCGCAATTATCAGGAGGAGAAGCCCAGCGGATTAAACTGGCAACGGAATTGAGCAAAAAAAATACCGGAAAAACACTGTACATCCTGGATGAGCCGACAACCGGCCTTCATATTGCTGATGTTCATCAATTGATTGTAGTCTTGCAACGCCTGGTAGACAGCGGTAGCACCGTGGTTGTTATCGAGCATCAATTAGATGTGGTAAAGGTGGCAGACTACATCATTGATTTGGGTCCGGAAGGCGGAGACGGCGGCGGCACCGTTGTTGTAACAGGAACTCCTGAAGAAGTTGCAAAGGTACCAGAATCCTACACCGGACAGTATCTGAAAAAAATATTATCAAAGAGTTAATGCATATTAAAAAGACGGCTTTTATTTAATTGATTGAGGCTGTCAATAAACAAGTCCCGGAGACAAGCGCAAGAACATTGTCTTCGGGACTTGTTTTTGCACTTTGTCTGGACGCGAGGCAACTATGATTTAATTAGCTTTTTTAGTGCTGAATGAATTTAAAAAGAAAAGTTAGACTTGCCTTAAAAAAACTTAAATAGATATAAAATCTAATTGACAATGGTTTTCAACTAAAGTATAATAAGACTAACAAATGAGGGATGGCAAAAAAATAATAAAATCATCGATGATTAATGGCATATCTTAAATTTGCGGCTAAAAAAATATAAATGGAGGTGCTTGTTATGTTCACATTAAAAGATTTAAAACCAGGTCAAAAAGCTTGTGTCGGAGCTATTGCGGTTGAGGGTTTAATGCGACGTAAACTAATGGATATGGGTGTTACACCCGGCGTTGAAATTGAAGTTAATAAAACAGCTCCATTTGGGGATCCCATTGAAGTTCGACTGAGAGGTTATGCTCTAAGTCTAAGAAAAAAAGACGCAGAAAACATTCTAATGGTTCAGTAGCAACGAAGCCACCTTTTTCAAGGTGGCTTCGTTGTCTAAAACAAAATACTGAACACGAAAATGGAAACGAGGAAAAATATGAAATTCAAGGTTGCTTTGGCGGGAAATCCAAATTCAGGGAAGACGACACTTTTCAATTGTCTCACCGGGAGTAATCTATACGTAGGCAACTGGCCGGGAGTGACAGTTGAAAAAAAAGAAGGAGATCTAAAAAATACTGCGGAAAATATAACATTGGTGGATCTTCCGGGAATTTATTCATTGGCACCCTATTCAATGGATGAAATTGTATCACGAAATTTTCTGCTGGAAGAGCGTCCGGATCTCATTATAAACATCATTGATGCTTCAAACATTGAGCGGAATCTTTATTTAACAACCCAGCTTATGGAGCTGGATTGCCCCATTGTCGGAGCGCTTAATATGATGGATGTGGTGCAGAAAAAAGGAGTGGAAATTGATGTTGATTCGTTGGAAAAATTGTTCGGGTTTCCATTTGTAGAAATATCGGCCCAAAAAGAAACTGGTATTGACGACCTAATTAAAATGGTCGAGAAGATCGTTAAAAACGATAAAAAGCAGAAATTTTCAAAAATATTTCCTGAACAAATCAATGAAATATTTAAGGAGTTTGAAAATTTGCTCCAGAACAAGTTCACAAATGTGTTGCCAGACTATCCCGGGATTTTTCGGGCAGTAAAGCTGATCGAAAAAGATGATGAAGTCTTGTCGAAAATTCAAGATCATTCTCTATTGTTGGAAGACATTGATAAAACAAGAAAAAAGATTGAAGTGTTTTCCGGTAATGATGTCGATAGCTCCATTGCCGATTACCGCTACCGCTTTATTACCGAGACGATTAATATAGCAACAAGAAAAACAAAAGAAAATGCCCAGCAATTCCAGGAGAATCTGGATAAGGTATTAATGAATCGCTATGCGGCTTTACCCATCTTTTTTCTTTTTATGTTCATCATATACTACGTATCCATTACTTTAGTGGGGCAAGTAACCATTGGCGGAATTAAGTGGTTCATTGATGAGGTGCTCATTGTAAATATTGCCGCAGGACTGGGAAATATCGGCGCAGCAACTTGGATCATTGCCTTGATAAATGATGGGATTATTACCGGGGTTGGAGCCGTTTTAACCTTTGTACCTCAGTTGATGGCTCTTTTCTTTTTTATATCTATTTTGGAAGACAGCGGATATATGGCAAGAGTTGCTTTTATAATGGATCGTATTTTCCGACATTTTGGATTATCAGGAAAATCTTTTATACCCATGGTAGTTGGACTAGGCTGTTCGGTTCCGGGGATTATGGCAACACGTACCTTGGAGAATGAACGGGAACGGAAATTGACGGCGGTATTGACCCCGTTCATTTCATGTGGCGCGAAAATGCCGATCTATATACTGATGGCTTCAGTGTTTTTTACAACAAATCAAACCTTGCTGGTATTTTCCTTATACCTTATTAGCCTGATTGTAGTATTTTCATCCGGCTTTGTCCTTTCAAAAACCTGGTTTAAAGGGGCAGATTCAGGTTATCTTCTTGAGATTCCACCATTTCGTTTGCCGAAAATGAAAAACACACTGACTCAGGTATGGGAGAGAATCAAGGAATTCCTGGTACGGGCAGGAACCATTATTTTTGCAGCATCAGTTGTGTTATGGTTTTTACAGAACTTTACCCCAGGCTTTCAAATGGTACAATCTGCAGACGAAAGCATTTTAGCCACCTTTGGTAAAGTGATTGCACCTATTTTTGTCCCATTGGGTTTTGGAAACTGGATGGCATCCGTTGCTTTACTGACGGGGATAGCCGCCAAAGAAATGATTATCAGTACATTAAGTGTATTAACGGCTGGTCAGGCGGGCGGCCTGACAGTTGCAATCAGTCAGATTTTCACACCGGTATCGGCTTACAGTTTTGTTATCTTTATTTTACTGGCATCACCGTGTATGGCGGCCCTTGCCACCATGAGAAAAGAGCTGGGAAATTGGCGAGACTTTATTTTCGCAGTGGCATACCAACTTGGTTTAGCCTATATAATTTCTTTTATCATCTATCAGGTGGGGAGTCGAATATTTGTTTAAAGGGTTCAGAGAGAAGGATTGAAAATGGTTACATGGATATTGGCAGCTTTAATTTTAGGCGCAGCCGGTTATATTATTTTTAAAAAGGTTAAAAAAATGAAATCAGGAGATTTTTCCTGCGAAGGATGTAAAGGGGGAAGCTGCCCCGGTTGCAAGACTGGTACAGAGTCTTCAGAAAAAGATAAGAGCTAATTGTTTCTGAAGAAATTTTCGGGAAATAAAAATCCCCCCGTCGTTATAACGACGGGGGGATTTTTAAACGATGAAACTATGCAATAAAAACATTTGTAGCCTGTAAGCCACGATCAGTTTTTTCTGTGTCAAAAGTTACACGTTGTCCTTCAACAAGATTTTTACGTCCGTCAGCAATAATTGCAGAGAAATGTACAAATACATCTTCGCCACCATCTACAGAAATAAAACCAAAACCTTTTTCCTCGTTAAACCATTTTACTGTACCATTATTCATTTTAGGTACCTCCTACATTTTAATATAAATCGTGATGCAAAAAAGAAAAACACATATTTTTGAAAATCATCTAAACGTAAAAAATGACTTTCAAAAATATGTGAAATCAATAAATACACTTTAATTCTTTTTCAGTATATAGCAGATAAGACGTTTTGTCAAATGGATTCGCAAATACTTTATTTCAGTTAAGACAAGTTCGAGCAGTGTAAGATTTTCTGCAAACGTCCGTCCCTGTTTCGGTCATTGTTGAACTTGAGGGCAATGATAGAAACAAGGACCATGTTTTGAGCAGCACAAGCTAGTCAAAAAAAGCAGAACTCAAGATTTATGTGATACAATACTTGTTGAAGTCAATTGATTCATAATTTTGTTTCAAAAGCTCTTTTGCTTCCTTGATAACTTCTTTTTCTGAAATTGGAAGTCTTATCTCACGTATTTCGATAATTTTAAAAGGGTTATCTTTAACAGTTTTCGTTAAAGTAAAACCACCGTAAATTTTCGGAACAATTTTCACTTCGAAATTGCCGAAAGAAACTAAGGTATTGTGGCCATCAAGGGTTATTTTTTCAAACATGGTAACACTTCCTTTCTTTAAAATCAATTGATGTTTAAATAATATTATTATTATACCAAAGTTAATAGAGAAATAAACAGGAAAATGTAAAAAAAAGATTATTTTAAGATAAAACAGCTAAGGTGAAAAAACAATGTATGATAAAGACAAATTAAAAGAACTGCCCCAGAGTCCGGGAATCTATATGATGAAAAATAATCAGGGGGAGATTATCTATGTCGGTAAAGCCATAAACCTTCGTAATCGGGTGCGTCAGTATTTTCATTCCCCCCACAACCTTACATCTAAAACTGCAGTGCTGGTTTCACATATTGAAACAATCGAAACCATTGTAACAGATTCTGAAATGGAAGCGCTGATACTGGAATGTAATTTAATCAAAATCCATATGCCCCGATACAACATATTGCTGAAGGATGATAAAAGCTATCCGTGGATCAGAGTAACGATCAATGAAGAATATCCCAGAATTATGATGACGCGGGAATACAAAAAAGATGGCAGTAAGTATTTTGGTCCTTTTACCAGTACGTTTGCAGTAAAAAATACCATTGAGGCCATATTAAAAATATATCCGCTGAAAACCTGTAATCGTCAGGTGATTTTCGGAAAAAAAATTGGGCGACCCTGTTTGAATTTTCATATCGGTCAATGCCAGGCCCCTTGCCGGGGAAATGTATCCATGGAAAAATATGGTCAGGATATTCAGTCAATTTTAGATATACTAAATGGCCGACACCTGAATTTGATTAAAATACTCAAGGACAAAATGAATTCAGCGGCAATGCGCCAAAATTATGAAGAGGCAGCAATGCTGCGAGATCAAATATCCGGTATTGAACATATTGTTGAAAAACAGAAAATTATATCCAATACCAAACAGGATCAGGATTTTATTGCGATTGCAATGGCAGACGATATAGGGTGTGTTCAAGTGTTTCATGTTCGGGAAGGAAAACTCATGGGACGTGATCATTTTTTTCTGGAAGGAATTGCCGAAGTGAAACTTTCTGAAATCATGGAAAGTTTTGTAAAACAATATTATTCAAGCTGTGGATTTATTCCCCGAGAAATCATATTAAGAGAAGCAATGGATGATGAAAAAACCATTGAACAATGGTTAAATCTAACAGCGGGAAAAAGAATTGAGCTCCATATCCCTCAAAGAGGAAAAAAGATTAAGATGCTGGAAATGGTAGCAGAAAATGCTGATCTTGCCTTGAAACAACATTTGCTGGAAAAGCGACAAAAGGAAGAGCGGTCAAAAAGTCGTTTGGATGGATTGGCGGATCTTTTGAATTTGGAAAAAACACCGAAACGCATTGAGGCTTATGATATTTCAAATATTAGTGGAACGAATAATGTCGGTGGTATGGTTGTTTTTGAAGACGGTAAGTTAAATCGAAAAGCATGCCGCCGTTTTAAGATAAAGTCGGTTGAAGGCCAAAATGATTATGCCAGTATGCAGGAAATGGTGTTTCGCAGGATGGAACGAGCGATGAAAGTTCAGGAAACAAACACCTTTTTGCCACTTCCGGAAATCATGATGATTGACGGAGGCTTGGGGCATGTCGCCGCGGTGGAAAGCATCGTTTCTTTGTATCCGGTGAGCATTGCCGTTTGCGGCCTGGTGAAAGATGATCATCATCGACTCCGGGGAATTTTTTATCAAGGTAAAGAAGTTGCTTTAAAAAAGGCAACGCCGCTGGGCGTATTTCTTTTTGAAGTATCTGAAGAAGTTCATCGTTACACATTGGGTTATCATCAGGTCCTTAGAAATAAAGAAATGCTGGCATCGCGGTTGGAAGAAATACCAGGGATCGGAAAAAAACGACGAGCGACACTTATGGCCCACTTTGGGAATATTAATAACATAAAAAATGCAAATACGGAAGAGATAACGGCAATCCCCGGGATGTCGAAAAAAACAGCCCAGGCAATATTTGAGTATTTTCACAGGGATTAATGAAAACACTTTAATATGATTAAACTTTGAGGTAAAATAATTTGGGTAAATTAATAAGTGATAGATCGATGAAAAGAGACAAGAAAAATATGAATGGAAACGTAAATTTAGATGATTTCTGCAAAGAAATGAATTTGGAAAAAATTTATTGCCAGTCGAGTGAATTAGACTTGAGTGACAGTGGCATTAATCGCCCAGGACTCCAACTTCATGGCTATTATAATTATTTCGATTCGGATCGAATTCAGGTAATCGGTAAGGTTGAAGTGGCTTATCTGCTCGATCTTGACATTGAGGTAAGAAAGCAGAGAATTGATGATTTTTTCGCCTATGAATTTCCTTGCTTTATTGTATGCTGGGATTTGGAGGAGACTGACTTTTTTTTGGAAGCTGCAAAAAAATATGGGCGTATTCTTTTAAAAAGTAAAGAACATACCACTTCGCTTTTTTATCATTTGGTCAGCTATCTTGATGAGCTATCGGCACCAACGGTCAGTTTACACGGTGTCCTGGTAGAGGTTTTTGGTGTCGGCGTTCTTATCACCGGACCCAGCGGGATTGGAAAAAGTGAAACAGCCCTGGAAATTGTAAAACGCGGACACTGTCTGATTGCCGATGACGTTGTCGAAGTCAAACGTATCCGGGACAATCATCTAATGGGAACAGCCCCAAAATTGCTGCAGCATTTCATGGAAATCAGAGGAATCGGGATTATCGATGTCAAGACACTTTATGGTGCCAGAGCCGTTAAGCGTGTGGTGGAAATTGATATGGTCATTCAGTTGGAAAATTGGGATGATCGCTCTCCCTATGATCGGTTGGGACTGGATGAAGAATATGTTGATATTCTAGGAATAGAAATACCCAAGGTCATGATCCCGGTATCGGGAGGTCGAAATTTAGCCTGTATCATTGAAACGGCCGCCATTAATAATCGAACGAAACAGTATGGTTATCATTCCGCTCAAGTATTCTGTGATCGTGTTGCCCATCAAAACGAACTTGAGGTAGAAAAAAGAGAATTGAAGAAAAAAGAAAACGAAGAAAAGCAAAATATGGAAGGAAATTAAAGAAAAAATGAGAAAATATGTATTGGACGCGCACACCCATACCTTAGCCTGCGGACATGCCTACAACACGATATTGGAACTAATTGAAGCCGCCGCTAAAAAGAATTTGGAAATGATTTGTATTACCGAGCATGGGCCAGCGCTTCCGGGAGCACCCACACCGTTATTCTTTGCCAATTATCGAGTTATTCCCGGGAAATTGAATAATGTTAAACTGCTTAAAGGAATCGAGAGTAATATTATGGATGCCGATGGAAACACGGATATTCCCATGCAATATATTCAAAGATTGGAAATCATCTCAGCCTCACTGCATACCCCAA